>Ga0114931_10009736_pt1 | contig 11487 bp, 10 predicted proteins | sample 2SBtaG_FD_89579 | JGI IMG/M metagenome (GOLD analysis project Ga0114931, IMG submission 89579) | Deep subsurface microbial communities from Kolumbo volcano to uncover new lineages of life (NeLLi) - 2SBTROV14_V59a metaG | ecosystem: Environmental > Aquatic > Marine > Volcanic | place: Kolumbo...
GTCTTCGAGGGTCATCGAGGCATCTCCTTTGTTCCTGTCTTGCAACAAGAACGTAGGAGATTCGCCTCTTTGGCCCTCAGCCCGTTCAGCTCAGAGGTGTCTAGACCTTTGAGACATAGTTCAAACTAGTGCCCTACGGAGAGACGACAACCAAGCCTCATGTGCTGATGGTCACCGACGCTACCGAGTTAGACAGGAAGGACCGAATCGACCTACTCGCGACCAAACCACGTTCGCGTCGAGGTTTGGTCGTCGCAATCAACGAAGGCCCTCTCAAGGAGGCGGCGTCGCATCGGAGCGGAGACACCTACAAGAAGGCGAGCGAGATGCTCCACCGAGGGCGACAGAGCTTGGACGTTGCGTTGGATGCGAATGCCCCGACCGTCATTGACATGGCCGCGTTCGATCCAATCGAGCAGGGTGTCGTCGGCGATCTTCTTGGACTCGATATGGTTAACGTGGTTGTGGACGGAAGCAGTTGCAGCTGCGACCCCTCGGACTGCCCACGACGGCGTGCCTGGAATCAGCTTTCCTCCCCGGAAGTCCGTTCGCGGGTTGCCGAAGTTGTCAAACTCGCTCAGTTGCAACAGCAAGACTGGCTGTTCCGTGAGGTTTGGGATCTGGTTGCAGATCTGGCCCTAGGTGGATCGTGCGACGAGGACCCGCCCACATCGACGTGGTTCTGGCGCTTGTTCTACGGCGACACGAGCCTATCGCACGCGATCGCACAGGCTGTATCTCCTGGGACCAAAGCACTTCCGGGAGTCGACGCGCACCTCTACTACGCGGATTGGGCGGCCGAAGGCTTGCGGCTTCTAGACGGCGTGGACTTCATATCGCTTAGCAAGCCAGACCTCCGAACTGCGCGCCATCAATGGCTCAGGCTGCAAGTCTTCCTCCTTGGGGAGCAGCATGATCCGGCGGCACGTGTAATAGGAGAGCATGAAGGCTCGTTCCTTCAAGCCGCCTACCGACTTGATCTCACCACGCTCCTGGCCGGAATCAACTCCTACATGACGTTCGGCCTGCAAGCACCCGCGCGCACCCAACTCGACCTATGGACCAGCCATCAGGTCGAGCGCAGGACCGACTTGACGGCAGGACTCGTGCGATTGGGCAACGCCCCCGCTGCGGACTTCGCCATCGGAAAGAGCCATGTCGTACTCAACCATCCCAATACCGGCCTTGGAATTGAAGGCAGCGGGAGATTCCTTGTCCATCATAAGTCCTCTTCATCGCTTGATCTGACGCACGACATCCTCAGCCTGTTGCAGACCGGTCGTTCGAGGCGAATCTCTGATCGGGCCCATGCGGATCTCGACTGGCACCTTCTCCGCTTCTTCGATTCCGTTCTCACCACTGAGGCGCATGAATCAGAGATAGAAGTCACGCTCTTCAACTTCGACCGCCTCACGGCAGAGACGCGGGGGTACCGAGTTTCGGACTCTCCTCCTCTAATTGAGGCGAACCAATGACTGTCTCAAAGCTGCGCGGGCGCAGGTCGTTCCTGCGGAATCAGGTTCCGTTCCTCTTGGGAAGGAACTACGACCGCGTTGCGCCGTCACACGTCCTGAACGGTTTTCTCTGCGCAGCGTTTGGCCCGAATCCAAGCGCAAAGAACATCCGCGTGCTGCTTCGGAATCCCGACTTGTTGCCGGAGATTCCGTCGATCGCAGCGAGCATACTCGAAGACCCGCAGCATCTTTCCCGCTTCAGGCAGGCGATGGGAGTGGTCCTCAACGCCGATCGACGGCTGTTCCCTTCTGGCGGCTCTGTATTCCCTGTCTCTCTCGGGATGGTCTCTCAACACCTGATGGACGATGGATTCGGCTCGGAAGTATGGGAACTCGCATGTGCCTGTGATCGGAATTTGAGCCCCCGCATCAGATCATTCTTCGGAGCGCCCATTCATGGAGATGTACTCGGCCAGTTGGGCTCGGTGCTCTGCGGCGACATCTCCGCGTGCGATCCCAAACACTCGCGGACCAAACCTCCCTGGGACTCGGAACTGGGAGCAACATACGCGCGCAAGTTGGCGGCACTCCTCTCCCCAGCCTTTGCCGAAGCCGGCGGATTCGCGATGCGGAGTTCGCGGCTTATTGCGCTCAGCAGCGGTTGCTTCGCCATCGGCTTTCTGGCAACGCTGAGATCGGCGGAAATTACGCACCGCCGCCCTAAGACTTGGAGCGACCTGTCCCCCATGTTTGTGTTCGGAGGAATGCCTCCCGGACGGGCAAACGACCCTGCGACCCGGCTCGCGTCAAAGTCCTTCGCGACAGTCGTGGCAGCCCAGCGCGATGCCCTCCGAGAGATCCTCGTCAAGCGATTGAAGCGTCGGCGGGTACCCGCCAGCACACCAAAGACGCAGTACGCCCGTGTCGTCGTGGCTGGAGCATTTCCCGATGCCTCCGACAAGGATCAGGAACTCGCCCGAGACGCCGTTGGCCGCGTTCAAGACGCGGAGAAGGTTGCAGATCGCCTCGCGGATGCCCTGTACCCCGCAGGTTTCCTCGATCGAGGCTTTCGCCGAGTGGGCAGGAAACTCGGACTCGCTGGACCCGACCGAGGTTTCGGTTCTCCTCGGTTTCTCCTCGAAACCCCCGCACTCGCCTTGCTCTCGGCGGCAACCGTTCCGCCAGGAAACTCAATCGGATTTCGAGACTGGCTCGATGAGATTTTCCTTCGCTTCGGGATCATTCTCGGACCAGGGCAGCGGACAGACTGCACGGCCTTGCTGGCGCACTTGGACACCCCGGGCGTCGTAACTTCCATTCTTCGAGAGAATCAGGAAGCACTTCGCCGCCGCATGGTCCGGGCTGGGCTAGCGATGGAATACTCTGACGGTGAAACAGAGGTGGTGTCTCCCGAGCGGAGGACCGACTGACCCATGCCGTCGAAATTCCCCACCATAGCGGCCGCAGCTGCCGAAGCAGCTCGTGAAGCACTCGACAAGAGCCGCGACGGCTTAGCCCGGATCGAACTGCCCATCGAGATCGCGATCGACGAGTTCATCTCGATCGTTGACCCTGAGGACCAGATCCGAATCGGGCTAACTGATCCGTTTCGGAGTGCCGACCCTGCTCGCAAGCGCCTTCTATCTGGAAATGCACGGCAGCTGACCCAGTGGCGAAATCGTCCGATCGCCACTCGCAGGAAGAATCCGCTCTTGATTCTTGGGGAAGCGGCGGGTCGAGAGGAGTCGGGGCTCAGGAGCTTTCGTAACGTAATTACTGAAGGGCAGATCCTCTCGGCGTACAGCGACTCTGGAAACAGGTGGCTCTCAGATCACGTAGAGCCGAAAGCGCCACAGCGACTATTTACTGCCCTGATCGTCCTAGCCAAACAACGAAAGATCGACACGATCGACCTCTCGTCGTTCGCTTCAACCGTATTCCGACAGCCAAGCAAGGCCCATACTGCGCCCCAAGGTCAACTCTTTAGCCTCGGGTTGATCCCTGATAGCCGCGCGATGGACGGAGCTTCATGCAAGCCTCGCTTGGACCTGAACTACTCGATCGTAGAGATGCTTCGAAGCTCGCCGGACACTCGGGGAGAGGAACGGCAGCTTGCCCGGCTTGATGACGCAGCCGAGTCGGGAAATGAGGTCGCAATTGCCGCAAGAAAGTTCCGGGCGACGGGTAATAGAAAGTACCTAAGGGGGCTCGAACTGGATGCGGTGCGAGAACTTCTCTTCAAGAAGCCAGCTGATCCCAAGGGTGGTAGTGACGGGCCATCCGAGCGCCCCATTAGCTTGTTCGACGCGCTCGACGAAGGACTCCAAGATCCCGAGGCCGCCCTAGCGAGGCTTGGAGCCAGCTGGGAACTGGACGATGAGTCCGTCAAGGAGACACTCGAAATTGAGGGACACCTCATTGGGCTCGATATGTCTCGTCGAGACGCCTCGTTCGCCTTCCCGGAAGAGGCTGATCAGGTTCTTCTGTCTCGGCGCGAGGTTGGTCACTCACGAGAAGACGCCCGCGAGGAAGGCCCAGGTTTTCTTCTCAACGCCGCAACCTTGGCGGATGATCAACTCGGGACAACGGATATCTCAGAAGCCACTCGGGAGTTCCTGGGCGCACGCGAGAAGCTACTTCATCTCGACCTCTGGTCTGACCATGCTCTGGAAATCCTTCTCTTGAAACCGGAGTTGTACGAGGCAGCCGATGCCTATCTCCGATCTTGGCTGGGCCTGACAGATCTAGTCCTGTCCCAACGAGAACCTGCGAAGTGTCGAGCGGTTCGCGAGGCTCTCGCACTGGTAGACCTCGATTGGGAATACGAGGCAGAAGACCGGGACGCCCTGAAATACGTCGCCGCCGAGATGTACCCGATCCACCCGTTCGTGCTCTCGCCTCTTCTTCTAATCGCCCGCCACGCTCGCTCAAGCCCCAATCAGAAGAACCTTGGCCAGCAGCTACGGTGGGCGTTTGATCGAGCGATACCCGCTTATCCGGCGATATGGTGCCAACGAACATCTAACCTTGTTCACGGCAGCGGGTCTACTAGGCCACGTTTCGCCGCGAGAGTCGCGTACCACCGACCCGAGGTATCGAGCACCTCTGGCGTTCTCGATCTCATCGTTTCCTACGCCGGCTTGTATCCATTCGCATGTTCGCACCTGTCGCTACTCTTCGTAGACCCGCCCAAGGGGAGCGGCGTACCGAACGCACTTAGAGCAGCCTTGCGGCGCAGCGTGGTAGACGACCTCTCGGCTACTGTGCTCACAACCGCAGCAGATGCGGTGGATTGGGTCACACTTGGACATCGCACACAGTACCTCGGCCGACAATCGCAGGTTCGGAGTTGGGCGGAGCAGACATTCATTAGGGCAAACGTGGCCTTCTTCTTTCTTCCAGCTCGCCCAGGTGCGACCGAATCGCACCACGGAAGATTCGAACCGAGTCGAGGTGTACACAACTACTTCACGATCTCAGCCCGAGAGCCTTCGCTAACGGGCCAACTAGATGTTCGCGATGAGTTCACTCCGTTCGTCGCACTGCAACCACGCGACTCCAATGAAGTTGTGCGCCGCATGATGGAGATTGGACGCGGCTCTCAGGATGAGGACAGCTTCTTCGAAGTGCAGCCCATGCTGACGGAGGACGAAGAACAGGAGATCCTCGCACTTGCCCCCCTTTGCGATTGGGTTGTAGTAGCCGCGCCAGGACCGATGGGCTTAGTTCCACCGCGACGGCTGGGTGGAGGGAAGCTCCTCTACCTCGGTCGCGAGGACTTCGGACCGTTCGCTCTCTTCGTATACTGCGGCGACCTCTATGCTGTGCGAAAGAGAGTTGAAGCTGAACTCACCGAAGGTCCTGTTTGGCCAGTTGGAACGAACGTAGAAGAACACCTACGGAGACTCGCACTGTCAGTACCCAACGGTGTCCTTAGGATTGGGCGCAGTCAAGGTGCTGTTACTGTGCAGGTTGGCCTTATGGCGGCGAGCCATTTCGCGGAGCACGAGCCAGATGGCGTCTAGGTACTTCTCGGTAACGGTCTCCGTTGATTCGCTGGAGTGGACCGGGCATTGGCTCGCCTCAAGGCGATGTGATCTGCTCTCTGTGCATCTAGCACCTGACCCGGCTGCAAGGCCCCGCATCAAACTCGTCGCGATTGAAAGCAAGGCAAGGACGACAGAGGAGCCCATTCCGTTCAAGCCTGAAGCCGCGCCGTTCGATGAGGCAATTGATCAAGTCGTGGCGACGCTGGACGCCCTAGAAGAGATCCTGGCACCTGATGCCGATGCGTCACTGGTCGCCGATCTGAAACTGACAGCGCTGTTCGAGCACTTGGCCAGTGAGACTCTGGCTCGGGTTGGGCGGATTCGAGCCAAGGATGCAGAGGCTCGCCAACTTCTGAGCCTACTCACTGCCTTTTCCAAGAGAGAGCTACAACTCGGGACAGATTTGGAACTCAGCGGGCTCGCCGTGGTCACGCAGCGCTCCGCTACCGTCCCCGAGGAGCACGCCTCGATAACGGCACCTGGGGTGAGAACATCTTGGCCGGTTCGAATCGTTCGCTGTGGCGTGCCCGCGCTTCGGGGTCTCTTTGAGGAGGAAGAGTCCGGTGAAACTCCGTCTTCGGATGACTCAGGGGGTTCCGACAAGGGAGCTGGCTCAGTCCCCGGTCCGGGTGCGAAACCTGAATCTGGAGGGACTACTCCCGTGGCCGAGCCTCCAAAGGCCGCCGTGACTACTACGCAAGAGGACGGCCCTGGCGCGGGCGAAGTAGAGCAGCCCGATACGGTTGATCGGGAACTTGACATCTCGGAGGACACCCGGGATCTCATCGCCGGCCTAGAGGTGGCAAGCCGGCTTCGGCGATTCAAGATTGAAGATGTTGACGAGTCGCTAGTTCGAGAGGGACCAACTCTAGTAAGCGTCCCTGTATCCTACACGGCAGGGGAGTCCCTGCGACCCATTGAATCGGCGACAGACGACATCGCACGTGAACTCGGCGTTCCTACCGTGTCGGTTGAGAACGACCCTGATCACCCCTACCACATCCGCTTCCTCGTGCCGCGCCGAACCCGGACCTTTCCCGAGATACCCGATGGTGATGCCGTGTGGTGTGACGACTCGGGTAACGGGCGGTACTTCGGAATCTGGCTTGGGGCTGGAGTTGACGGCACTCCGCACAGGTCATTCGTTTCAGAGTGGCCGCACCTTTTGGTGGCGGGTACCACAGGCAGCGGCAAGACGACATTCCTCAAGTCGATGCTGGTGCAGCTCGACCAGATTCCAGTTGGCGAGGTCACGATCGCGATTGTCGATGGAAAGGGCGAGTACGACTACGTTGGATTGGTTGGCGAGCAGAGGTTTCCTGAGCGCTTTCCAGAGGTCCTCTTGGGGCATGAGAACGCAACAGACGTTCTGGAATGGCTGATTGAGGACGAGGTTGCGAATCGCCGGACCATCCTTCGCAACTACTTTACGTCTAAGCCTCACGCGCCGAGGTCGCCCAAACAAGCCTACGCCAGGGCGAAGACTCTTGGCGAGGACTTCCCGCTCTCGCCGATCGTCGTGTTTATCGACGAGTTCGCGGAGATAATGCTTGCATCTGGTCCCACAGCTCGCGAGTTCGAGAATCTTGTGCAGCGCACCGTTCAGGCGGGGCGTTCGGCATTGGTTCATCTCGTCTTGGCAACTCAGCGCCCAGATGCGAAGGTGCTTCAGGGCGCAATCAAGGCGAACCTACCCAGCCGAGTGGCGCTAAAGCTCCCCAGCCATCACGATTCAATGACGATCCTCGGCGAAGCCGGAGCTGAGGACCTGCTTGGGACCGGCGACTTGGTGTTCAAGTCGGCTTTAGGAGAACGGCTGCGGCTCCAAGGCTTCAAGCCACCGCTCTAGAATGATCGAGTTCCCAGAACGGCTATCGCTAGCCCTTCGGAACCCGCCGCGCAGAGGCGGCCAGTAAACTTTCAGCCGGATCGAACCGAACAGTAGGGTGTGAGAACTTCGTAAGCGGTGGGTGAAGCCCGTCCGCCGTCTCGGGATCAATCGGAGCCGAGGAGGCTCGTGTCGAGTCGGTATGGCAGGAGCGCCTCGAAGTCCTCGCGGCAGGTGGGCTTGGGGAGCTCGGTGAAGAGTTGGTGAAGGTACGCAAAGGGCTCGATGCCGTTGGCCTTGGCGGTCTCCACCAAGCTGTAGAGGTTCGCGCTGGCCTCGGCACCGGCCAGCGTGTCGGCAAAGAGCCAGGCCTTCCTGCCGACGACAAAGGGACGGATCGCGTTCTCCACCCCGTTGGTATCGAGCGGGAGGCGCCCGTCTTCGAGCACGCGTACGAGCTTCGGCCACTGGTGGTCCAGGTAGCTCAAGGCCTTCCCGGTCAAGCTCTGGGGGGTCACCGTCCCCAGCGAGTGGTCGAGCCACTCCCGCATCTCGTCTAGGAGCGGCTGCAGGCGCTCCAAGCGAGCGTGGTGGCGTTCCTCCGGAGAGAGGTCGCACAGCTCCTTGTCGACCGCATAGAGCGCACGGATCCGATCGAAGCCCTGCCGCGCCTTCGAGCCCTGGGCCCCGCCCCCGCGGCGCTGTCTGCGCTTCGCCTTCTGGCCCCCAGCCTGGGCCTTCAGCGCCTCGTGGAACTTGCGCCGCGCATGGGCGAAGCAGCCCACGTGGACGATCCCCGGGCGTCTGCCCACGCCGTCGTAGCCCGCGTAGCCATCCGATTGCAGGTAGCCCTGGACGCCTTCAAGGAGCTGCTCCGCCACCTCGCCCCCCCGGGAGGGTGCGTAGCGGTAGACGACGGCCGGCCGGTCTCGCCCCCCGGCACGAAGCACCCACAGGTAGGAGAGGCTTGTGGCCTTCCTTCCCGGCTCCTTCAGCACCTGGAAGCGCGTCTCATCGGCCTGCACGAAGCCCGTGGCCAGGATCTCCTCCTGGAGGAGCTTCACCAGGGGCTGGGCCAAGTGTCCGACCTTCCCCATCCAGGAGGCCAAGGTGGAGCGCGGCAGGGCGACCCCGATGCGCTGCAAGGCCACCTCCTGGCGGTAGAGGGGCATCCCGTCGACGAACTTCTGCGTGGCCACGTGAGCCAGCAGGGCGGGCGAGGCGATGCTCTTCGGGATCGGCTGGGGCGGCACCGGAGCCACCTTCACCCCCTGCTTGCAGGTGGGGCAGGCGTACTTGGGTCGGAGGTGCCGCACCCGGCGCAGCTTGGCCGGGAGGATCTCCAGCTGCTCGCTCGACTCGCGCCCGATCTCCACCAGGCGGGAGCCATCCCGCGGACAGACCTTCTCCTCCTCAGCCAGGTCATGAAGGACCTCGATCAAGGGAAGCGAGTCGGGGAGCGGCCTGCGGCCTCCCTTCTTGCGGGTATGGGCCGGGACCTGGATCTCATCCTGCGCAGGGGCTCGCGAGGCGGCCTCGGCCCCCTCCCGCTCCGCCTCGTTGAAGATCGAGAGCTGCTCCGCAGGGACCTGCTCGCTCTTGCGCCCGAAGCGCTGGTAGCGCAGCAGCCGCACGTACTCGCGCAGCTGCGCGATCTCCGCATCCCGGGCCTCGAGCTCCGCGTCTCGTTCCCGCAGCTCCGCCTCGCGAGCCTGGATCTCCGCGCTGCGTTGGATCACCAAGGTGCGAAGCGCTGCGACCGTGCTCGGGAGCGGCTCCGCTGTGTCCACCACGACCTGGATGTTAGGCCATGTGCCTCCCGCTACAAGGTCGACTCGTAGAAAAGATCCGCATGAGGACGAAGCTGGAAGAAGTCGATGCCGTCGAGCAGCCAGCCGATCTCCCGACGACCCACGATCACCGTCGCCTCCTCTCCCTCGGGCCAGGGGAAGCGGTCCTTCTCGAGTCGCTTCAGCCACAATGCAAAGCCGTTGCGGTCCCAGTAGAGCAAGCGGGCACGATCCCTGCGCCGGTTCGTGAAGGCATAGACCCGCCTCGCAAAGGGGTCTGCTCCGAGCTCCTGCTCCACCAACAGCACCAGGCCATTGATCTGCTTCCTGAAGTCCACCGGCTCCCGGTGGAGCCACACCTCCACCTCTTCGGTGATCCCCATCATCCGAGCTGACTCACCGCATCCAGCACCTGAGCCAGCTCGGGGCCCGCAGCGCCTTCCCACTCGATCGAGGCCCCGTTCGGGAGCCGGACCCGGTAGCGAGGTCTCGACCCGGCTTGGACCGCGACCCTTGCGAAGCCACGCACAGGCTTCGCCTTCGATCCGTTCGCAGCCGAGGCCTCCAGCACGCCACGGCTTCGCAGTCGTGTGCGGGCCTGGTAGAGCGCGTCCACCGAGAGCCCGTGCTGCGTTGCGTAGACCTTCGCCGAAAGACCCGACGCCTCACAGGCCGCGTGTTGCCGCAGCCAGTACCGATCTCGCTCCGTCCACTTCTCCGATCCCTTCGCCATGACCTTCCTCCCGGCACAGGAAGGTCGCGGGATCCCGAACTTGGCGAAACCTGCGAGTTACGCACCGCTTACGAAGGATCCGATCCGGTTCGGGGGTGGGGACACCAACTTATACGGGTATGTAGTCGCAGATCCAGTGAACACTACCGACCAATCCGGTCTATTGAATCCTGTAAAATTCGGAGTGGGTTCAGTGAATGCGCTGCGAGGCCTTCGGAGTATTGCCGCCGGCGTTGCTGTTCTGGAGGCAGGCATTGTTGCGCTGCCAGTAGTTGGCCCTGTCGGCGGCGGCGCTGCTGTAGCTGTTGGCGTGGCATCAATAGCTTCTGGATTCAGTAATCTCAGCCGAGGGGTTCGTCAGGCAAAGGAAGCCTCGGATGAGAAGTTCTGCCAGGCATCGTTTAAGAACTTGCTCGGTATCCTTCCGTTTGGACAAGAGTTTGACGATCCTGCTGAGCCATCTCCGTCTGAGTTCTTGAAAGAGAAGCAAAAGAAATTCGTTTCAGATCCAATCGCTGAAGCCAGAAAGACCTTGAGACAGTTTTTTGCATTGGAGGAGCGAAAATGAAACTCAAGGCGATCATGTCTGCAATCGAACGCGTGTTTGCCTTGGTGGACATCGCGTGGATATCTGTTGTTGTCGCCGCGTGCATGGTCGGGCTGATTTCGTTCATCATTGTGACATGCGTGAAGATTCAATGATGAACGCGAACAGCATCGTTCCCTCGGCCTACATCGAGAGGCGATTGTGCAGTACGATCAGCCTTGAAATTGTTGCCTCGTCAGAAGAAACTGTGGGTGAAGTTGGGCTCGGGTAGCCGCCCAAGTGCGTGATAGAGGGCGATTTCGGTGGTTTGGAAGTGTTTGAAGCCGTAGCTCCTTCTCAAGGTCACTTTCAGCTTGTTGGTCAGGCCCTCGGTGATGCCGGCAGAGATCATTCCTGCCGCTTCAAACCAGCTGAGGCTGAGCGCACGATGCCGGCGGAGGGTGCACGCCATCTTCTTCATGGGCTCGATTCGAGAGCGCATCACTTTCGTGCACCATCGGTCCAGAAACTTCCCAGCCCAGGTTGGCGAGGCGTACTCCCAGAGCAGCTGGAACTCCTCCTTGAGCAGATAGGCGCGGATCGTCTTGAGGTTGTACTGGAGCAAGTCGGAGAGCTTCTCACTCTGGCGATCGGTAAGGTTCTCGGGCTTCTTCAGCAAGGGCCAACGGTTGTTCTTCAGGATGGGCTCGTATCCGTCTCGAGCCATCCCCAAAACGGCGCCCTGGTTCGAAGCTACCAATACGACGCCAACGGCAACCCGCTGAGCGTGACGGAAGGCACGACGACCACCACGGGAACCTACGACACCCAGGACCGGCTGTTCAGCTACGGCCCCGCGTCCTACACGCACAACGCGGCCGGCGACCTCACGAGCCGGACCGACACCGCCACGGGGAAGACCACCACGACGGTCTACGACGCCCTGGGCAACCTTACCCAGGTGACGCTCCCGGACGGCACAACTCTCGAGTACGTGATCGACGCCCAGAGCCGTCGCATCGGCAAGAAGGTGAACGGGGTGCTGGTGCAGGGCTGGCTCTACCAGGATCAGTTGAATCCCGTGGCGGAGACGGACGGGGCGGGGAA
>Ga0114931_10009737_pt1 | contig 11486 bp, 9 predicted proteins | sample 2SBtaG_FD_89579 | JGI IMG/M metagenome (GOLD analysis project Ga0114931, IMG submission 89579) | Deep subsurface microbial communities from Kolumbo volcano to uncover new lineages of life (NeLLi) - 2SBTROV14_V59a metaG | ecosystem: Environmental > Aquatic > Marine > Volcanic | place: Kolumbo...
AAGATCGAGGACCGCCTGGACGACCTGGACGGCGTGGACGAGATCCGAACGACCGCGACCGAGGGGGCGGCCACGATTACGGTCGAGTTCGTCGAGGGGGAGGACATTGATACGGCCGTCGCCGACGTGAAGCGGGAGATCGACGCGCTCCAGGATCTGCCCGACGAGTCGGACCGGATCATCGTTTCCAAGATCGAGCCGAACCTGCCGGTGATCGTGCTGTCGTTGTATGCCGGGCAGGACGAGCGGCTGATGAAGCGGGCGATCCGGGCGATCCGGGACGATCTTCGCACGCTCCCGGGGATGGGCGATCTGCTGTTGTCCGGCGTGCGCACGGACGAGATCGTCGTCGAGGTCCGCCCGGCGGCGCTGCTCGAACACGGGCTGAGCATCGCCGACGTGTCCGACCGGATCCACGCGGCGATGATCGAACTGCCCGGTGGATCGGTGCGGACGGCCACGAGCACGATCTCGATCCGGACGGTCGGCGCCGACGAGCGGGCCGACCAGGTGCGACGGATCGTCGTCAAGGCCTCGGCGGCCGGTCAGGTGGTGCGTGTTGCCGACGTGGCGAAGGTCACGCCCGGGTTCGCGGACGTGGACATCCGCGAGCGGCTCAACGGGCAGCCGAGCGTCTCGCTGACGATCTTCAAGGTCGGCAAGGAGGACGCGGTCGAGATGGCGGCGATGGTCAAGGCATATGCCGCCGGGCTGGAGGGGCAACGGGTCGCGCCGACGCTGACGGAGCGGATCCGCCTGGCGATGCGTCGCCCGGGTCGGACCGAGCCCGTCTCGTCCCGGCTTGAGGCCAACGAGTTGGGGCTGGCGCGGCACGCGGGCGGGGCGCTCCCGGGGCGGATCGCGCTGACGACGGACCTGGCCCGGTTCATCCAGGGGCGCCTGAATCTGCTCAAGCGCAACGCGCTCTGGGGCGGGCTGCTGGTCTTTCTGACGCTGGTGCTGCTCTTGAACTGGCGGGTTTCGCTGTGGGTGGCGGCGGGGCTGGTCGTCTCGCTCCTGGGGACGCTGGCGGCGATGTCGTTGCTGGGCGTGACGCTCAACCTGCTGACGATGTTCGGGCTGATCGTCGTGATCGGGCTGCTCGTCGATGATGCGATCGTGGTCTCGGAGAACATCGTTGCGCGACACGAGCGGGGCGAGCCGGCGCTGTCGGCCGCGGTGAGCGGAACAAGGCAGGTCGCCTGGCCGGTCGTGGCGACGGTGCTGACCACAATCGCCGCCTTCATGCCCCTTGCGCTGGTCCAGGGTCGCCTGGGGGACATGCTGGAGATGTTCCCGGTGGTGGTCTCGGTGGCCCTTGGGGTGTCGCTGATCGAGGCGATGCTGATCCTGCCGTGCCACATGGGGCACAGCCTTCTCCGGGCCGATCGTCGGCACAACTCGGCTCACGTCGGCGTCCTGGAGCGAATCGAGGATCGGTTCGACCGGTCCCGGGACGCGTTGTTCCAGCGGGTGATCCTGCCTCGGTACTCGGCGCTGCTCTCGGCGTGCCTGCGCCGGCGGTACCTGACGATGAGCGTGGCGATCGCGGTGCTGATCGGATCGGCGTCGCTCGTGGCCGGGGGGGTGCTCCGGTTCATCTTCTTCGAGACCAACGACAGCGAGACGGTGAACGTCGAGTTGCGCATGCCGATCGGGACGCCGATCGCGCGCACGGACGAGGTGGTGCGCCGGCTCGAGGCTGCGTGCATGGCCCAGCCGGAGGTCAAGAGCGTCTATGCCTCGGTCGGGCAGATCGGCGACATCAACGGCGAGGAGGCCTCGACGTCCCAGCCGCACCTGGCCCAACTGGTCTTCGAGCTCAAGCCCGTCGAGGAGCGGGACCGGACCAGCGAGGACGTGATCCTGTCGATCCGCAAGCGTGTCGGCGAACTGCCCGGGATCAAGTCGCTGAGCATGAGGCCCGTGACCGGGGGGCCCGAGGGGCCCGGGGTGTCGCTGACGGTGACGGGGGAGGATCCACGAGCGATCGCCCCGGCGGTGGAGCGCATCGAGCAGCTCCTGCGCGAGTACTCGGCGGTGTACGACATCGCCGACGACGCCGACGCGGGGCAGCGCGAGTTGCAGTTCCACCTGCGCCCGGGCGCCAGCGAGCTGGGGCTGACGACGCAGAACGTCGCCAGGCAGGTGCGCGGGGCGGTCTTCGGGCTCGAGCCGCACACGTTCGCCGGCGACGGCGAGGACGTGGACGTGCGTGTGATGTATCCCGAGTCGGCGCGTCGCAGCCCGGCGGCGATCGAGCGGATGTTCCTGTTCACGCCGTCGGGGTCGCCGGTTCCGCTGGCGGAGGTCGTGCAGGTGACGGAGGGTCGGTCCTACGCGACGGTTCGCCGCCTTGATCGGCGCCGGGCGGTCACGGTTACCGCGGAGGTCGAGCACGCGTTGGCGTCCCCCGAGGAGGTGATGAGCTCGCTGCGCCCGCAGCTGCGTCGGATCGAGCGGGAATCCATGGGACTGCGGATCCTGGAACGCGGGCGGCAGAAGGAGTTCGCCGAGTCGATGTCCACGCTGCCGATCGGCATGGCCGTGGCGTTGGCGTTGATGTATGTGGTGCTGGCGTGGCTCTTCAACAGTTTCGCCCAGCCGTTGCTGGTGATGAGCGCGATCCCGTTCGCCACGGTCGGCGTGGTGCTCGGGCACCTGGCGCTTGGGTATAAGATGACGTTCCTGTCGCTGATCGGGTTCATCGCGCTGACGGGTGTGGCTGTCAACGACTCGCTGATCTTCATCGACTTTTTCAACCAGAAGCGTCGCGAGGGGCACGGGCTGTACCAGGCGGCGATCGAGGCGGGGCGGGCCCGGATCCGGGCGATCATCCTCACGACCGTTACGACGGTCCTGGGATTGATGCCGCTGATGCTCGAGCGCTCGTTCCAGGCGAAGTTCCTGATCCCGATGGCGATCACGATCAGTTTCGGCCTGATGGCCACGACGCTGGTGGTGCTGGTGGCGCTGCCGACGCTGCTGTTGATCCTCGACGATGTTCGTCGTCTGGGCAGGAGCGCCTGGACCGGGCGCATCGAGCCCTGGCCGATCCTGCCGTCGGGACCACTGGCCGGACCCGCGGTGGCGTTGGATGCGGCGGGGACCGGGGCGGGCGGGCTAGCGGGCGCGCTTCAGGATGACGTAGCCCCTTCGGCCTCCCCGGATCGCCCATAGTTTGACGCCGCGTGCCAGATCCGCTCGCTCGATCAACTTGCTCAGTTGGGCGGCGTTGCGAACCTGCTGGCCGTTGACGGCGACGATCACGTCTGAGGGCTGGAGCCCCGCCTCGTCGGCCGGGCTTCCGGATTCGACGTCCAGCACGGCCACGCCCTCGATCGATCGGTAGCCCAGTTCCCGCAACATGGCCTCATCGACGGTCTTGACGATCAATCCGGCCTCAGCCAGGCGGGTTCCCCCGACCATTCGCGCCTCGTAGTCGTTGAGGTCTCCGAGCACGACGCGGAGCCCGATGGGATGACCGTCGCGGATCACGCGGAGGGTGGCCTCGGTGCCGGGGGCTGTCAGGGCGACGCGGTTGACCAGTTGCCTGGCGTCGGGGACGGGGCTGCCGTTGACGGCGGTGATGACGTCTCCGGGCTGGATGCCGGCCCGCTGAGCCGGGCTGTCGTGGATGACGCTGGCCACGAGCACGCCGTCGGTCGAGCCGACGCCCAGTTCGGCGATCCGATCCGGCTCGAGTTCCTCGAGGTCCGTGGTGCTCACACCCAGCCACCCGCGCGCGACACGCCCGGTCCGGATGATGGAGTCCATCACGGACCGGACCATGACGGCGGGTATGGCGAACCCGATCCCGACGGACCCGCCGCTGCGGGTGGCGATGACCGAGTTGATCCCGACGACCTTTCCGTCGAGGTTGACGAGCGGCCCGCCGGAGTTGCCCGGGTTGATCGCCGCGTCGGTCTGGATGAACTCCTGGTATTTCGACTTGTTGGGGCCCACGCCCGAGCGCGCCTTGGCGCTGACGATCCCCGCGGTGACCGTGTTGGCGAACCCGAAGGGGCTGCCCATCGCCAGGACCCAGTCGCCCACGTGCAGATCGTCGCTGTCGCCCAGTTCGGCCGCCACCAGGCCGCTCGCGTGGATCTTGATGACGGCCAGGTCCGTCTCGCTGTCGGTCCCGACGATGTCGGCATCGAACTGGCGTCCGTCGGGGAGGCTCACCCGCAGCACGTCGGCCTTGGCCACGACGTGGTTGTTGGTCAGGACGTATCCATCGGGGCTGACAATCACGCCGGAGCCCACGCCCAGGGGGCGCAGCCCACCCTCGATCAGATGCCCGAAGAAGTCCCGCTGATCGGGAACGTTGACCAGCGAGCGGATGTTCACGACCGCGGGGCCGACCGTGCCGGCCACGTGCTCGAACGCACGGCTCAGGCTCCGGGCCGCACGCAGATCCGCCTGGATCTGCCCGGGCGGGGCATCCACCGCCAGCGCCTGAACCGAAAGAAGCCCGATGACCACTGCGACAACCAGACGAACGCGACCGGTACTCATGATTGCGAATCTCCCGTTGCTGACGTTGGCGAGCGGGCGTACTCGGCCCACGAAGACGAGGTCTCGCCAACACGCACACGCTCCACGCGGACGTGCGGGGGCAGCGCGTAGACATGCCCCCCGCGACCGGGGAACGTCCGCCCCTGGGCGATCTGGGCCCTGAGGTACTCATAGATGTGCCTGGCGAGGGCTTCCGTCGTGGGATCCGTCTCTTCGAAGATCACCAGGCGGTGCCCGAGGGCTTCCAACTGGCCCCGGGCCGGGTCGGCGCTGTTGACCGCCATGGCGTGGTCGAGGCGATCGAGCAGTTCCTCCAAGGCAAGTTTGATCGCCTGGAAGTCGCAGACCATGTCGTTCTCGTCGAGGCGATCGCTGGAGAGGACGACCTCGATCCGGCGCGAGTGCCCGTGGGGGAATCGGCAACGGTCGTGGTGCTTGGAGAGCATGTGCCCCGATTCGACCTCGAACACCTTGCAGACGCGGTAGATCATGGTCCGATCATCGTAGGGTGCCGGCCCGATCCGCGTCCGGTCCCGGCCCGCACGGCATCGCTCTTCACGTGCCGCGACGGTTCCCGAACAGGTCGATGTGCAGGCGCCGGCAGTAACACCAGCCGCGCCCGGTGCAGGCCCGCACGATCCAGTCCGTCGTGCCCGCCTCGGGCGGCTGTATGCCCTCGGGCATGAGCATCACGTCTGAGGGTTTGAGCCCGGGCAACTCGTCGAGCAGGGCGTCGATTTCGTCCAGATCGCCGGGATCGGTCACGACGAACTTGACCTGTCGCTCGGGCCAGGCCCCGATGAGCCGGCGCAGCGCCTCCGGGTTGATCCGTCGTTGTTCGTGTCGAGTCCGCCACCGTCCGGAGGGGTCGCGGGCGTCGCCGGGCTCGGGCGTCGAGTTGGCCAGTTTGGGGCTGATGCTCATCAGGTCGCAGGCCAGCCCCGAGCCGTCGCGGGCCGGGGGGCGAAAGACCGTCCCGGCCGTCTCGACCGTGACGTGGAGCCCGGCCCCGGCGAGCAGGCGTGAGAGCGGCTCGATCTGATCGAAGATCATCGGCTCGCCCCCGGTCAGGACCGCGTGAGCGACGCCGGACCCGGACGCCTCCTCGCCGATGAGCGACACCGCCCTCGCCTGCCCCTCCGGCAACCAACTTGCGTAGGGCGTGTCGCACCAGGAACACCGGAGATTGCACCCGGCGACCCGCACGAAGTACGACGGCACGCCCGTGAGGCGACCCTCGCCCTGGATCGAGACGAACGTCTCGGCGATGGGCAGGGCTTGGCCGGCCGTCGGATCGCTCACGGCATGGTCTCGGCCGCGTATCGGGTCGGGTCCGGGATTCCCGCCTCGGCGAAGCCGCGCGCCCGCAGGAGGCACGAGTCGCAGCGCCCGCAGGCGGCTCCGGAAGAATCGGGGTCGTAGCAGGAGTGGGTCAGCGAGAAGTCCACGCCCAGGCATGCCCCGAGGCGGATGATCTGCGCCTTGGTCATGTCGATCAACGGGGTTCGGATCACCAAGGGGCGACCCGTCACGCCCGCCCTCGTGGCCAGCTCGGCTGTCCGCTGGAAGGACTCGATGAACTGTCGCCGGCAGTCGGGGTACCCGGAGTAGTCGATCGCGTTGACGCCGATGAAGATCTCGCTCGCGCCGAGCACCTCGGCGCACCCTACGCCCAGCGAGAGGAAGAGCAGGTTGCGGGCCGGGACGTAGGTGATGGGGATCGCGTCGCTACCCGGATCGGCCGGTGCGTCGTCCGGGATGGAGCCCGCCCCCGCGCCCGGCTCGGGGATTCGGTCCTTGGGCACGTCGATGCGGTCGGTCAGCGCCGAGCCCCCGATCGCGCGCAGGTCAACGCGAACGATCCGGTGTTCGACCGCGCCCAAGGCCGACGCCACGCGTCTGGCCGCGTCCAGTTCGATGGCGTGCCGTTGCCCGTAGTCGATGCTCAGGCAGTAGCAGGCCAGACCTTTGTCCACCGCGACGGCCAGCGCCGTGGCGCTGTCCAGCCCGCCGGAAAGGAGGACCACGGCTCTGCCAGACGGATCACCCACATCGTAAGTGTACGGCTCGGGTGTCAGGGCCGGCCCGGTGCCCGTCAGTTCGGATGCAGGGCCCCGCAGGTGTCGCACAGTTGGCGGACCATCGACTCCAGCCGCCCCCGGTGGGGATCGCTGAGCCCGGCATCATCGGCGAGCGATTCATGGGCGGCGTTCACGGCCACAAGTTTGGGCACGACGTGTACCCCGATGTTGCAGAGGATCTCGCGGACGTGATACAGCCCGCGCAGGCCGCCGAGCACCCCCGGCGAGGCAGCGCACAGACCCGCGACCTTGCCCGCAAAGCACTCGAGCGGCCTCTCGCCCTGACGCGGGCGGGAAACCCAGTCGATCGCGTTCTTCAGCGCCGGTGTGATCGAACTGTTGTACTCCGGACAGGCGATCAGGAATCCATGGTGGGCCTTGAACAGATCCTTGAGCCGGACCGCATCATCCGGCAGCCCCCGCTCCCGTTCAAGATCCTCATCGAACAGCGGCAGGTCGAACTCCCGCAACGAGATCACCGTCACGGCCGACCCGTTGGCTTCGGCCATGCGTGCGGCCAGTCGCACCAGCCGCTGGTTGAACGAATCAGTCCGGAGACTTCCGGAAAGGGCCAGGATCTTGGGCGACATGCGTTGGTCTCCTTGGCATGGGGGCGCCATCGACACGACAAGCGGATCGGATCATGCTCCAAGTCCGGCTGGGGGCTGGCGGCCAACGAATCGTGGGCAGAGCCCGGCACGAATCGGGCCAATGATACGGATCGTGATTGAACAATGCATGTGGTCCAGCCCCGACCCCGATGGAGGGATTGTGCGAGAGGCGATGCCAATGCGTGACAGCCAGATGCGTCTGCCGGCCCTCGGGCAGATCGAGCGTATGGATCAACTCAGAGCCGCACTTCCGGAGGGGAAGTTCCGGATCGGAGCCCTCCGGGCTCCGATCCGTCTGTAGGCGCCATGACCTTTCGCGCAAGAAATAATCACGATGCGCATCAAAGGCCTGGAAGCACGATCAAAGAACTGAATCCCCTCCGCGTTCGCCGCGCCCTCCGTGGTGAATCCTGACTCTTTCCGAATCGCCTTCGCATTGATTCGACGCACGAGTTTGAGCGAAAGATGTGTCTCAGCCGAATGTTCGCCCAGTCACCGGATCCATCATCTTCCAGGATCTGGCCTTGCACAGCCGCGACAGCACCGGCCAGGCGATCTCGTCGTCGTGAACGCTCACGAGAACCTGCGACACCGAATCCAGACCAGCCGGGATTTCAGCCACCAGCCCCGGGCCGTAAAGAAAGAGCGTGCCAAGGTTCTGACCTTCCGAACCGTCGCCGGCCGTGTTGAATCGCCCCAACGCGTCGACGACCTCCTCGAGCGATCCGAGCGGCGCCAACGCGGGGGGCTCGGCGCCGCCCCGGGATGCCTCCGGATCGGGACGGATCAGGATCAGCGATCGCGTCATGCCCGGCGCCCCGCACTCATTCCTGCCCCTTCGCGCGGGCGGCCTGGGCGTCCTCCTCGGCCTTGGCAGCCAGGAGCTCCACCGCCGACGTGATCAACCCCTCCAGCGGAACGGGCTTGAGCAGGTATCGGTCCACACCCAGCGCCTCGGCGTACTCCTGGTGACGCTTGCCCTCGTTGGCGGTCACCATGATGACCAGGGGGCTGTCCTCGTTGCCCTTGATCTTCTCGAGCACGAGGAACCCCGATCGCCGGGGCAGCATCATGTCCAGGATGACCAGTTGCGGCCCGGTTTCGTGGCAGACCCGCACCGCCTCGTCGCCCTCGACGGCCAGCAGCGTTTGTGCCCCCTCGGCCCGGAACGCCGCGTCGAACGAATCCAGCACGTCCCGGTCGTCATCGACGATCAGAACCCGGACGTTTTGCAAGCGACCTTCCATGCCCATCTTCTCCTTCATCCGCCCAACGCGCTGGTCAGTGTATTGCGCCCGGGCCGCTCACGGGAGCCTGCTCTGACCGATCCTGGCCAGTGTTTGTGCATCAGCCCGGCTCTGGCGCTCGATCCGTCCCAGCTGCTCCGGGGTCATCCACGGCAGCGAGGCGATCTTCTCCCTGAGCGGCCCGGGCATCGGACGCCCCAGACGCTCGTGCCGGGGGCGACTCCGCCACGTCCGGTGCATCCAGAAGTACTGTTCCGGCGCCCGTCGAACCATCCCCTCGATCGCGCGCCGGTACCGGGCGGAGATGTAGAACAGCGGGTCGGGCTGATCGGCCCAGTCGTCGGGGCCGATCGCGTCGTGGACCTCCATGACATAGGCGAACCGATCGTGGACGCCACCTCTGCCCGGTCCGCCTCGGGACGGCACGGGGTCTCCCGGGCGGGGCAGGTCCGGGCGGATCCGCCGGGCGCACCCGCAGATCACCGTCGCCTCGTACTGCATCGCCAGCAGCCCGATCGACTTGTAGGTGGACGCCAGGCGGTTGAAGAACGGAACGAACAGCCCGCGATCGCCGCCGTTCTGATCGGCGACGAACCCGATCGGCGCCCGCCGCCCCAGCAGGGGCGGGAGGTCCTGCACCGCCCCGAACTTGTCCACCAGCACGAGCCCGCGCCGCCCGCGCGTGCGCCGGACCCAGTCGTCCAGGGGGGTCAGGTCCAGCGGGCGGTACAGCGCGTGCATCGGGAATCCCATCAGCGCCAGCGCGAACCCCAGCAGTTCCCAGTTGCCGCAGTGCCCGGAGATCAACAGGCACGGGCCCGCACGGAGCAACTCGCGAAGGGCGCCGTCGATCTGCCCAAGGTGCAGGCGCCGGTGCCACCCATGCTCGGTCATCAGCCGCGGCGTGTAGGCAACCTCGACAGCCAACTGGAACAGGTGCCCAAACGACTCGACCGCAACGCGCCGGTTCGCACGCTCGTCCAGCTCGGGCATCGCCACGCGAAGATGCGCCTGCGCCCGATGCAGGCGCGTTCGATTCACCGGGGAGGTGGCGAATGCCCGCCCCAGGGCCCCCGCCACGTCGATGCTCACGCTCGCCCCGGGGGCCAGCAGCCCGCCCAGCGCGCCCCTGATCGCCCACCCGGCCGGGCGATGGAAGCGCCGCGGAAGACGCCGCTTGGGTCGCTTCTCCCGGACGGGAGCCGATTCCTGCCCGCCGCTCGCTGCCGTCCCGCCAGGGGTCCGGGGCGTGGAAGGGCGGGCCTGAGGGGGGGGCGGGAGGGGGGGGGCGGGCTCGGATGGGATCGACATCGCGCTAACTGTTGGGGCCCATCGAGCGCCCCGTCAGCGAGTACAGGCGGTTCTCGTTGAGCACCGGGATCGACGTCGCCTGGGCCTGTTCGAGCAGGCGGTCGTAGGTGTTGGCGATCTCGTCCAGACGCTGCCACTCGAGGATCACCTCAACCGGCGCGTTGAGCGAGGGCTTGGGCGGGAGCGGCGGCTTCTGCCCCAGAACCACGAAGTCCACGTCGCCCGCCATCTCGTCGATCACCGTCCCGCCCCAGCGGGCGATCGTCGCCTCGACGTCGGCTTTCTCCCCGGGCGTCGCCCGCCCGTCGCCGTTGGCGTCGAAGTTCCCGTAGACCAGCATCTTATAGACCTTATTCGGGTCATAAACCGGGTTGGCGATCACGTCCCCGCGGACGATCGGGTTGCCCTGGGTCTCGAAGAGCACGCGGCAGGTCGCGCTGGTCGGCCCGATGTTGATCACCTCGATCGCCGACTTGCCCCGCGGGTAGGTCCCGTCCTCGTTGGGACGAATCCCGGTGCGATCGCTGTAGACGGAGAACGACATGCCCAGCACGAGTTTCTGCTGACGCCCGCGATTGATCGTGACCAGCCCGTTGGCCAGGTCCGTGTCGATCACCGATCCGTCCACCAGCGAGAACTCGTCCGGGGGAAGGAGCGTCTCGCTCTTGCGCTCCTGCCGGGCCAGGCGCAGCTGGTCCTGGAGCACGAGCATCTTGTCGCGCAGCGCGTCCAGCTGCCCGCTCAGGTCCGCCTCGACCTCACGCCGTTCCTGCACGACGTCATCGATCTGCTTGAGGAACGCGGCCCGTGCCGAATCCGTCCCCTGGCGGTAGGACTCGACATCGGTCGCGTACTGCTTCAACTGCGCCTGGAGCGACGAGATCTGCTGCGTGTAGTCCTGCTCGATCTGCGCCACGCGCGACGCCTCGGTATCCCGATCGCGCTGGGCCGCAGCCTGGGCCGCCTGGGCCTGGGACAGGTCGCGCTCGAGGTTGCCGATCTGCCCCTGGAGGTTTCGCACCAGCTGGATGAGCGAGACCGTGTCGGCGCCCTGGATCGACTCGAGTTTCGTGCCCAGCGCCTCGGCGTCGTCGCCCTTGGCCCCCGTCACCCGCTGCATCACCGACTGCTGCGAGTCGATCATGTACCGGACCAGGCTCTGACGCTCTTTCCGGGCCGCGTCCAGCAATCGGCTCACGTCGGCCGAGTTCCGCTCGCCCGCGGTGATGTAGTCGGCCTGCTCGCGATTGAACGCGTCCAGCTGCTGCTCCATCCCCCGGTACTTGCCCAGAAAGATGATCATCAGCACGAACAGGACGAGCGAGGAAACCCCCAGCAGCGTCACCGTCACGATCATGCCCGTTCCAGCGCTGGTTCGACCCGCCATTGTTCTGCTCCGTCACAAAAGCCCGTCCCGGGGGCCATCGGTCGGCCCCGAAACGCCCACAACGCCATGCCACCCCGCCACTTCCCGCGCTCCCTCCCCCGGGATCGTCCGCATCCCCCCGGACCAATACGAATCGCCGCTGCTCGCGGATCCGATCGCCGCGCCGGGCGACGGGCAAGTCTCGCCCCCGCGCCTCCCGAAGTCAAACAAGCGGCCATCCACACGCGAGCCACGCCCGGATCACCACAACACCGATCGAATCCCGATCGCCCTCTCTCGTGGCACGGGCATCCCAGTGGCGCGGGCGTCCCAGTGGCGCGGGCGTCCC
>Ga0114931_10009738_pt1 | contig 11485 bp, 3 predicted proteins | sample 2SBtaG_FD_89579 | JGI IMG/M metagenome (GOLD analysis project Ga0114931, IMG submission 89579) | Deep subsurface microbial communities from Kolumbo volcano to uncover new lineages of life (NeLLi) - 2SBTROV14_V59a metaG | ecosystem: Environmental > Aquatic > Marine > Volcanic | place: Kolumbo...
CCTTGAAATGAAGTCGACAACTTTCTTCGTTTGTGAAGTTTGCGGTGAATGAAAATAGATTCATAATTCATTAATTTGATGCTAATATAAGAAAATTAGGTGATTTTACGGACAAGCAGAAAAAATTATTTATTATTTTAATTGCTACTACAAATAAGTTCGTCCCGTCATAGGTAGAAAATAATACTTTTATAGATTGCTGTCCTAATGGTATATTTAGTATCTCATCTATAATAATGAATAAAAAACTTGCACCTAAAACATACTGAATAAACACCTATTTTTTTAAAGGAATCTGATGTACAATTTTAAACTTTGTTTTCATATTTTTTCTACTTAGTGAATAAAACCCTTATCGAATTAAACTAAAACCACCTTTCTTAAAGTACTCTTCCCCATCAACTCCTTTGGCTGAAATAATATAAAAATAAGTTCCATCTGGAGCTTCAGCACCAGCAAGTGTTCTTCCATCCCAATAACCTTTTATCCCATCCCACTTAAACATCATTTGTCCCCATCGGTTATAAATAGTTCCTTCAACAGATTCTAGGTTAACCCCCTTAACGGTGAAGACATCATTTTGTCCGTCTCCATTAGGAGTAAATACATTCGGAATTAATATTTCAGATACTCCAAATACATCAATAGTAATTGTTGTAATAGCAGTACAAATTCCATCTGTTACTGTTAGGGTAACAGTATAATTACCAATATCTGTATAAACATGATTAGGCTCAAACAATGCACTTGTATCTCCATTACCAAAGTCCCAAGAATAAATAATTCCACTACCTGTGGTACTTCCATTTCCAAAGAAAACATCTAAAGGAATAGGTCCTGTAATTGGTGTCGCATTAATTACTGCGCTTACTCCGCCAACCACAATCGTTATTGAATCCATAGGACTAGGACACGTTCCATCTTCTCTAACATAATAAGTAAATGTTCCTGTTCCGGTAATACTTGGAGAAAAAGGACTTCCTAACCCTATGTTATTATTTCCTGCAACATCACTATACCAATTAATTGTGCCGTTACCACTTCCTGTAGCTGTTAAATTAAGAGGGTCTCCTAAACAAATGGTATCTGAAAGACTTGGCACTATTGTGTTTTGTGGATTGATGGTAATTAAAACAGAATCTATTGCAGTACAGGGATTTCCCAAATTAACTGTATTGTAATAAATAGTATAAGAACCTGGACCTGTTGCTAACAAATCTATTTCTCCAGTTACTGTATCAATTATCCCCGGAGAACTGATTGTAAATTCTCCTCCAACAGTAGCATTTATCCCCATCGTTGCTACAGGATTGGAATCATTAACGCAATAAGTGTTACTTCCTCCATAAGAGAAGGTAGCAGAATCTACTTGCAATACTTCTAGAGTTGTAGAATTGACAACCATTGCACAACCATTTGCAGCAGGAACGGTATTATAAACAGTATAAACTCCAGGGGCACTAGTTCCCAAAATAATGGATCCTGAAACAGAGTCAATTGTTAATCCAACAGGAGTAGCACTAAATAGCCCACTAGTTGCTCCTACATCCATGATTAAAGTTGGATTAATTGAATCCTGACAAAGTTGAGCTGTACCGCTATAACTAAACCCTGCAGTTGGCGCTGGAGTAATAGTAATTTGAACTGAATCTAACGCAGCACAAGGATTTCCAGCTAAAGCAGTGTTGTAAAAAACAGTATAAACTCCTGCTCCTGAATTTAATAAATCTATTATTCCTGTTGTCCCATCTATTACTCCGGGAGAGGTTATGGTAAATGTTCCACCTGATGTTCCCGTAACTGTTGCTAAAGGGTCTACTCCTGTTTCACAATAAATAGTGTTTGGATAGCTAAACAATGCCGAATCCACTTGTAACACTTCAATTGTAATAGAATCAATTGCAGAAGCACAACCTCCTGAGGCAGCAATAGTATTGAATACTTTGTATACCCCCACATCACTTAAAATAAGGTCTATTGCTCCCGTTGTAGGATTAATAGCCAAACTATCTGGAGGTGTAAGCGGATCTACAGTAAACACCCCGCCACTGCCTGCTCCAACAAAAGTTAAGACAGGGTTCATTGAATCTTGACAGAATTGCGTTAATCCTCCATAATTAAAGTTGGTTGATGGAGCATCAGTAATTCTTATTTGTACTGTTAAAGAATCAGGACAAGAACTTCCTGCTGATACAGTATTGTACATTATTGTAAAAGTTCCTAACCCTGAAGCACTTAAATCTATTGTTCCAGTAGTAGCATCTATCACTCCTGGAGAAGTAATGGTAAATGTTCCACCTGATGTTCCTGTAACAGTTGCCAAAGGATCTATTCCTGTTAAACAAAATGTGCCTGTAGGATAAGAAAAGGTAGGGTCATCTACTGGGAAAACGACTATTATAGCTGTTGCTTTTACTTCTGGGCAACTAACAGAGGCTGGAATGGTATTGGTAACGGTATACACATTAGGCGTAGGTGTACTTGCACTTAAATCAACTGCACCTGTTACAGAATCAACTACTAAGTTGGGGTCATTTGATGTAAATGTTCCTGCAACACCTCCGCCAGAAAATGTTGGAAGAGGATCTGTTGTTTCATTCTGACAATAAAGAACATTGATATAACTAAAAGTAGCTACAGGCAAAGGATCCATAAAAACATCCACCGTATCTGTAGTTGCAGGACAAGCATTATTTGGATCTGTAATGGTCCAAACAAAAGTGTTTACTCCTGGTGTACCTACTCCATTTACAACACTTGTATTGTTGGTGGGATCTACAATAGTTCCTGAACCAGCAATGCGTGTCCAAGTTCCTATTGAAGCTCCTGGAGAGTTCCCTGTTAGACTAGTGTTAATGGTATCGCATAAAAACTGATCTGCTCCTGCATCAGCCACATTAGGTGTTGGGCTGTTAAATATAAGAACCGTATCTAAAGAAGGTACACATACCCCATTTACATCACTGATTGTCCAAATAAATGTATTTTGGCCTAGATCTAACCCAGTAACACCAGAAGTAGGAGTATTAGGACTAGTAACCGTTGCTCCACCTATTAAAACTGACCATGTTCCAATGCCTGTTGGAGGTGTGTTTCCAGCAAGAGTGTAAGTAGTTGTGTTACACAAAGTATCATTAGGGCCTGCATCTGCAACATCAATCAAAATACTATTAATAATCACTACTGTATCAGAAGTAGAAGGACAAGCATTATTAGGATCACTAATAGTCCATACAAAAGTATTAGCGCCTATCCCTATTCCAGAGATAGTAGTAGTTCCATTGGCAGGATTATCTACTGTTCCCCCTCCTGCAATAACTGTCCATTGTCCGTTTCCTACTGAAGGACTATTTCCTGAAAGGTTGTGATTTGGATTATTACAAATCGTATCATTAGGACCTGCATCTGCCACTGTTGGTGTAAGACTATTATAAATCAATACCGTATCTGTAGTACTAGGGCAACTATTATTAGGGTCACTAATGGTCCATACAAAAATGTTAACATTTGCTCCAGGTGTTAGGCCAGTAACGCCAGAGTTAAATTGTGTTGGATTAGTAACTGTAGCTCCTCCATTGATGATTGTCCAGGCTCCATTACCTATAGTTGGATTATTTCCTCCCAAGGTGTAAGTGGTGGTATTACATAAGGTGTCGTTTGTGCCTGCATCTGCTACATCTGGTGTAGGGCTGTTTACGATAGTAACTGATGCATTGGTAGAAGGACAAGCATTGTTCGGGTCAGAAATTGTCCACACAAAAGTGTTTACTCCTGAAGAGAGTCCTGTAACTCCTGAATTATACTGTGTCGGTGCAGTTACTGTTGCACTCCCGGCAGTAACCGTCCAAAGTCCATCACCTGTAGTTGGATTATTTCCTCCCAAGGTGTAAGTGGTGGTATTACATAAGGTGTCGTTTGTGCCTGCATCTGCTACATCTGGTGTAGGGCTGTTTACAATAGTGATTGAAGCATTGGTAGAAGGACAAGCATTGTTCGGGTCAGAAATTGTCCACACAAAAGTGTTTACTCCTGAAGAGAGTCCTGTAACTCCTGAATTATATTGTGTTGGAGTAGTTACTGTTGCACTTCCGGCAGTAATAGTCCAAAGCCCATCTCCTATAGTTGGGTTATTCCCGTTAAGCGTATAAGTAGTGGTATTACATAAAGTGTCATTTACTCCTACAGTAGCTGTGGTTGGTGTTTGAGACCTAGTAATTTTAACGGTATCTATTACGGCTGGACAACCTCCATTGGAAATAGACCACGTGAAAGTATTCGTTCCGTATGATAATCCTGTAACTCCAGATGTTGGATTATTAATATTTGTAACTGTTGAACCTCCTGCAACTACCACCCATGTTCCTACACCAGCTCCTGGTGTGTTTCCTGCTAGGGTATAAATAGTCGTTTCACATAAGGTATCAAAAGGACCTGCATCTATAAAAGCTGGTGGTGCAAGATTAATAATGTCTACCGTATCTGTAGAAGAAGCACAATCTCCATTACTAATGGTCCATACAAAAACATTGCTTCCTACTCCTAAATTACTTGCCGTTGATGTTGGTGAACTTGGAAAATCAACTATTCCACTACCAGTAATAACTGTCCATAATCCACTACCAGCAGTAGGAGTATTCCCTTCTAAGGTATAAATACTTGATCCACAAAGAGACGTATCATTACCCGCGTTAGCTACAGTAGGTGTTTCATATCGAATAATATTTACTGTATCTGTAGAAGAAGGGCAATTTCCGTTGGTAATCGTCCAAATAAAAGTATTATCACCATAAGTTAAGCCTGTAACTCCCGAGTTAAACTGAGAAGGAGTAGTTACTGTAGAACCTCCGTTGAGGATTGTCCACGTACCACTTCCAACAGCTGGGTTATTTCCTCCAAGGGTATATGTTGTAGTTTCACACATAGAATTATCTGGTCCTGCACTAGCTGAGGTTGGTGTTTGATACCTTACAATGGTTACAGCATCAGTAACAACAGTACAAAAACCATCATTGATACTCCACATAAAAGTATTGTTTCCATAGCTTAATCCTGTAACACCAGAGTTAGGGTCGGATGGCGTAGTCACTGTCGCACTACCAGCAGTAACTGTCCAAGCTCCACTCCCTAAAGTAGGCGTATTACCTGATAGGGTATAAGTGGTGACTTCACAAGAAACGGTATCATCTGCACCTGCATTTACAGTAGGTATTGGTAAAATGGTTAGCATTAAACTGTCTACCATTACTGTTTGACAAGTATCTGTCATTGTTAAATACAGTGTTACGGTACCATTACTGATATCTGTTGCTCCAGGAGTATAAACGGGTGCAATAATTCCTGTATTACTAAAACTTCCATCTCCAGAACGTGACCAAACAAAAGTGCTGTCGTTAAATACACTGGCATTACTAAGGGTATAAGTGCTTCCTGTGCATATCGTATCATTTGCTCCAGCATCTACTGTACCAGCAATACAGTTTACATAACAAAGCCCAGTTGGTGGAACTGCTATATTGTTTACACAAAAAGTAACGGTAGGATCATAAATTCCTGCTGCTTCTATTCCATTGGCATCACAAATATCCACATTACCAGTTATTGGTTTCCCAAGAAGATTAGTCGTATTGCTAACCTGAATTTGTCCGTACGTAGCATCAGGACCATCTATCCATGTAACATCTTTCAGGTTTTTGGTAATAACAAGCGATCCAGCAAACATATTTAATTTTAATCCTGTACTTCCCCCTAACTGACCAGAAGCAGGAAGAAGTCCTCCATTTACTTCTATATAAGCATAATTGTTAATTACCCCTAGCCCCGTAACCTGACCTCCGTTAACAATGAAAGAACAATAATTATTGAACTCTCTTCCATTACTCCACGAAGAAGCACTCATGTATCCATAATTATTTGTGGATCCTCCTGTACCATTATTAGAAAATGTTCCTGAAATATTAATTGTACCATTATTCACAACTTGAGCATTGCCATTTATCACAAAATCAGTAGATCCACCACCATTAACAGTAATGGTGCCATCGTTAATAAAAGTAGTGGTAGGTGTGGCTGGAATAGTTATTTTAGGAACAGTAATTGTTCCATAATTATGTACATAGACATCACCTAAATTAATTTGCATCCCTCCTGCCCCAAAAGAATTGGTAATGGTAATATCTCCATAGTTAATCAATGTATCTCCAGAATTCAAATTAAGTGTGACACCTGTGCCACTCATGGTGCCATAATTAATTATTTTACCGCCATTTATTTGTAACGTATTAGATATATCTAGAGTACCACAATTTTCTAATAATCCTCCTGCATTAATAGTGGTAAATGGTCCCGTTTTACTTCCTGTAGCAGTAATGCAATATTTTTCGGTTGCATTAATGGTATAAGTATTTCCATCTACACCTGGAATAGTAACAGTACACCCACTATTACATTGCGCTTTTACGATGGCAGAAGTACTAAGGAGTACTATTGTTAATAGTATTGTTTTTATTGAGGTAAAATAAGGGTTAAAGTTCATTTTGTTTTAATTTATGGTTATTATTTAAATAAAGTAAGGAAACCAGTTTCTGTTTTTGTTTCTTCACTAGAGGTTACATATTCAATTACATAGTAGTAAGTTCCTGCAGAAGCTTTAGATCCAGCCGTTGTTCTTCCATCCCAAACATCAAGTTTGGTTAACGTATTTTCTGTTATTCCTTTTAAATCAAATTCATCAGCAACTGTTTGCCCCCATCGGTTGTATATTACTGCTGATAATTCTTTTACCCCTAATACTTCTATGGTAAATTCATCATTACTACCATCTCCGTTAGGAGTAAATACATTAGGAATTCTAATGAAATCGCAATTTATTTTAGGGTCTCCTACAACAGGATTATAAGTAGAACTGCATAGAGTGAAATCCGTTAGAACTACTGTGTATGTTCCTTCTGTTAAGTTAGCTAAAAGACTATCTGTTCCTCCTGTAGTCCAGATATAGGTAAACGGAACAACTCCTGTTAAAGGTGTTAATACGATGCTTCCTTCTCCATTGCCACAGTCATCATCAAGTACTGTTATTCCAGCTGTTGGGCTTGAATTAATGGTAACGGTTACTGTGGATGCTACTGGTGGACAAGGTGAGTTAGTTACTGTATAAGTATAAACTCCTGCTGCATCAATTGATGGGTCAAAAATCCCTGTTCCTGAATTTAATACTGGAGACCATACTCCTCCTGCTCCTGGTGTTCCTCCTAATCTTGTAAATAAATCCGAATCAGGGTCTCCTGTACACAAAGTATCCAATCCATTTGTTCCTGCATCTGGAGGAAATACAATGGTTAAATCAGTTGTAACAACAGAGTCACACCCTCCAGCACTAGCTCCTACAAGGGTGTCTTTGTATATTCCTGTAGTAGTATAAATATTTCCATTTATCGTAGTAGAAAAACCATCACACTCCGTAAATGTTTGTAATCCCGTAACAAAAGAAGATACTGTTAAATTAGTAATAACAATGGAATCACATCCTCCTGCACTTGCTCCAACCAACGTATCTTTATAAATCCCTGTAGAATTATAAGTATTTCCATTTATAGTAATGGTAAAACCTGTACATTCAACGAGTGTTGAAGAATCGGTAACAGCAGACACAATAGTTAAATCTGTCGTAACTATAGAATCACAACCATTAGTTGCTCCTCCAGCAATAGTGTCTGTATAAACCCCTGTGGTATTGTAGGTATTTCCATTTACTGTGGTTGAAAACCCAGAGCATTCATTTAATACTTGTGAGCCTGTTGCTTTAGAGTTAACAACTACAGTTGCTGTAGCTGTATCTTTATCTCCATTACCATCGGTTACAATTACCTGATAAGTAGTTGTAACAGAAGGGGCTACTTTATGTGGGCCTGCACCACTCGGTACTCCATTGTCCCAAACATAAGCATACGCAGGAACTCCATTGGTTACGCTGGCAGATATAGTTGCAGTATCTCCTTCGCAAATAACATCTCCTGTAGCAGTAACCGTTAATGAGCTACCACAATTTACAGCTGTATTTATACAGGCAGGAGCTGCTACATTACCGCAATAATCTTCTACAGAACCACTACTATTTACTAAGCATAAACTATAACTCCCTGAAGATTGAATAGCAGGGCTAACCGTTATGGTGTAAGTATCTGATCCTGTTCCTGTAGATCCACACCCTGTAGATGTCCAATCGGTGATTGTATAAGGTCCTCCGGGGCCTGTTAAGGTAAAATCAGTATTTTCTACTGAGGAACATACAATAGCTTCGCTAAAAGTAAGGATCAAATTCGTATCTCCACAACTGAAAGGACTTATAGATTGAAGAACAGGAGGAGTGTTATCAAAAATAGATGCCGTAGAAGCACTAAAATTTAATACATAGCCATTGTCAAATGAGCCACTAAAATTATTAATCATTAGATAATAGGTTTCTCCTGCCACAACAGGTAAGTCTTTATTATAAGGGTTGACAACTGATGGAGGACTTCCTGTAGAAGGCCCCTCAGTATTGTTAACTCCCCCATTAGCAGTAGAAATTCCGGTTGGAGAAGGGATTGGAGCACCACTAGAATTACAACTTACTAATTTACTTGAAGCCCCTAAAAGATCATTACAAGTTGCATTCGTTAAGTTATAAACAGCCCAATCGTAATCATCAGACCCGTTTGGGTTGATAAGAAAACTAAGATTTCCTGATGTTTGCACGGTAAATTTGTACCAAACACTGTTTTGTTCTCCCAAAGGAATGCACCCTCTGTTACTCCCTACTAAATCTTGTCTTAATCCCAATCCTACAAAAGAAGTATCTTGAACAAAGGTGTCTTGACAAACAGGAATAGCGCCATAACAATCTTGAACAGAGGGTGGTGGAGGAGCTAAACATGTAGCACACGAAATAGTTGCATCCCAACCAGCAGCAGCAGGAAAAATATTTGTTCCTGCTACAAACCTAAAAGTTAAACAGCCTCCTGAGTTAGTAGTAGAACGCACTGTTCCTGTTTGTCCATTAGAATAAGTAGCGATTAATGTAGCTGTTGTATCTGCACCATCATAAATATATAGTTTGTCTTGGCCAGTAAGATCAAGTGCCATGGTATTAAAGACAAACTCTAGGCAAGTTGCATTAGAAGAACAAAATGTTTTTGTAAATGTTGCTCCTTTTGTATAAGTTCCTCCAGCACCTCCATCATCATAAAAAGTTCCAGAGCAAGTGTTTTCTGTTCCTCCTGCGTCTATGGTGTATGTTTGGCTAAAAAGGGTGCTACTTCCGAATAAAAATAAAGAAGTTAAACTGATGAAGAAATAATAGTTGATTTGATGTTTGATAATGCTCATATTTTATTGTGATTTTTGTTCGTATAATAAGTAAGACGACTTTATGTCTTAAAAAAGTTGCATTTCGTTATATCGTATAAAAGCAATTTTTACGATTTTAAACTAAAAAAGTTGTTTTTTTCGCCTTGAAAGGCTTATAAACAAAGATAGTAAGCCAGTTTAAGTTCCTCAAAGCAAATAAGTCTTAGTTTATAAACCAAGACTTATAGAGGGTGATGTTCTGGAGTGTAACAAAAAGGAGATGAAAGAATAAAGTTAAAAAGAATCATTTATTTTACCGTTGGAGTTATGATTTTTAAGAAGTGAATATGAATTTGGTGTTCAGGTTATTAAGAAACCGTTTCAATATAGAATGAGGGCGTAACTCCAGTAATTTTTTTGAAATAAGAATTAAAAGTACCTTTTGATTTGAAGCCAACAGTTGAACCAATTCCTTCTATAGAGAAATTCTTAGAGTATGGGCTTTTCATTATTCTCTGCGCTTCCATTACCCTTAATTCATTTATCAATACGCTATAATTTTTTTCAAAAGTTTCGTTAATCACTTGCGAAACATAACTTTTATTGATGCCGATTTTATCTGCCAATTTGTTAAGTGTAAAATCTGGGTTTACAAAAGCTTTTTCTGTTTCTAGTATTTCAATTATTTTTTCGGCTATTTCTTTTTTCTTTAATTCATCTAATTTATCTGAATATTTTTTTTTTGTGAGGAGTTGCGCTGAAGTTTTAATTTTTGTTAATTGTGAGATTCCAGTATCCAGTAAGGCTTGATTTTTAAGAACTAATGTACGATATGATTGCGAAAGCTGTTTCTTCTGAAACCAAGCCATAATTAAAAAGCCAAGCAGCAATAAAGAGCCAACAAATAAGGTGTTCCGTTGAAATTCTTTTTTGTCTATTTCAGCTTGGATTCTTTTTTTTTCTTCTTTTTGCAATGCCAATTCTTTCTTTTTAAGGTAAGCCATTTCTATAGATCCCATTTTTTTGAGACTTTCAGCATTATAAGTACTGTCATTGAGTTGATGATAAACTTCGTAATATGTTAATGCTTTTTCATAATTCATTCTCTTTTTAGCTATTTTATACAGCCCTTCATAAGCAGATGATTCTGATACAGTAGAAAGTCCTTGCGAGTGTTTTAATGATTGAAAAAAATAATAGCTAGCAGAATCTAATTTATTTATTTTGAAAAATTCATCTCCAATATGAATAAGAGTTAAAGCAATATTGGAAAAGTTATTTGTTTTATAGAAGTAAGCAAGTGCTTCTTTGTGGGCAATGACTGAATTTTCAAAGTTACCCATCTTGCCATAAACTCTTCCGATATTTGTTTTTACAATCGCTTCAAAAGCTGGATATTTCCCTTTCATGATTGCAAGTGTATCATCACAAATCCTAAACATTTCAAGTGCTTTTTCTGTTTTGTCAAAATCTAAATAAAGACTTCCCATATTGTTTTGAATTGATATTTTCTCAATAGAACTTAAGTTATTATCCAAGACTAAAGTGTTATAGTAACCCAATGCTTTATCAAAATCTTGCAGATCAGTGTAAATAGCTGCAAGTGTATTTATACAAGCTCGTATATTACGCTTAAGATTAATTTCTTCACTTAATTCAAGTGCTTCATATGTTGATTTTAATGCAGAATTGAAGTCGCTCTTATAATAATAAGCAGCTCCCATAGCTCCTTTTGCTAATGCAATTCCTTTTTTCCAATTTTGTTTTTCTGAAAATTGTTCTGCTAATTGTAACAATGCAATTGAACTGTCGGGGTTAGATGTCCAATATTGCCCAGAAATCTGGATTAAGGCTATAGCTTTACTGGTATCGTTAGGGCTTCTTTCTGCCTCTTGGTAAAGACTGTCTAGGTTAACCTTTTCTTGGCACAATAGTGTTCCAAAAAAGGTAAAACATAAAATGAAAGAAATAATTATTTTTAACATTTAAAAAGCAGTTTCGGCTCAAATGTAATAAAAATAAAATTATATCACCTCAGCACACTCACTCTCCCGATGTATTTGTGGTTTTCACCGAAGATGTCTTGGAGATCCACTTTCCATACGTAGGTATCCACTTGCACAGGAGTTCCATTCACTGTTCCGTCCCATCCTTCGAAATA
>Ga0114931_10009739_pt1 | contig 11485 bp, 13 predicted proteins | sample 2SBtaG_FD_89579 | JGI IMG/M metagenome (GOLD analysis project Ga0114931, IMG submission 89579) | Deep subsurface microbial communities from Kolumbo volcano to uncover new lineages of life (NeLLi) - 2SBTROV14_V59a metaG | ecosystem: Environmental > Aquatic > Marine > Volcanic | place: Kolumbo...
ATTAATTCGTCATTGCGAGGAACGAAGTGACGCGGCAATCTCTAACCGATTGATTCCATTGCACGAGATTGCCGCACTTCGCTCGCAATGACGGAAATTTTGAATTAATCAGAGGTTCCCTAAAGATTACCATAGAGAAGGCCGATTCTATTACCTGCAGACAGCGGATACGGATCTGCAAGGTCTTATTATTACTGACATAAACGCAATAAGCAGTTGACCAATCGGCGCCCAGTCGTTAATTTAGGCGAAATCCGGATCCGCAGGACAGCTTGTGAAACAGCAACTCCCCAGTAAACGTGACTATGGACAGCGCATGGTAACAAATGCATCACACTACATCCTGATGCGTCCAGGCTACTGGCTGCTCGCCTGCCTGTTGGCTATCTTCACTATCCTGATCCTGGGTATCAATCCGCAGCCGGCGGAAGCGACACGCCATGTATCACTCGATCTCGAGCAAGCGGATAACGGGTCCACGAAAACCATAACGGGCTCTGGTTCCGAAGCCGGCAGCCACCCCGCTGCCAGTGAAGCGCAGGAGCCGGTTACCGCCGAACCGGAAGGTGAATGGCATGATGTAACGGTCAAATCCGGCAACAGCATTGCCTATATCTTTGCCAAGCTGAATTTACCACCGCAGCAGTTACATGCCATCGTTTCACAGGGTGGGGCTGCGAACAATCTTGAAAAGATTTATCCCGGCCAGAAACTGCGGTTCCTGACTGACAAATACCGGGGCCTCATCAAACTGGAATACCAGATCGACAAGCTCAGCAAACTGACCGTAACCCGTGCCGGTGAAGAATTTGAAGTCGGTACCACTCACAAAATTCCCGAGCGCCGCATCATGAATGCCAGCGGCACGATCAACAGCTCCCTGTTTATTGCCGCACAAAAAGCCGGGCTGCCGGACAACCTGACCATGGAGCTCGCCAATATCTTCGGCTGGGATATTGATTTTGCACTCGATATCCGCGCAGGCGACCAGTTCACCATCCTCTATGAAGAATTGTATCTCGACGGCGAAAAGATCGGTAACGGGAATATTCTGGCTGCTGCATTCACCAACAGTGGCAAGCTGTTTCAGGCCGTACGTTATACGGATCTTGGCGGGAAGACCGATTACTACTCGCTGGACGGCAAGAGCATGCGCAAGGCCTTCCTGCGCACCCCGGTGGACTACCGCCGCATCAGCTCCAGATTCAGCCTGGGCCGCAAGCACCCTATCCTCAACAAGATACGCGCTCACAAGGGTGTGGATTATGCGGCATCGAGCGGCACCCCCATCCGGGTAACCGGAGATGGAAAAATCATCTTTCGCGGATCAAAAGGCGGTTATGGCAACACCATCATCGTCCAGCATGGCACGAAGTACAGCACACTGTATGCGCACATGTCCCGGTTCAAAGGCGGACTGCGCAAGGGCAGTCGCGTCAAACAGGGGCAGATCATTGGCTATGTCGGCATGACCGGTCTGGCCACCGGACCCCATCTGCACTATGAGTTCCGGATTAACGGCGTACACCGGGATCCGCTCCATGTAAAACTGCCAGGCGCGCCGCCACTGAACAGGAAATACCGCGCTGACTTCAGGAAAAAGTCCGCCGCCCTGATTGCCCGTCTCGACACGATTCGCAGCGTACAGGTCGCAAGCCGTAAATAATCAGCAACCCGCTGCAACCGGATAAAAATCGCCGGGCTGTACGTCCGACTGAAGTAAATTTGCTATGTAATAAATTACCCTGCAGCAAACGGGCGGGCTAACGCTCCCGGAGAGGCGTATAGTCACGCACGTCATACCCGGTATACACTTGGGTCGGCCGGAAGATCCGGTTCTGGGCGACCTGCTGCCGCCAGTGCGCAAGCCAGCCGACCGTACGTGCAATGGCAAAAATGGACGTGAACTGGTCCGGCGGGATACCGATCTCCCGGTACAGGATGCCCGAATAGTAATCAACATTCGGGTAGATGCCTTTGGGTGCAAGGGTTTCCTCGCAGGCGTCCTCCAGTGCCAGCGCCGTTTCGAACATCGGAATGACATTTCCCCGGGACTTCGCCAGCTCATTCATGAGTTTCTGCAACAGAGTGGCACGCGGATCCTTCACCTTGTATTCACGATGCCCCATGCCCCAGATCACTTCCTTGGCCGCCAGCTTTTTGTCCAGCCAGGGGCGGGCATTTTCCGGTTTACCAATCTCCTGCAACATCTGGATGACGTGCTCATTGGCACCCCCGTGCAGCGGCCCCGCCAGAGTCCCGATCGCAGCGGCGATGACATAAGACGGCGTGGCCAGTGTGGAGCCCGTGACCATGGCGGCAAACGTCGAGGCGTTGATGGTGTGCTCGGCATGCAGAATAAAGCTCACGTCCATGATGCGCGCAACCAGCGGATCCGGTTCAGCCCCGTTTTGGAACATGTACAGGAAATTGGCTGCATAACTCAGATCGATTCTTGGCGGCGTGGGGTCATTACCAATACGCAACTGCTGCCACATGGCCACCAGGGTTGCCATCCTCGCCAGGATCCGGATTGACTGGCCGTGTACATACTTGTCACTTTCATCGCCCGGAATGCGCACCTGGACCGGTACATCATTCGGATAAAACATCCCGAGGCTTGCCACCGCAGTTTGCAGCATTTCCATTGGATGACCGGTAACCGGCAGTGTCTTCATAATATCGCGGATGTTGTACTTTACCCGCCGGTGTTCACGCAGTTGCACATCGAACACGGCCAGCTGACTGGCAGACGGGAGTTCACCGTCCAGCAGCAAGTAAGCCGTTTCCTCGAACGTGCTGTTTTCCGCCAGATCGACAATGCGGTAGCCGCGGTAGGTCAGGATGCCCTGCTTGCCATCCAGATAGGAAATATCCGACTTGGTAGCAGGAATACCCTCCAGCCCAGGTTGATACTCACTCATAACTCGCCCTCTGGAAACAAAGCATCACCTGTATCAGGCAAATACTTACAAACACTACTCATATAAGACTGTGCCTCTGTCCGTTTGTTCATTGCAGATAAAATGGACAGCTACCCGACCCGGGGCATACAAGCATATCAAAATGCGCTACATCGACAGGAAAAAACGAGTGGTTCAGGAACAGAAACAACAAGGGGGCATCACCGCCCCCTGCTGTCAAAAAAACCGGGTTATCAGACAGAAAAGGAAGAACCGCACCCGCAGGTCGTCGTGGCATTCGGGTTGTTTACCACAAACTGGGCGCCTTCCAGTCCTTCCGTGTAATCGACTTCCGCGCCAATCAGGTACTGATAGCTCATCGGGTCAATAACCAGAGAAACCTCACCGTTTTCGATGGTAATGTCGCCTTCTTCGATGTTTTCATCAAACGTGAAGCCGTACTGGAATCCCGAACACCCACCGCCCGATACATAGATACGCAGCTTCAGATTCGGGTTTTTCTCCTCTTCAATCAGGCTCTTGACCTTGCCTGCCGCAGCATCGGTGAACTTCATGTCGGGAGCAACAGTGGTTGCAATGTCAATCATCGGATCCTGCCTCATCACCTGGATGATGTCTTACGGGTGGAAAAGTATGTCATTTTCCTGCTAATTTGGTCAAGTATCAGGCTCGCTACCGTTACTCATGGTGGTCGGGTCGCGCTCAAAACTGACGACCGAGGAAGACGAACCATCACTGTGCAGCAAGCTGCCGTTGACCTCCGCACCCATCGCCATTTCAATCAGGTTGTAGTAAACATCACCGGTCACCCTGGCCTTGGCAGCCAGTTCAACCCGCTCGGCAGAACGCACATCACCGGTCACTGATCCGTTCAGAATGACATTCGGCACCTGCACATCACCTTCAATACTGCCATGTTCGCTGACCGTCAGCACCGATGCAGAACCCTCCTCGGCAAACACGCTGCCCTTGACTGCGCCGTCGACAAGCAGGCCACCGGAGAAATACAGGTCTCCATCAATCCGGGTCTTTTGCCCGACAATGGTATCGACCTTTGCGCTTACTACCTTGTTCTTGCTGCCTTGTCCAAACATAAGCCTGCTCCCCGTTATCAGGCCCCACCGGCGGGCCATGCGATAACCTTTTCAATGATTTCCGGTGTCTTCTTTCCCGTCGTCCTGATAATCAACTTGAGCTGCTGCGCCTGAAAACCTTCTGGCAGGGTAACCGTTCCCGTCAGATCCTGATAATAACGGAACCGGAAACCCAGTTTATCGGTCTTGTCTTCGGTAACGGCCGCCAGGCCAAGCTGCTTCTGCTTGCCATCAAGCTCACCCGTAATTTCCCATTTGACGATACCTTTCAAATAATGATCATTGCGTTTCAGCTGGGCCAGCACCAGATTGTAATGGAACTGGCCGGGTTGCGGCCCCCTTGTCAGCTCAAAGCGGTGCAGGTACAGGCCCGGCTTGACATCGCCGGGCGAAACGATACCCCGGTAAAATTCAACTTCCTCGCGCGACGACGACAGTTTATCCTGTAATGCGCCCAGCTCGTCCTGTACCTCCTGCGCCGCCTGGCGATCAATGCTGCTTGAACGGGCATATATTGCGGACTGCTCACGCAGTGACGCGTTTTCGGTCATCAGGTTCTCATAAACCTTCTCCAGCCGGGCATGCTCCAGGCGCAACGCAGCCAGCTCGGCCACGCCATTCACCTTGCCAAGGTCATACAACCACCAGGCGGAAACACCCAGCACCACCAGCGTCAGCAAAACGGCAACCTTGATCAGCAGCCCATGCCGCATGACAAATTACCTGGAAGTGGATCAAACATGGCATGTTTCCCGTGGCGGTGCACAGTACCCGGTCACAAAAAACGGGGCAAACTGACAGACATCAGGGCAGCAGCGCGATACTGGTCAGGCCCAGCTGCTCATCAAAACCCTGCATGATATTCATGTTCTGGACCGCCTGGCCGGCCGCTCCCTTTACCAGGTTATCAATGACCGAGAGTACCACGGCGACACCACCTGCCTGCGGCTGGTGTATGGCAATACGACAATGGTTCGTGCCGCGCACACTCCGGGTTTCCGGATGCTGCCCGGCCGACAGGATGTCAACAAAGTATTCAGAACTGTAGCGGGCCTCATAGAGCGCCTGCAGATCCCGGTCGGGGTCGTTTAACCGGGCATACAGGGTCGCATGAATGCCGCGAATCATGGGCGTCAGGTGCGGTACAAAGGTCAGCCCGACCGGCCCGCCCGCAACCGCCTCGAGGCCCTGGCATATTTCCGGCAAGTGCCGGTGACCCGACACTGCATAAGCCTTGAAGTTTTCACCCGCCTCGCACAGCAAGTTACCGGTCGCGGCCTTGCGGCCGGCTCCACTGACAGCAGATTTCGCATCCACGATCAGGCTATCGATATCCACGACCTGTGCCTCGATCAGCGGCAGGAAGCCAAGCTGCACGGCGGTCGGGTAGCATCCGGGATTGGCAATCAACTGCGCACGCCGGATGGCGTCCCGGTTTATCTCGGGCAGGCCGTAAACGGCCTGCTCCAGGTAATCGGGACAGGCGTGCAACATTCCATACCACTGACTCCAGGCTTCCGGATCCTGGAGCCGGAAATCGGCCGCCAGGTCAATCACGCGCGCACCGGCATTGATCAGTTGCGGCACCATCGTCATGGCCGTGCCATTCGGCGTTGCAAAAAATACTGTTTCGCAATCACATAACCGTTCGATATCCGGTTGCGAAAAACGAATATCGATAGAACCACGCAGGTTGGGAAACAGGTCGGCAACTTCACGGCCTTCTTCGGAACGGGACGTGATGACCTCCAGGGATACCTCCGGATGCCCCGCCAGGATACGCAGCAACTCCACACCCGTGTAGCCGGTTCCTCCGACAATGCCAACTTTGATCATACCTGTCACTCTCAATCAATCGATCCACTGCCCTGACGTATCCGGACCGGAATCATTTCTGTGTTCACCGTAGCATAACACTGTGCCAACTTAGCCAACCACCGGGGCACTACAACAGCCTCTACAGGCGCTGGCGCTAACCACGGTACATTGACACATGATCAAGCACCCGCACAGCACAGGAAAGCAATTACTGCCACCAGATCCCTGGAAGGCACGCCTGATCTTCCGGGCTGGTGCCGGGACAGCAGATTCACGCTCGGCAGGTGCGGCCCACTCGATCAGGGGAAGAACCCGCTTTTTAACAACAACCTTCAACTTTGCGTGCGTTGCGAGAAAAACTACAGCGTTTACGGGTGAACCCTAGTTATCACGGTTGAGCCTGTCGGTGAGCACACTTTCACTGTGGATAGCCACCACCTCGCCGGCTGACGTTACATTGCAGCTGAAATAATAGTCATGATCGCCGACTTCGGAATCCAGTACGGAGATGACGATACCACTGACATAATAGCCATCCTCGGTCTTTTTTGTTTTACCCGATCTTTCCATGCGCGAGAATCCCGGTTGACTGGTCTGACCGCGCGCCATGGCGCGGCATTTCTCAGCCGCTTGCCACGCCGGTTCATCGAACAGGCGATCAATCAGGTTGCTCACCCCGGGTATTTCCTGCCGGGTAATCAGTACGGCAAGAGAACCGAATACCAGCAGTGCTGCGATACGGCCGGTAGTTTTCCTGCTCCGGTCATTCCCCCCGGAGCGACCAGGGCGTGATGTCTGTAAACCGTATTTATCGTCGTGCATGCTCATGCTGTTCCCGAATTGTTTATAAAACCATTATCGGCAGTCGCTTCAGGTGATGTAGCGATACCCTCCACTTCGATCGTAACGTGCTGGATACGCGGCAGCCGCGTCCTTACCTCGGTCGCCAGTTCCTCGATAACCAGTTCTGTACGTTCCAGTGTGGCGTGTGCCGCAGCCCGGGTACAGCAGTACTCGGCCAGTTTCCCGTCCTGCCGGCGCGAGGCGGGCAGCATATCAAAATAGCGCTGCTCGTAGGCCTTAATACCCGGATGCAGAGCGGCAACAAGCATTTCTTCCCGCAATTCAATTTCAGCCACCAGGATGGTGTGTTCATCATCCAGGATGATGGAACGCAGATCATGATAACGCTCGACCTCGGGGTGCTCGGCAACAACCTGGCTGAAAACAGCCTCGGCCTGCTTGTCGCGAACGTCCGCCAACAGGCGCATATTGACCGCACCGAGAAAAAACGCGGCAATCCCCAGCAACAGGGCAATCAGCGACGAAAAGGCAATATCCCAGACCGGATTATTAAACAGGTGCGCCAGGGTGATACCGGCGCCGGCAAGTAAAATGCCCACTGTTGCAATGGAGTCTTCCAGCACCACCGCCACCAGGGTCGGTCGCTTCGACTTCAGCAGGTAACGCAGAAAATCGTTTGCGCCATCGGCCTGCATCTGCCGTTTGAGTGTCCGCACGGCCACCACGAGTGAATAACCATCCAGTAGCAAGGCAATGACCAGCACACCACTTGCCAGCCACAACGCCTCGATGCTTGTTCCAAACAACTCGATCGGGGCCGGCTCCACCTTGTCGGACAGCCTGGCCCATGAATGCCAGGCATGCGCCAGCCCCAGCCCGCAACCGATCGAGAACAGCCCGATGGCACTCCACAGGTTCCAGAGGTATTTCTTTTGTCCATGACCGAAGGCGTAGTCCGCATCCGGCGGCTTGTCGACTTCGCGCAGCCCGAGCCACAATAATATCTGGTTCAGGGTATCCATCAGGCTGTGTATAGCCTCATTCATCATCGAGGCCGAGTTCGAGAAGGTGGCAGCAATGAACTTCAACACGGTCAGGATTGCGTTCGCTATCAGCGCAGTTATCACCGCCTTGCCTGCCGTCGCCGCCACTGGCTCAGCCCTTCAGGATAGAACCAAGCACACCACGCGCGATGCGGCGACCGAGCGAACTACCCAGGGAGCGCACGACGCTCTTGACCATGGCTTCCACCATACCCTGACGGTTACTGCGGCGCCTTGTCGGCTTTGGCCCGGTACGCTTGTGGCTGCGTGTCCCGGCATGCCCGGCCTCTTCCACAGCGGCTGTCTTGTTGGCACGCTCCTTCAGCATTTCATAGGCCGAGCGGCGATCAACCCGCTGGTCATAACGTCCGCCGAACATACTGCCTTCCATCACCGCCTTGCGCTCGGGCATCGTGGCCGGGCCCAGGCGCGAGGCCGGCGGACGAATCAGGGTACGTTCTACGATGCCCGGCACCCCCTTGTTGCCCAGCATGGAGACCAGCGCCTCGCCGACACCAAGTTCCTTGATGGCCGCGGCGGCACTGAATGCCGGGTTGGGGCGAAAGGTTTCCGCCGCCGCGCGTACAGCCTTTTGCTCACGTGGTGTAAACGCGCGCAAGGCATGCTGGATCCGGTTGCCCAACTGCCCGAGGATGGCATCGGGGATGTCCAGCGGATTCTGGGTCACAAAGTAGACACCGATTCCCTTGGAGCGAATCAAGCGAACGACCTGCTCGACTTTTTCAACCAGCGCCTTCGGTGCATCATTAAACAGCAGGTGTGCTTCGTCAAAAAAGAACACCAGCCGCGGCTTGTCCGGGTCACCGATCTCCGGTAATTCCTCGAACAGCTCGGACAGCAGCCACAACAGGAAGGTAGCATAGAGTTTGGGCGTCTGCATGAGCTTGTCCGCCGCCAGGATATTGATATTGCCATAACCGTTCAGACCGGTACGGATCAGGTCATAGAGTTCCAGCGCCGGTTCACCGAGGAACTGTCTGGCGCCCTCCTGCTCCAGCACCAGCAACCGACGCTGAATGGCGCCAATGGATGCGCGCGGGATATTGCCATATTCGAGCATCAGTTGTTTTGCATTTTCACCGGCAAAGGTCAACAGAGCGTGCAGGTCCTTGAGATCAAGCAACAGCATGCCTGGTCATCCGCCATTTTAAAAACCGCGTACAGCACCCCTTCCTGGGTATCATTCAGCCCCAGCATGCGCGCCAGTAACAGCGGCCCCATGTCAGAGACGGTCGCCCTGACCCGGTGGCCCTTTTTACCGAACAGATCCCAGAACACGACCGGGAACGCCTCGAATTCATAATCCGCCAGGCCGATGGTTTCGGCCCGTTTCTTCAGCTTCGGGTTTTCCTTGCCGGGCTGACTGAGACCCGAGAGGTCGCCTTTCACATCCGCCATGAATACCGGCACCCCGCGACGCGAAAAGTCTTCTGCGAGAATTTGCAATGACACGGTCTTGCCGGTGCCGGTTGCCCCGGCAATCAGGCCATGACGGTTGGCAAGTTTCGGTTGCAGATAGACCGGCCTGGATCCCCTGCCAATAAATATTCCCGCGTCCGCTGTCATACTGTTTCCTCCGGCATTCTTATTCAGGCAACTTCATTATCACCTGGCCCGTTCGCCAGTTGATCGACAATACGGGCATATTCCCGACCGAGCGTCTGCAGCTCGGACAGTTCACGCATGGAAGCCGGTTGGCCGGATGAGCGGATCGCACGCTGAATCCGTTGCATCCGCTCAATGATGGCGGCCAGGCGCTCCTGCAAGTCTCCCTGCAACCGGTACCCGGTCATTACATCACCTCCCTGAGTTTTGCCGCCGCGGCTTCCGGACTGATGGTTGTCACAAACAGTCCGGAACCGAGTTCGAAGCCGGACGGTATGGTTGTGCGCGGACAGATTTCCAGGTGCCAGTGATAGCTGGCATCGCAGTCATCCAGCCGGTCGCAACGCGGCACGGAATGAATGTAGTAATTGTACTGGGCGCCACCGAGCACGTGGTCCAGGCGTTGCATGGTGCGTTTGAGTAACCCGGCAAAGTCCGCCAGGTCCTCTGCGGTTGCTTCAACAAAATTACTCTGGTGCTGCAGGGGCAGGATATGGACTTCCCATTCATAACGGCTGGCAAACGGCTTGATGGCTATGAATCGTTCACTGCGCTCGATGACATACTGTCCGACATCGATCTTGCGCCTGACTTCGCCTGACTCGCGGTTGTAGATAGTTGCCTCGAAGGTCAGTGCCTCATCAATCAGACTGCAGAAAATACACTGGTGATACTTGCGATAGTGGGCACGGCTGTTCTCGACTTCGGCAAACACGTTTTCCGGAATAATCGGCATAGCGATCAACTGGCTGTGCGTATGCTTGATACTGGCCCCGGCGGCCGGACCGAAGTTCTTGAAGATCAGTACATAGCGGATGCGCTCGTCAGAGGCATACAGTTCCTCCATGCGCCGCCGGTACAGGCCCAGCAATACCGCCAGGTGCTGCGCCGACATTTCATGCACCTCGATACCGTGCCTGTAGTGATCAATAATCACTTCGTGATGACCATACCCATCCAGCACCTGTTGCAGGCCAAAGCTGATATTACTCTGGTCACTGTCTGTGCCCAGCACCGGAAACAGATTCTTGACGACCCGTATTTCCCAGTTCTCCTCATCCGGTAGCGCGACAATGGTTGGCGGGGTCTTGTCCTCGTTACCCTTGCAAAACGGGCAGGTATCTACGTGGTCCCGGTCATCACGTATTACCCGCTCCTCTTCCTTGCGTGGACGCAGGCCACGCAAGGAAGCTACGAGTACGGACTCTGAAGGTACAATCGGGTTTATGCGTATTTCCCGGGTCGGTCTCTCCTGGCTCACTGCGTATGTATCCCCGTGGAAATATGGATTGGCAATTTCATAAAAATGACACCGACAGTATCACCCGAATGTATTACCGGTTTCTATAGCACTGCATTCGATACTCCAGCCAAACCGGTGCATTCGGATCAATTATTCGGGTCGAATCATTATAGTGTATCCGGTGCTGCAGCATCGGTTTCCGGAAAGCCTTTACAGACAGCGTCAACAATATCCGGATCGAGCCGGCCAGCTCACTCCACCCGCTGGTCACCCGTTGATTCCTTTTCCGCCGATGCCGTAACCGGCTGCGGCGGATTATCTCCATCAGCTCGCCGTGGTGGCAGAAAATGTCTGCGCAGCCTGCGGCGCGCCAGCTGGTCTGCAATGGCACCGGTTATCACTGACAGCAGCAACCCGCCAAGCAAAGACAGCACCAGGTAATGGGCATTCCAGATATACAGCCAGGCGACCTCCAGGTGACCGGCTTTCAGTATATCGAAGGCACGCTGAAAGTTCTCCAGCATACTGTCAGCCGGCCGTGGTAGCCCGGCCAAACCGCCCGGCGGCTTGTCGATCCAGAACCACAGAACCCAGCCGGCGATAAATACCAGCAACGTCCTCCTTAACATCGAGTAAAGCCTCTCTTGTTAACCCAATCATTGCAAAAAATCTTACTGCAGAGAAACCAGCATCCAGACCAGGATTTATGCAATTACCGGGTTAACTCCCGTCAGCTGTACGCAAAAAAGCCGGGCATTCGCCCGGCTTTCACTGCTCAAAATAGCCTGATCCGATTGTGATTACTCTATTTAGGGAACCTCTGATTAATTCGTCATTGCGAGGAACGAAGTGACGTGGCAATCTCTAACCAATTGATTCCATTGCACGAGATTGCCGCACTTCGCTCGCAATGACGGAAATTTTGAATTAATC
>Ga0114931_10009740_pt1 | contig 11485 bp, 10 predicted proteins | sample 2SBtaG_FD_89579 | JGI IMG/M metagenome (GOLD analysis project Ga0114931, IMG submission 89579) | Deep subsurface microbial communities from Kolumbo volcano to uncover new lineages of life (NeLLi) - 2SBTROV14_V59a metaG | ecosystem: Environmental > Aquatic > Marine > Volcanic | place: Kolumbo...
CTCCTGGACTTCTGCTTTTCTGCGCTGATCGGCCTTTCCGCCTTCATCGCCGAGGAGGTGAGCGCCTTTCGCTGGATCTACCAGAAATTTCTGCTCGTGCTGGGCGGCCTGCTCATCCCCCTGGACTTTTTTCCCGACTGGCTACAGAATTTCTCCCGCGCCCTGCCCTTCGCCTGGATCGTCTATGGCCCGGCTCGCCTCTTCGTAGACCCCAGCAGGGAACGATTGGTGGAAGTGCTGCTCCATCAGGGCGGCTGGCTGTTGGCGACCGGCATCACGCTGGCGCTTTTCTATCGCTGGGTGGTAGGGCAATTGACGATCAACGGCGGGTAAAGAAGATGATGGGATGGTGAGATGATGGCGCTGTCGTTTTATCCATCACCCCATCACCCATTCCCGTGAGAAACCCATGCGCACAACCCTTTCCTTTCTACTCATGCTTTGGAAAACCAACCTGCTCTCGGCCATGGAATATCGGGCTACTTTCCTGCTACAAATCTGTGGGATGATGTTGAACAATGCAGTTTACTTTGTCTTTTGGATCATTTTTTTCGAGCGGTTCAAGCAGGTGAACGGCTGGGCGCTGGAAGATATGTTTCTGCTCTTCGGGGTGGTGGCGGTGGCCTTCGGCGCGGGAACCTATCTTTTCGGCAACTCGCTGCATCTGGCAGGGATTATCGCCAACGGGGAACTGGACTACTACCTCTCTCTGCCTAAACCGGTGCTTCTGCATGTTTTGGCCAGCCGCAGCGTCGCCTCCGGTGCGGGTGATTTCCTCTACGGCCTATTCAGTTTCGTGGTGGCAGTTGTCGTCACCGGCGAATTCAGCGGTGGGATGCTGGTCCGTTTCCTCCTGGCCAGTGTAGCTGCCACAACAGTGGTGGTCTCCTTCCTGGTGCTGGTCCAAAGTTTGGCCTTTTGGTCGGGCAACGCCACGCTTCTTTCAGCCAGCGCGGTCAATGCCATCATTACCTTCGCCATCTACCCCATCACCCTCTTCGATGGCACAGCCAAGCTGTTGCTGTTTACGGTCATTCCCGCCGCCTTCGTCGGCGCGCTACCCACCCAGTTTGTGCGCGCTTTCGATTGGACCAGCCTGGGCCAATTATTGCTGGGCGCCACTGTTTTTCTGGCCCTGGCAATCGTCGTCTTTCATCGGGGACTACGCCGCTACGAGAGCGGCAGCGCCATCCAGGTGCGTATGTAGATTGAAATACACACAGGAAAGGAAATTGGCATGAAACTGCAAGGAAAAGTGGCGCTGATCACCGGCGCAGGGAGCGGCATCGGCGAGGCAACCGCCTGGCGCATGGCCGGGGAAGGGGCCAGGATCGCGGTGACGGGGATTCCCGCCGCAGGGGTGGAGCGGGTGGCCGCCGAACTCAACGCCGCCGGCCGCGATGCCATCGCCATCCCCACCGACGTCTCCCAGGCGGCAGCGGTCGAAGCTGCCGTGCAGAAAACTGTTGCCCGCTGGGGGCACCTGGACGTGCTGGTTCCCAACGCGGGCATCCAGTTGCACACCACCGACCGCGACATCCATACCCTGCCCGAGGCGGTCTGGGACCGCACCCACAATGTGAACTACCGGGGCGTCTATCTGACCCTGAAATACGGGTTGGCCCAGATGGTGGCCCAGGGCAGCGGCGGCGTGGTGGTGATCGTGGCCTCGGTCACAGCCTTCAGCGGCAGGTCCGCCAACGTAGCCTATCTGTCGGGCAAGCACGGGCTGATCGGGCTGAACCGCTACGTGGCGGTCCACTACGCCCAATATGGCATCCGCTGCAACGCGGTCTGCCCTGGCGCGCTGGAACGCACGCCCAATCACGACATGCATCCAGACATCGCCGGCCGCGCTCAGCGCATCGCGGCGCAGGTTCCCCTGGGCCGTCCTGGTCGCCCGGACGAGATCGCGCCCATGATCACCTTCCTGGCCACGGACGACGCCAGCTACTGCACCGGCGCGACCTATCTGGTGGACGGGGGCATGAGTGTGGCGTAGAGCTACCCCACCACATTCTCCCCAATATAGTCCCAGTTGATGTCCTGCCCCAGTCCGGGGTCCTGTGACACATGCACAAAGCCTTCGTCGTCCATGGGATCATCGCGCTTATTCAACCAGGCGGGGACCGCCTCCCAGTCGATGAAGGGGTGCAGCAGCCCCCGTTCGTAGTAGCGGCCGGGAATGCCCATGGCGCAGAGCACGTGCAGGTTGCCCACACCGCCGCCGTGAATTTCCAGGCTCATGTTGAAAGATTCGCACAGGTGGACAACCTTCATGGCGGGCGTGATGCCGCCCACGTCGCCCACACCGACCCGGATCACATCGGCCGCGCCGGCTTTGATCCACTCGGCGCGCACGTAGTGCTTGCCCTCGGCGGTCTCCGGTCCCACGATGAGCAGGTCTGCCTGCTCGGCCAGCCAGACAAAGGAGGACATGCTGTGTTCGCCCATGGGTTCCTCCATCCACAGATAGCCCAACTTTTCCAGCCCGCGAGCCAGTTCCAGCGACTCCTCCCGGCTGTAGTAGTGGAAGGGGTCCAGCATCAGGTCTACATCCGGACCAACGGCCTCGCGCACCGCGGCGCAGGCTTCCAGGTCCCGTTTCACGCTGGGCGCGCCGGGGTAGGGCGGCTGCCAGGTGTGCAGCTTGAAGGCGGGATAACCGCGCTCGAAGATGGCCCACCGGGCAAAGTTAGCGTAGTCTTCCGGCGTGGCCAGACCGCCGTGCAGATCGTCGCCGCACATGGTGCTGGCGTAGGCGGGAACTTTGTCCCGGAACGCGCCTAACAGCTTATGCACCGGCTGGCCCAGGGCGCGCCCGGCCAGGTCCCACAGCGCGAGATCGACTGTACAAAGCACCCGGTCGGACAGGCTGCCCAGATTCAGCCGCTGCCGCTCGCGCAACATCTGCCAGAGATACTCGCGATAGAAGGGGTCTTTGCCGATGAGCAAGGGCTTGACCAGGTTCTCGATCACGGCGGCATTGGCCCCGAAACAGTAGCCCTCTGCACCCTCGTCGGTCTTGATGGTCAACAGCGTCTGCCGGGCTTCATGGGGATCGCCGGGATGGCCGTGGCCTTCCGAGTCGCGTGTTGTGTTGGCTGTGTAGCGAAAAGTGGTGGTCGTGACATCGACAATTTTCATGGAGTTTCTCCTTGGGATGGGGTGGGGGAATCAACTGTGTAGATGGATCGATCCATCAAATCCACATCAGGCGTAGGGAAGAGAGGCGGATCGGACGCGCGCGGTGTAGGCGTGGAAGTGGCCGGCAGTCCAACCGCATTCACAGTCGCCAACGGCTCGCCGGCAGCCGCTGGCGAAAAGGGAGCTTCGCCCTGACAGCCGGCCAGGGCGATCGTTGCCGCCAGGAAGAACAGTAGAGCCCTCCATACACTTCGTTGCGCCACAGGGGATGAAAAAGGACGCAGGGCCCAGAGGGCGCTCCGCCGGAACAACTGATTTTTGCAAATTTTATCCGCGTTGATCAGCTTAATCCGCGTCATCCGCGTTCTATTTTTCAGGAGAGCCAAAACACCGCTCCCGGCCAGCCAGCGAGTGCGGGCATAGATGCGCATCGGGGCCTGTCTGTCCTCGCGGTTCATTTCAGCGCAGTTCATGGGCTGCCGTTCGTCGGTGGGCGCATCCGGCGCAGCTCGGCAAAACGACGACGCTCCTCTTCGCTCAGAGGGACCGGCAAGGTCACAACAATGTCCACCAACAGATCGCCCCGTTGATTGGGGTTGTGCGCCGTGTGCATTCCCTGGCCTTTCAAACGGAAAGTGCGTCCATTTTGGGTGTTGGGCGGGATGGCCAAGACCAACAAACCTTCCAGGGTGGGCACCTGCACCTCACCACCCAGCAATGCCGTGTAGAGGTCCACGTTCAGGGTCGTGCGCAGGTTGGATTCGTCTATTCGCAGGGTCGGATGGGCTTTGATGCTCACCACCAGGATGAGATCCCCGCTGGGGGTGGAGACCCGCACTTTCGAGCCATTTTTCACCCCTTTGGGGATGGAAACTTCGAAGCGCGCTCCGCCCTGTTGCACAGTGCGAAAGGCACCCCAGAAAGCCTCTTCCAAGGATATTTCCACAGGCACAGTTCGTTCCTCGCCCCAGTGGCCGGAAGCGTTCTTGTAGACCTTGCCTCGCGGCCGTTTTGGGCGACGTTGTCCTGTGTTGAAAATCTGTTGGAAAAAATCCGAAAAGGCGCTTTCTTCTCCAGGTCTATCGAGAGGCGGCTCTTCCCGGTGGGACGTCCGTTGGCGACGGTTGCCCCTGTGGTCATCATCCCGCACGCGCTCATTGAAATAGGTGGACCAGTCAAAACCGGCCGTGCGTGGCGCGCTGCGCCACTGGGCGCCGAGACGGTCGTACATACGCCGATTCTCCTCGTCTCCCAGCACGGCGTAGGCTTCGTTCACCTCCTTGAAGCGCCGTTCCGCCTCGCCGTTGCCAGGATTCACATCCGGGTGCAACTGGCGGGCCAGGGCGCGAAAGGAGCGCTTGATCGCGCCCTGATCTGCGTTGTGGGCCACCCCCAAAATGGCGTAATAATCTTTGTAGTCCATCGGACGAAATTCTCCAGACAGAAAAGAGACGTGTTGCTATTGTACACGTTTTTGGGGAAAAATGGTATGGGGGTTTGCAAAAAGAGGGGCGGATGGGGTTTCCCCCATCCGCCCCTCTTTTTGTTCGCTCGTTCCAGTCCGCCCGATCCGCGCCCTACACAGTCTATTTCTACACCTGGCGGAATTCACCTTCCACCACATCTTCGTCGTCGCCGGCGTCGCCCGCGCCATCGGGCTGCGCGCCATCAGCCGACGCGCCATTCTGGGCCTGGGCCTCGGCTTCGGCCTGTTGCTGGTACAACTGTTGGGCCAAGGCGCTGCTGGCCTGCTGAAGCTGCTCGCTGAGCTGCTTCACCCGATCCGTATCCTCGCTCTCCATGGCCTCTCGCAGGTCAGAAATGGTCTGCTCGATCTGCTCCAGGTCGCCGGGCTGCACCTTGTCGTCCAACTCCTTCATGGATTTCTCGGTGGCGTAGATCAGGCTATCCGCCGTGTTGCGAGCATCCACAGCTTCCCGCTTGGCCCGATCCTCGGCCTCGTGGGCCTTGGCCTCGCTCACCAGGTCCTCCACCTCATCCTTGGACAGATTGGTGGAAGCGGTGATCTTGATGCTCTGCTCTTTGTTGGTCGCCTTGTCGCGCGCCGTCACATGCAAAATGCCATTGGCGTCGATGTCAAAGGTCACTTCGATCTGTGGCACACCACGCGGCGCCAGGGGCAGACCATCCAGCCGGAAATTGCCCAGCGTCTTATTGTCCCGGGCCATCTGCCGTTCGCCCTGCAATACATGGATATCCACTGCGGTCTGGTTATCCTCCGCGGTGCTGAATGTCTCCGTCTTCTTGGTCGGAATGGTGGTGTTGCGCTGAATCAGCGTCGTCATCACACCACCCAGGGTTTCCAGACCCAGGCTCAATGGAGTCACATCCAGCAACAACAGGTCCTTGACCTCGCCGCCCAGCACGCCCGCCTGCAGGGCCGCGCCCACAGCCACGACCTCGTCGGGGTTCACGCCCTTGTGGGGCTCTTTGCCGGTCAGTTTGCGCACCAATTCTTGGGCCATGGGCATGCGGGTGGAACCGCCGACCAAAACCACCTCGTTCAGGTCGCTGGCCTTCAGCCCGGCATCGCGCAGGGCCGCCTCAAAAGGTCGCTTCAGCCGTTCCACCAGGTCAGCGGTCAACTGTTCGAACTTGCTCTGGCTGAGCGTAATCTGCAAATGCTTGGGACCGCTGCTGTCGGCGGTGACGAAAGGCAGATTGATTTCGGTCTGCGGCATGCTGGAAAGTTCGATTTTTGCCTTCTCCGCGGCCTCGCGCAGACGCTGCAATGCCTGACGGTCCTGGCTCAAGTCGATGCCCTGCTCCTTCTTGAATTCGGCGATTAACCAATGGACAATCCGCTCGTCCCAGTCGTCGCCGCCCAGGTGCGTGTCGCCGTTGGTCGATTTGACCTCGATCACGCCGTCGCCCACTTCGAGCACGGAGACGTCGAAAGTGCCGCCCCCCAAGTCGAAAACGAGAATCGTCTCGTCGTCTTTCTTGTCCAGGCCATAGGCCACAGCCGCCGCGGTCGGCTCATTGATGATGCGCAGCACTTCCAGCCCGGCAATCTGGCCGGCGTCTTTGGTCGCCTGGCGTTGGCTGTCGTTGAAGTAGGCGGGCACAGTAATCACGGCCTGCTTCACATCCTCGCCCAAATAGGCCTCAGCGTCTCGTTTGAGCTTGCTCAGGATCATGGCGCTGATCTCTTGGGGCGTATACACTTTGTCCTTGATCGGGATGCGCACCCGAGCATCGCCGTTTGGCCCCTCGACGATGCCATAGGGAACCATCCCTTTGGTCTTGACGGTCTCTGGGTCGTTGATGCGGCGACCCATCAGCCGTTTCACCGAATAGACTGTGTTTTCCGGATTGACCACCGCCTGCCGTTTGGCGGTCACGCCCACAAGCCGCTCGCCGTTTTTTGTAAAGGCCACCACCGAAGGCGTGGTGCGGTTGCCCTCAGCGTTGGCGATCACAGTGGGGTTGCCCGCTTCCATCACGGCGACCACGCTGTTCGTCGTGCCCAAATCGATACCGATAATCTTTCCCATGTCTCTGTTTCTCCTCAATCATTATCAAAATGCAACGAGTACTTGTTTGTTGTAATTCGGGGCCTGCCGTTTCCCCGTGTACAATACATACGTCATCACTATACCTGATTTCCATAAGCACGACATATGGTCTGCATTAGCAAAATGTTTGAATTTACGGCAACCGGTCGAATATCCACGGCGTGGAGTAGAGACTACCTGTATGTCCAGTGACGAAATAACCCAGCCGGCCCGCTCCTCCATGTCACCCACGGCGACAGAATTGGTGCAGCGCTGTCAACGCGGCGACGCCACAGCCTGGAATATGCTTGTCCAGCGGTACGCCGGGCTGGTCCATTCCATCCCCATCCGTCACGGCCTTTCACCGATGGATGTCGATGATGTGGGGCAAGAGACATTCCTGGCTCTGGCCCGCCATGTGGGCGCCATCGAGAATCCCGAGGCGCTGGCCTCATGGCTGGCCATTACCGCCCGCCGGCTGAGTTGGCGCGCCGTGCAAAAGCGCCGCCGGGAAGAAAACCTGGTGCGGACCGAGACAGATGACGAAGATCCTGGCCGGCAGCACAGCGCGCTACGGATTCCGGGGATGGAAATTCTGCTTCGTGGCTGGCATCGCCAGGAAGCGCTCCAGCAGGGCATGGCCCGGCTCGACAACAGATGCCGCGAACTGCTGCGCTTGCTCTTTCTCGACACGGACGAACCGTCGTATGAGCAGGTGTGCGCGCGTCTAAACATGTCCATTGGCAGCATCGGCCCCACGCGCAGCCGCTGCCTGCGGAAACTGCGCACCATCCTGGAGGGCCTGGGCTTTGCCGATTGACAGGAAAGTAATTGTATCACAGCTCCCTTCTGTCTGCTCTTCAAGGGTAGAGTGATGTACTTTTGAAAACAGGATTGTCACTGTACAGCCTATCGAGAGTGGATGCAGCGCCCAGCGGGCGCCCGATTGAACCTTACGCAGATCGACGCAGGTTTTGGGGATTCGTGCTAGAGTCAGCGTCAATCAATTCGGATCATAAAAACCTGCGTCCCCTGCTTTTTGCGGCTGAATCGTCACCGTCCGCTTGCACTGTAAACGCCGTGTACTGCTGGGGCTTCCCCACGATAACCGATACCAGGATGTTCCGATGACCCATTTACTCGACACCCGTCTGGATGCCTATCTGTTCGACGCCGTATCGCTCACGCAGGACGAGAGCGCCCATGTAGACGCCTGTCCCATCTGTCGCGCTCGGTTCGACGCTGGCATCCTTCTGCGCGACGAATTGCAGATTGCCCGCCGTAGCCAACCTACGCCAGCACAGACGGCCCGCTACGCCCGGCTGTTCGTGGAAGAACATAGCCAAAGCGTCGGCCAGCGGCTTGCTTCCCTGCTCCAGAGCCTGCGTTTGGGCCTCGTCCTGGACACGCGCCAGGCCGCGCCGGCGTTGGGTGTACGCGGGGTGGCAGGGTTTGGACACCGGCTGCTCTACAGCAGCGACCAGGTGGATGTGGAATTGCTCCTGGAACCCGAGGGGGCCAACTGGTACATCGACGGCGATGTTCTCCCCTTTGAACCGGACAGCATCACTGCGCCCTATCTGGTGGAATTGCAGGGCAGTGGCAGCACAGCGCAATCATCGGCGGCGCTGCGCTACCACGTGGAAAGCGCGACCAGCGGTCGTTTCCGCCTGATGGATATTCCACCAGGCCAGTATGATCTTTCGCTGACACCTGCCCGCGGCCCGGCCATTGAAATCCCCGGGCTGAGTATCCCATGAGCAACACGCCCATGCGTGAAGCACATCTGACGCCGCATCTGTTGCAACGTTTGGATACAGATCCATCGACCGGGCTGGCTGAAGTGGACAAAGCTGGGCTGGCGCCGTTGCCCTGCGCCGAGGAGTTGACCACCGCCGCCCTGGAGCAAGCCGAGTCCGCGCCGGAGACGGCGGCCCGCTGGCTGGCCCTGGCCGAGACGTTGCGCGCCGGCGTGGGCGGTCAACCGGCCCTCCAAGCCTAGATCGCCTATGCGCAGGCGCGCCTGCGCCTGCGCGCCGGCGACCTGACCGGCGCCGAGAGGCTCATTCGCCAGGCGCAGAACCTGTGGCAGGTTGTGGGCGCCGCCGCGCCCCTGGCGCGCAGCTATCTAGGTTTGACGCAGATCCTGGCCATGCAGGGACGCTATGACGATGCCGAGGATGCGATCCAGTCGGCCATCGCCGGGCTGCCAGCGGATTCGACACAACAGGCCCAGGCGCGCATCAATCTGGCCAATCTCCTGCGCCGCCAGGAACGTCACAGCGATGCTCTGCTGGAATATAGAGCGGCCCAGACGATCTACGCCGCCCAACTGCGTCTGGCTCTGGCCGACGCCGACGCCGACGCGGCCCTGCGCATGCAGGCAGCATTGGCCCGTTTGGCCGTCAACCAGGCCAATGCCCTGATGTATCTCGACCAGCCCGCCGAGGCCGAGGCCGCCCTGCGCGAAGCCTCGCTGCGCTTTGCCGAAGTGGGCGACAGCCTCAACCAGGGGCGCACCTTCACCAATTTGGGCACCCTTTACCTGCGCACCGGACGCTACAGCCAGGCGCTGGCCGCCCTGCAACAGGCCACAACGCTTCTGCTGGGGGATGATCTGCCCACGGAAGCGCGCACCGAGCGTCTGCGGCAGGCCGACATCCTTTTTCTCGAACGGGCCAATGCCTACGTGGCCTTGAACCTCATCCCCGAAGCAATCGAAGAACTGGAACAGGCTATCCAGCTCTTCCAGACGACCCAACAGCCCTACGAGTTGGGCCAGAGCTATTACAGCCTGGGGTTGCTGCGCCTGCACAACGGCCAGGAGCGTCTGGCGCAGGAGACATTGGACGCAGCCAAAGAGCATTTCACCCAACTGGCCAACGAGTATTGGCAAAACCGGGTGGAATTGGCCCTGGCCAGCATGGAGTTTCGTCAAGGTGAGGTGGACGAAGCCCGTCGACGGTTGAGGTCCCTGCTTGCCCAGAGCAGCCAATCCACAGCGGCGGCCCAAGCCTGGGACACCAGCCTGCGCGTGGAGGCCTGGCTGCTGGAAACCCATCTGGCATTGACCCTGTACGACGTGTCCGCGGCGCAGGCTGCCGCAAATCACGCTGCCGTCCTGTTGGGCGTGGTCGAGACTGACGATCCCTCTACCGGCTTTCCTCTGCCCCACCTGCGCCTGCAATGGGAGCATCTGGAAGGCTGCATTGCGCTGGCGGCAGGCCAATCCAGCCAGGCCACCGAACACTTTCACGCCGCCATCCGCATGTTGGAAAGCCAGCGGGTGAGCCTGCCCCTGGAGGAGTTCAAGACCGCTTTTCTGGAGGACAAGAGTGATATCTACAGTGATCTGATTTTCAGTATTCTGGCCAACGAGAATCAGAACGAAAGCGAAGCCATCGCACAGGCCTTTGCCATCGGCGAGCAAGCCCGCGCCCGCGCCCTGCTGGAACGTCTCCTGGCAACGGATGAAGTCCCAGACACCTCAGACGCCCAGGACGATCACAGCCAACAACAGGCGCAACGATTGCGCCAGCAGCTACACTGGCTCTACAATCAACTGCTGGTCACCCAGAGTGAAGGGCAGGTCGCCTCGCGTCGCCGGGAGGTGCAGGCCAAAGAGGCAGCATTGCAGCGGGTTGAGTGGAAGCGCACGCCGTTGCTGCGCCAGACCGAAGCGGTGGATCTGTCCGCCTTGCAGGCGGCGCTGGACCCCAACCAGCAGGCGATCGTCTACTATGTCGGCCGCGCTTCCATCCCCATGCTCGCTTGTGCTGCCCACATCGCCCCTGCCGGTGAAGTCATGGCTTTTGTCGTCGACCGGCAGTCGGTCCGGCTTGTACGCCGTCTGACGACGCCGGATCGGTTGGACGAACTGGCCGCTGAATTGCGCTTTCAATTGGGACGAATCGAATTGGGATGGGTCTATGTGGAGCGCCATCGCAAACGGCTGATGGCCGGCATGCACGATGTGTTGGCCGAGTTGCACCGGCTGCTGGTGGCGCCCTTGAGCGATAGCCTGTGGGCCGAGCGGCTTCTGCTCATCCCCCATGGCCGGTTGCACCGCATCCCCTTGCACGGCCTGTGGGATGGCAGCCACTATCTGCTGGAACATTTCGAATGCAGCTATGCGCCCAGCGCCAGCCTGACCGTACACAACCGGGCGCGGCGCGTGAACAGCCCCCCAACCTACACATCCTGGGCTGGTCTGGCTCTGACCGATCCGTCCATTCCCGCCGCACGCCAGGAGGTCTGTCAGGCAGCCAGACATTTCACCGACAGCCGGGTTTTTCTGGACGCAGAGGCCAGCCGCCAGGGATTGCGATCGGCCGCTGCCGCCGATGTCCTGCATCTGGCGACACACGGACTTTTTCGCCCGGACAATCCTTTCTTTTCGGCCCTGAAACTGGCCGACGGCTGGATCGACGTACGCGAGATCTATCGCCTGCCCCTGGCCGCCCGGCTGGTGGTGCTCAGCGCCTGCGAGAGCGGGGCGGGCCGGGTGCGCGGGGGCGACGAAGTGATCGGTCTGGCGCGGGGGTTTTTGGGCGCAGGCGCCCAGTCTCTGATGGTGAGCCTGTGGAATGTACACGACGAGAGCGCCGCCGGCCTCACCGATCTCTTCTACCATCATCTGCAGAGCGGAGAGACACCCGCGGCAGCCCTACGCGCCGCGCAACAGACAGCGATTGCCGCCGCACAGCACCCCTATTTCTGGGCGCCTTTCTTGGTGATCGGCTGAACGTTGCGCATTGTTTGTAACCATTCACCCCCGCCCCCTAGCCCCCCAATCCTGGGGGGAACCGTCGACGACCTCC
>Ga0114931_10009741_pt1 | contig 11484 bp, 5 predicted proteins | sample 2SBtaG_FD_89579 | JGI IMG/M metagenome (GOLD analysis project Ga0114931, IMG submission 89579) | Deep subsurface microbial communities from Kolumbo volcano to uncover new lineages of life (NeLLi) - 2SBTROV14_V59a metaG | ecosystem: Environmental > Aquatic > Marine > Volcanic | place: Kolumbo...
CAATCCCGACAAAATGTATTACACGCCGCAAGGACGGCCGGCACACCTGGTTAGCAACCCGACGCCGATTTCGGAATTGCTTTAGCGCTGGCGGGAAGAAACTTGCCGCTCGCGTAAAAAAAACCGCACGGTTCTCACGTTGAGCCGGGCGATACGGCCACGCCAGCTTCGAGACTTGCCTTTGTCATTCGGCGACGAAACCACGCCCGACTTCTCGCAACCGTGGTTGCTTGCCACATGATCTTGCGCCGCCTCACGCGAACTCTGCTGCCGATCGTCGTCATGGCGATGCTTCCTCCCGTCGTGCTGCACGCCGGCGAATTGAAAGTTGATTCTTTCTTCCCCGCCGGCGTTCAGCGTGGGCAGACGGTCTCGATCGAAGTCGGCGGAAAGTTTGCTCACTGGCCGGTCAAGCTGTGGGTCGACCGCGACGACGTCACCGCCCAAGCGGCTAAAGAAAAAGGTCGTCTTCGCGTCACGGCCGCTGCCGAAGCCACGCCCGGAGTGGTCTGGATCCGGCTATTCGACCAACAGGGTGCCGCAAAGGCCCAACCGCTGGTGATCGGCACGTTGCCCGAGATGCTCGAAACCGAGCCGAACGACGATTCCCGTAGCCCCCAGCAACTCGAGTTCGCGCGGCGAGTCGTCAACGGCCGATTGGCCAAAGCGGGCGACGTCGATACGTTCGCCGTTGCGCTGCGCGCCGGCGATCGGCTGGTCGCGTCCATCGAAGCAAACCGCTCGCTTGGTTCGCCGATGGATGCGGTGTTGCAAGTGGTCGATTCTCGCGGCTTCGTGCTGGCGCACAACGACGATTCGACCGGGCTTGATCCGCGGATCGTTTTCGACGCGACCCAAGACGACACGTATAGGGTCCGCGTATTCGCCTTTCCCGCGAAACCGAACCAATCGATCCGCTTCGCCGGCGGCGCGACGTACATCTATCGCTTGACGCTGACCAACGGACCGTTTATTGACCGAGCCCGTCCGCTGGCCATTCAAGCGGGCAAGCCGACGACCATCGAACTGCTCGGTTGGAACCTGCCCGAACCGCGCCGCGTCGAGCGGTCGGCCGATTTGCCCGGACAAGCGATCATGGCCTTCGACGCCGAAGCGGGCGGACGCGCTGAGATCGCCGTGGTCGAATCCGGCGTGACGGTGGAAGGCGAAGCGAACAGTCAGAACAAACCAACGACCGCGGTGCCGTCGACCATCTCTGGCACGATCGGTTCACCGCGTGAAGAAGACGTTTTCCGTTTCGCGGGGACCAAGGGGCAGACGCTTCGTTTCGGCGTTCGCTCGCGGTCGCTCGGTTATCCGCTCGACCCGGTACTGAAGATTTTGTCTGCCGAGGGAAAGACACTCAAAGAAGTGGACGACACGACGGGTCGCGACGCGGCTTTCCCGTACACGCTGCCCGCCGATGGTGAATATCAGCTCGCGGTCCGCGATCTTTACGTTCGCGGCGGCGCGCGGTTCGCCTATTTATTGTCGATCAACGAAGTGCGGCCCGACTTTCGTCTTTCGCTGCCGGCCGAATCCTATGTCTTGACGGTCGGCAAGCCGCTCGAGATTCCCGTCACCGTAGCACGCGAAGGCGGCCTGGCGGCGGATATCGAAATCACGGCCGGCGGCTTGCCCGCCGGCGTGACGGCGGCGGCAGCCGCTTCGGCCAAACAGGGCGATTCGTCGAAGCAAGTGAAGCTTGTCCTGTCGGCCAAAAGCGCCGGCTTTAGCGGGCCGATTAGAATCGAAGGCCAGACCAGACAGCAGCCCGCCATCCGGCACGCAGCCACCGCCGCGCTGAAAGTCACCCCGGCGACCACCCAGGTCATTTGGCTTTCCGTTGTCGCGGCGAAGCCGAGCTCAAACGCGAAATGAGCCGGCCTTCACCTCCTCGGCGATTGAATCACGTCGAGAACGAGTTTCTTGATCGGCGGCTCGGTTATTTCCGCGCGAGAAGCGCATCCAACTGCGTGGGGCGCGCCGTGCCGGGCGGCAACACGCGGCGGGTCGCGCGGCGGGGCTTTCGCGCCAGGTTGGGGTGGCTGCGTTGTGCGTCGTCACCTGAAGAGCGACTTCGGTGGATGAGCCAGAGATTGCGGTAGCGTACCGGGTTGTGGTGGTTTTGCAGCAGAATGGGCCGTGGCTCGGGGCCTTCCTTTCGTCCGGCGCCGGTTTTGTGGGGGATGGCCACGTTATTGTGAATCAACACGCCGTTGTGCCGCAGCGTGAGCCGTGCGTCGGCGATCTTGTTCCCTTGGGCGTCAAATCGCGCGGCGCGGAACTCGATGTCGTACGTCTGCCACGTGAGCGGCGGCAGGCACATGTTGACGTCGGGGCGTCGCGTTTTGTACAGCGCGCCGCACTCGTTCTCGACCCCTTCCAGCCCGAACGTGTCGAGAATCTGTACCTCGTAACGCTGCTGGATGTAGATCCCGCTGTTTCCGCGTGCCTGCCCTCTCGCCTCGGGCTTGAAGGGAATACGAAACTCGACGTGCATGAAGAAATCTTCCACCGGATCACGGGTCATGGCGCCCTCGGCGAGCAGGCCATCCCCCGTGACCCGGGCATGAACAAGCCGCTCGGTCGACGTGCCGTCGAACAGCACCACCGCCCCGGGCGGCGGCACGGCACCCAAGGTCGGACTGCGGCGGACCACCTTCTTCAACACCCCGCGACGCACGCCGCGTGCATCGTAGACCCACACCTCGTCGGGCAGCACCAACAGGCGGCCCGGCTGGCCGGCGATTTTTGCAAAATGGCCGTTTCTTCCGCCGGTCATCCACTTTCGATCGCGGCGGGTCCAACCGCTGCCGGGCAAGCCGCCGGGAAACTCCGCGCTGGCGATTTCGCTGCCACCTCGGGCCACGATTTGAACGCCCATCTTCCGCCGACGGTAGCCCGGCGAGATGAAGCCCATGTACTCGCCCTGATAGTCGTAATCGACTCCCGCCTTGCGCGGATCGACGACCACCGGCGACGCCTCATCACCGCGAGCCAGCCCAACCCAGACGGTGCATGCCGCAACCGCAACCGCCGACAAACCACGCACTGCCAGCCACGATTTCATGAGCCAACCCCGCCTTTTAAGCCGTCGAGTGAGAGCACGAACTTTGGCTTCGCGGGCATTTCAAACCCGCCGCCACGAAGAACAAGCCAAACGTGCAGTTTGATTCGAGCCCCAGGCGCCGTCAACTTGCGCCGGCCGGCGGTCGTGCCTTACGACGGTGTTGCTGCTTCGATTCGGCCTATCGCGCGGAAAAGTAGTTGGCAATACAGATGCTGCCCAAATGGCGATGATGTACCCCAGCGAGATCCACTCGATAAGCATGTATGTCCTGTGCAGCTCGCGCATGCCTTTGCGCATTCCGTCGTCGTCTTTGTTCGGTTCGACTCCTGGACCTGGCATATTTCGCATCGCTCTTGGCGAGGAAGCAGTTCTTGAGCAGGGTACATATATCCCGTAATGCCGGTCCGCTTCCTGCCGGCAATTTTGGACGGAGCGTAGGTATCATCGTACCGCCGCGGTCGCGATCTATTCGCGCAGCACCATCACGGCGTTGGACAGCACGGTGGTTTCTTGCTCTTTGTTGGTGGCCCTCAAGAAGACTCGATCGCCTTCGTTCCACATGGAGGTCACAATCGTTTCGCCGGGCAACACGACGCCGCGAAAACGGACCTTATAGCGTGCGACGCGGGTCGTATCGCCATCGAGCAGATGATCGACGACCGCGCGGCAGACGATTCCATAGGTACACAGGCCGTGCAAAATCGGCCGCTCGAAGCCGGCCGCCTTGGCGAAATCGGGGTCGGCGTGCAGCGGGTTTTTATCACCGCTAAGCCGGTAGATAAGCGCCTGCTGGGGCAGCGTCTGGGTTTCGACGACCAAGTCCGGCTCGCGGTCGGGCGGATGATTGCCCGCCTTGGGGCCGCCGCTGCCGCCGAACCCTCCTTCGCCGCGCATGAACATCGAAAAGCGATTGATAAACAGCGTCTCGCCCGAGGCATCCTTGCTCTCGGTCTCGAAGACGACCAGCGCCGCTTTTTGCTTGTCAAAAATGTCCGCCACGCGCCCGCGATTGGTTACTGTCGCGGAGGTGGGGATCGGTTTGAGGATTTCCAGCTCCTGTTCGCCGTGCAGCAGCAGAACGGGGTTGAAATCCAGCCCGGGGATTTCCGGCACCCGGCCCAACATGCGATGCACCGGAATCACGCCCCAGGTGGGCAACACTTTGAGCCGCCCCTCGTAGGTGTAGGCCAGCTCGCGCGGATCGGTCGGAGGCGAACCGCAGCCCAAGCCGAGGTGATACAGAATCACGTCATCCTCGGACCACGTGACCTCGTCGCCGGGAATTTCGGCGCCGAGCGCCTGGGACAGATCGATCGGCATGAGGGAACCGCTCCTTTTTTTTGACGCTCACCGCGTCAGCTTTGTTGTAGTTGGGTACCCAGCGCCATGATTTCTTCGCCCGCGTTTTTGGGAATGATGAAGTCGTCGAGCGAAAGAATCTCGTCCAGGTGCTCGCGGATCATCTCGACCGAAGGTTTCTCGCCCGCGGGGGCATGCCAGCCGGGGGCCAGGCCGACAAACACTCGCGCATATTTTCCCCCGCCGACGGAAAAGACCTCGTGCGTCAGCGTAGACGCTTCGGAAACGAGATAGGCCACCAGCGGCTTGACATAGTCGATGTCCAGCACATCGCCGAAGGCGCCCAGCACATGCTGGCTCAATCGCGTCTTGGCGATCGGGGCGATGACGTTTGAGCGGATGTTGTACTTCTCGCCTTCGATGGCCAACACGCCGGACAAGCCGAGCACGCCCATTTTGGCCGCCGCGTAGTTGGCCTGGCCGAAGTTGCCGAACAGCCCCGCCGCCGAACTGGTAAACAAAATGCGGCCGTAACCGTTCTCTTTCATGTTCGCAAAAGCGGGCCGCGTGACATGAAAGGCGCCGCGCAGATGCACGTCGAGCACAGAATTGATTTCCTCGGGCGACATCTTGGCAAAGCTTTTATCGCGGAGGATGCCGGCGTTGTTGATCACGATGTCGACCTTGCCGAACGACTCGATTGCCGTGCGGATGACGGCTTCCCCGCCCTGAAGTGTGGCCACCGAGTCGTAATTCGCCGCCGCCTCGCCGCCGGCAGCCTTGATCTCGGCCACCACGGCGTCGGCCATGGACTGGCTTTGGCCGCTTCCATCGACCGTTCCACCAAGATCATTGACCACGACCCGGGCTCCGCGAGAGGCAAGCAACAGGGCATAGCAACGCCCCAAGCCTCCGCCGGCACCGGTAATCACCGCCACGCGATGGTCAAATCGCACTTCACTCATCGCCTCGCCTCCATGATCATTTTCCGCAGGTTCGTTTTTCAAAGCATCAACAATGCCGCCGAGCCCTCGGCTCTTTTTGACAGCATGGTTCCCGGCAAGCGATGGAGGCCGCAACCCCCAAAGCGTGGCGCAAGCGCGCCGAACGATCTGTTAGAATAGCGGTTTGTCCGCGGCGGCTCAAAAGCGAGGGGCATAAAATCTTTGTTTCTACGTCGTTTTCCATTTGAATCGCCTTATAGGAAACGATGACCATCCCACGTTGCGAGGCGACTGACGCTTGGGCGAATTTGGCGCTGCCCGGCACACTGGAAAAATCTGCCGAGGTCGAGCGGCTCTTTCGTCAGGCCCGCTCGGCGCATGTTCTCGATCGCGGCATCAGCGGTGAGGAGACCGTCGCCATGATGGATCGCGCCGGCATGCGGCACGCCGTGGTGACCGTTTGGCACACGCGAGGAAGTTGGCAATCGAGCGACGACAAGGTGCGGGAAATGGTGCGGCGTTTCCCCGGCCGTTTCGTCGGCGCGGTCTCGCTCAACCCCGAGCGGCCGCGCCGCGCCGTGGATCAACTGCGCGCGGCCGTGGAGCAACACGGTTTCAAGGCCCTTAGGCTCGTGCCGTGGCTTTACGGTCGCCCGCCAAGCGATCCGCGGTTCTACCCGCTGTATGCGGCATGCGTCGAGTTGGACATCCCGCTTTGCACGCAAGTCGGACACACCGGGCCACTGATGTCCTCTGAACCGGGGCGGCCGATTCCTTACCTTGAGCGGGTGGCGATCGACTTTCCCGATCTGCGGATCGTCGGCGGGCATCTCGGCTATCCTTGGACCGACGAGATGATCGCGCTGGCGGCGAAGTTCGCGAACGTTCACATCGATACCTCGGCCCACTTGCCGAAATATTATCCCACGTCGCTGTTGCAGTTCATGCGCGGCGCGGGGCGAACCAAGGTGCTCTTCGCCACCAACTTTCCCATGCTCGACATGGAAAAATGCCGCCAGCAGGCTGATCGACTCGATCTGCCGGACGACAGCTTGCACGCCTTTCTAGGCGGCAATGCGCGGCGCGTCTTCAAGCTGTAAGCATTCGCTTGGCTGAGTTCCCGCGTGATACGCAGCCCTGATGTGAGCGAATCTTCGGCGGTCGCGTCGCGGGGAATCTATCAAGCGGCTCGGGCGTGCTTTGGCGATCCGTGAAACTCGACCATACCCCTGTAACTCTCGTCTTTTACCGGTTCTTCATCTCTCGTCCCCCACTTTTGTGCCCGATTGTGATGGCGTTTCGCTTCATGCCGTGATGACGAACCGGGCGCTGCAGGTCATATCTCTTGAAACATCAAATGGTTATGCCATTCGACCAGTCTCGGGAAAGTTTCCGAATTCCGTCGCCTTTTGCTTGACTAACTACATTGCGCAATCTTACCATCCCTCTTTGTATTGCCATCTTACGCAAGTCATGTATCGGCACTGCCAATACTCCGTATCAAGCATCGGGACCAACATGTTTCGTCGAATCAAATCGTCGCTGCGGTCGTCGTCCACACGTAAGGGTCGTTTCCTTAATCGTCTGCACCGTTCGGTGGTGCTCGAGCCGCTGGAAGATCGCCGGCTGTTGGCGGTGTTTCATGTGGCGCTGACCGGTAGTGACGCCAACACCGGCGGCGTGGCGGATCCGTTTCGCACCATTCAAGCCGGCATCGATGCCGCGGCGGTCGCGGACGACGGCGCCGACACGGTGAACGTTGCGGGTGGTGACTACAACACCCCCGGCACCGACGAAGGGATCACGATCCCCAACGATGCCGAACTGGACAACTTGTCGATTTTCGGCGGGTTCAACGCCGCGTTCACGGTGCGCGACACGTTCGCCACGCCGACGAACTATACGCCTTCGGCGGCGGCGGCTTTCGTCACCATCAACGATTCCGACACCACGATTGACGGCATCAGCTTCGATTTCGTCAATTCCACCACCCCTGCTCGTGGTATCGATTTTACGACCGCCAACGGCGTGACGCTAAGTGATCTGTCCGTGACCAACGCGCCGAACGATGGCATTGGCGGTTCGGCCGTTTCCGGCCTGGTACTGGATCGGGTTGATTCTTCCAACAATGCGTTGCGTGGTCTGAACACTTCAAATCTGACGGGAACGACGACGGTCCTGAGCAGCACATTTTCGAACAACGGCTCGAATGGCGCGATTGTCGATGGTACTGCGGGTTCCAGCCTTTTGCTTGATGTGAACGATACCGCCTCGGGCAATACCGGCGCGCAGTTCTTCTTTCGAGATTTTGCAGGCGGCGTGACCGTCCAGGGCACGGCGGGCGACGATACGCTGGGCATCGTCTTTACGGACGATATTCGAGTCGGCCCGGTACAACTATATACCTCAGGGGGAGCGCTGGGCGACTACACGTTTGACTTGATGGGCGGCGCGGATTCGGTCACGGTCAACTACCCCAATTTCAACAACGTCACCAGCCTGACGGTTAACGCCGGCACGGGCGCTGACACGCTCTCCGTCGTCGGCGACGGGGGCTCGGATTCGGTTTCGCTAACCGGAGATATGATCATCGCCACCGGCGAAAATCCGATCAGCTATAGCGGTCTGGGGCTGTTGGACATCGATCTGCTGGCCGGCGCTAACGAGTTGACGATCAATCTGGGCGGCGCGCTGGCCCCGACGATCAATAGCGCCGCGAGCGGTGGAAGCTCGACCCTAACGGTCAACGGCACGGCGGCCAGCGACACGGTCACGATCACCGGGCCTCAAGTCGTGCACGACGGCGGAGCGACGATCAATCTGGCCGACGTCCCCGAACTGAACGTCACCACCGACGCCAACGATTTGGTGGTGGTCAATCTCGGCGCCGTGCTGCCGCCGGTGATGAATCTGGATGCAGGCGCCAACGACGACACGCTGCGCATCAACGGTACGGTGGGCGCGGATACGATTGACATCGCACCCGCCGTGATCAATGTACCTGGTTCGGTGATCAACCATGTGAACTTCGAACACCTCGAGGCCAACGGTGGCGCCGGCAAGGACACGTTCAACGTCATCCCCAGCGCCACGGCTGAAGTCATTATCGACGGCGGGGCGCCGATAAGTGGCGATCCCGGCGTGCCTCCGGGAGATATTCTTACGGTCGATCTGACCGGCGTGATCAATCCCAATGCCCCACTCGGAGTAAGCGCCGGCACGATAACTTCCGATAACCGCCAGCCCGTCACTTTTACGAGCATCGAACCACTGATCGTCACGGATGCTCTGGAAGACAACAACTCGATCGCCGAAGCGACCGTACTAGGCTCGGTACCGCAGATAACGCTCAACAATTTGAGTATCCACAACGCGACGGATGAAGACTTCTTCAAGATCACGGCTAACGCGACCGGCAGCCTCGTGATCAACGCGTTGTTCGTGGATGCGGTGGGTGATCTCGATATCGAACTACAGGATGCCGGCGGCAATCAGATCGCTTTATCAAACAGCTTCACCGACAACGAGCAGATCATCGTGCCGGTGGTTGGCCAAGAGATGTACTTTCTCCGCGTCTTCGGTTTCGGCGGAAGCGTGAACAACTACGATTTGGAGATCGAAAATTTCGCCGTGCCGGTGCCGATTTCCGTCGACTTGGTCCCGGCCGATGACACGGGCATGTCCAATTCGGACAACGTGACCAACAACGCCGCGGCGCAGTTGGTCCTCACCGCCGACCTCTCCAGCTTTTTGGATCCCAACGGCGACGGCGCGCCGGACCTCAACGTGCTTTCTCCGGCCGACGTGGCGGCGAACATGCCGGGTGTGGCGGTGCAGGTGTTTGACTTCGGGCAGCTCTTGGGCACGGCCACGCCGCTGGCCGGTTCGAACAACACGTTCTTCACCTTCTTGATGCCCGTCGCCGCGCCCCAGGTTGAAGGGCTGAACCTGATCACCGCCGCGGCCACCATCATCGATGGGCAGAACACCCCGCAGAGCGATCGGTCGTCGTTCACGCCGCCCTTGTTCCTCACCATCGACACAATCCCGCCCGCGCCCGCGGGTGCCCCGGATTTGCAGGCCTCCAGCGACAGCGGCATGTCCGACACGGACAACGTGACCAACGTCGACCGGCCGGTTTTTACCGGCATCACCGAACCGGGTGCCAAGGTCACTCTGTCCACCTCCTTCGGCGCCATCGGCTCCGGAGTTGCCGATGCGTCGGGCAATTGGCAAATCACCTCGGCGCCGCTTGATGACGGTATCTATGACATCGACGTGTTGTATGAAGACGTCGCCGGCAACACCTCGACGAACGTCGGCAACCTTCAAATTGAAATCGACACGGAAAAGCCGAACACGCCGTTTTTAGACTTGCTGCCGGCCGACGATACAGGCATCAGCGACCAAGACAACATCACCAGCGTGTCGATGCCCAACGTGACGGTCGTGTTCGAAGACCCCGACGGACCCGACGGACCGTTGGCCCCGGCCACCGATCGGGTCAAATGGCGCATCTTCGACCGTTTCGACAATCTGCCGGAGGTTTTATTGGCCCAGCAGCCGATGCTGGTCGACAACGGCAGCGATCTAGTTAACGTTGACCTCACGCTTGGCCTGCCGGCACCTTTCTTTGAAGGCCAGCATGGCCTGAAGCTCGAGGTCGAAGACCGCGCCGGCAACCTTAGCGACGACTTCCTATTGGACGTGTTCATCGACGTCACACCGCCCAGCGGCGGTTCGCCGCCCGCCCTGTTGCCATCGAGCGACACGGGCATGATGGACAACGACGGCATCACCAACATCAACCAACCTGCATTCAACGGCATGGGCGAGCCGGGCGTGGCCGTCCGCGTTCTCGCCACCTTGGGGGGCGTGACCAACGTGGTCGGCGAGTCGGTCGTCGGCGCCGACGGGAAGTGGGAGATCACCGTCGAACCGCTGGACGACGGCATCTATGACATCCAGGCCCAATATGTCGACGCGGCGGGCAACGTGTTCACCACGCCGCCGGGCCAGCTCGAAGTGACGATCGACACCACCTCGCCCAACTTGCCGTTCATTGACTTGCTCGACATCAGCGATACGGGCATGTCCACCTCGGACAACATCACCCGCGGCAATCTGGTTGCCGGGGTTCCCAACGGTCAAGTCACGCTCGACCTGTCGATCGGCAACGGCTTCCCGGTGCCGGGAACAGAAGCCAACCCGATGTTGAGCGCCGCCAATCAGGTCAAGGTTCGCCTGTTCGACCTGTTCGAGGGAGAAGAGTTGATCTTCTTCCAGAACCTCAGCTTCAACGATTTGGTTCAGGGGCAGACCGTAACGCTCAGCCTGGGCGACGCCGCTGGAGCGGGCCTGCTGATGAACGACGGCGTCCATCCGCTCAAGCTGGTGACCGAAGATACGGCCGGCAATTTGAGCACCGAGTTTCTGTTGGAAGTCACCTTGGATACGGTCGCCCCCGAGTCGCCCGCCCCGGATTTGATCGCTTCGAGCGACAGCGGCATACGCGACGACGACAACGTCACGAACGTCGATCAGCCGGCCTTTGTTCCGGTCGCTTTACCCAGCCCCATCGAGCCGGGCAGCAAAGTCACGATTCTGGCCGATACGATCGAGGTCGGCCAAGGCGTGGTCAACACCGACGGCAGCTATGAAATCACGGTCGAACCGCTCGACGACGGCCGTTACGACATCGACGTGTTGTATGAAGACGTCGCCGGCAACATCTCGACGAACGTCGGCAACCTTGAAATTGAAATCGACACGGAAAAGCCCAACACGCCGTTCCTCGATTTGATCGAAGCCAATGATTCGGGCCGCAGCAACGAAGACAACATTACGAACTTCACCATTCCGGGCGTGCAGGTGTTCGCCCAAGATCCCGACGGCCCCGACGGACATATTTTCCCCAACAGCGTGATCATGTACCGCGTGTTCGATCGCGTGAACAACACCACGCCGCCGCCACCGCCGGATGCCGACGTTCTGGTCGCCCAGTTGGCCTTGCTGTCGGAAAACGGCTTGTATAACACGACGGTCGACCTGCAGCGTACGCTTGCGGTCGATGAGTACAACGGCCTGCATAATTTGAAGCTCGAGGTCGAAGACCGCGCCGGCAATCTGAGCGACGACTTCCTGCTCGATATCCTGCTCGACACGATC
>Ga0114931_10009742_pt1 | contig 11483 bp, 9 predicted proteins | sample 2SBtaG_FD_89579 | JGI IMG/M metagenome (GOLD analysis project Ga0114931, IMG submission 89579) | Deep subsurface microbial communities from Kolumbo volcano to uncover new lineages of life (NeLLi) - 2SBTROV14_V59a metaG | ecosystem: Environmental > Aquatic > Marine > Volcanic | place: Kolumbo...
GTAGTTCTCGACATCGGTGGTGAACATCAGTTGCCCGCCGGGAATCAGCCCGCCGGCGTTGAACCCCTCAAAACAGAGCGGCGACAGATTCGCCCGCGCCGCGTAGATCGCCGCGGTAAGCCCTGCGGGTCCGGAACCGATGATGACGACTTTTTCCGTGCTCATACGTCCTCCGTTGTGTGCGGCGCGCTCGCCGAGCGCCCGCACCGCTGCCTGAGCGGGATTCTAGCGTGCGGCGTGCGTGTGTACGAGTCGCGAACCGTGCGCGGCGAGCGCCAAGCGGGCGACCCTGGGCGGCATCGCGCACCGCGGGTAGCCTGTCGGCCGCGAAATCTATCATCGATTTCAGGAAATAATCCCCGTCGACGGGCGAATCTCCTATACTTACCGGTGCTCCGCATCGTGTTCGAGGGCCGCACATTAAGGAGAGTCGCATGTCCGTCGCGCTGATGATCCGCCTGCGCTTCGTGCTGATCGCCGCCGTTCTGACGCCGGTCGTTGCGTGCTTCGCCCAACCGGCGATGTTCGAAGATTCCTCGTCACTGTTGAGCTTCGAGCATCGCAGCTTGCAGTTCGGCGGAGACGGGTTGGGCGGGGCGGCGTGGCTGGACTACAACAATGACGGTTTGCTCGATCTATTCCTGACCAACGGCAAGACGCAGAGTAACGCCTTGTTCGAGAACGACGGACTCGGCGGATTCACGCGCATCGCATCGGCGGCGGGCGCAGCGAACGGACTGGGCAACTGCGGCGTGCTGGCGGCGGACTTTGACAACGACGGATTCACCGACCTGTTCCTGACGGGCGAAGGGGGCATCGGCTCGAACAGCGCCAGCGCGTGCAAGCTGTATCGCAACGACGGCGCGGGTGCGTATGTGGATGTCGGTTCAGCCTCGGGCATCGTCGGGCCGCCGACCGCGATCACCGCCGCCGCCGCAGACGTCAACAATGACGGTTTGCTCGATCTGTTCATCGCCGCGCCGGGCAGTCTCGCGACGCGGACGCAACACGCCAGCCGGCTTTACTTGAACCAGGGAAACTTTACGTTTCTCGACATCAGCGCCGCGTCGGGCGTTGACGATGACCTCGGCGCGTGCGCGGCGATCTTCACCGACTACAACCGCGACGGGTGGATCGATCTGCTTGTGGCGAACTGCAACGATGTCTTTATCACGCCGACCCCGATCCAATTGTTTGTCAACGACCGGAACAATCACTTCACTGAGATTCCCGTCGGACTGAATCCCGGTGGGTTCTGGATGGGGCTGGCGTTGGGAGACATTGAGAACGACGGCGACCTCGACATCTTCAGCACGAATCTTGGCAATTCCGTCAGCGGCGGGTTTCTGCACGCGCTCTATCGCCGTAACGCGAACGGCAGCTACACCAATGTCGCCGCCGCCGCGGGTGTCGCCGATCGGCGCTTCGGCTGGGGCTGCTCGCTGAACGACTACGACAATGATGGGTTCGTCGATCTGTTCTTCAGCGGCGCGCTGCCGGGAGCGACTCCCCCGAATGGGGGCAATCGCGGAACCCTCATGTTCAATGATCGCGACGGAACGTTTACCAATCAGAGCGCGACGATGCCGGTCAACCTGCGGTCGCGCTTCAGCTCCGGCGTCGCGTCCGGCGACTACGACAACGACGGCTTCGTTGATATCGTCGTGTTGACCGAAGAAGTGAGTCGCGACGGAGGAAACCCCGTCCTGCTGCACAATCTCGGCAACGACAACGGGTCGCTGCAGATTCGCCTGGTGGGAGTCACGAGCAATCGCGACGCGATCGGCGCGCGGATCGTGGTCGCGTCCGCTTCCACAACACAATTGCGCGAGCTCGCCGCCGGCTCGAGCTTCGCATCGACCGAAAGCCCGTGGCCCACGTTCGGGCTTGCCTCCGATCCGCGCACGACGCGCATCGTCGTCACCTGGCCGTCCGGCCTCGTCGAGCGGTTCCCAAACGCCGACGCGGGGAGCATAATGACGCTCGTCGAGGGGAGTGGCTTGCCGCCGTGTGTCGGCGACCTCAACGACGATAACGAGGTGGGACTTGTCGATCTTGGAATCATGCTGGCGAATTTCGGAACGCCGACCGGAGCTGCGCCCGAAGACGGCGACGTGGACGGCGACGGCGATGTCGATCTCACGGATCTGGGGCAACTCCTCGCCGCGTTCGGTACGGTCTGCTCCTGACGAGCTGCCGCTTCGGCGGCAAGCTCCATCACGCTTGCGCAAGGAGTGCCGCAGTTGCGCGGCGCACGTGACCAAGTCGTCGATTCACGCCGGACGCGAGTGTAGGGCGGGCTCTGCCCGCCGCTTCGCACGCTGTGAGCCAAACCGTCCGCACGAGTTGTGTGTCGCGATCGGCGGCGAGTGGAACCCGCTCTACACCGGCCGTTTCGCGCGAACTGTGTGCGCAGATCGTCGCGTGGCGCGGCGGGTCGCGCTGATCATTCCCACACTGTTACTGATCGCCGGATGCGCCGCGCCCGCCGCGCTCAACGACGTGATCGTGATGGGGATGATTCACGACGGGCACCGCACGAGCACGAAGTACGGCATCGACGTGCTCAAACGTGCGATCGAGCGCATCGATCCGGATTACGTGCTTTGTGAGATTCCGCCGGATCGACTCGACGCCGCAGTGCAGGAGTTTCGCACGAGCGGAAAAGTGGTCGAGCCGCGCGTCTCGCGTTTTCCGGAGTACGTGGACGCGCTGCTGCCGCTTTCGAGTGAGATGGACTTTGAGATCGTCCCGTGCGCGGCATGGACCAAGCCGATGTCCGACGCGCGTGCGGCCAAGCTGGCGCTGTTCGAGACGAGCCGGGCGGACGAGTATGCCGAGATGTCCGAAGCCGAGGCGTGGGCCAATCAAAAGCTGAGCGATGAAGGCATGAACGACGATCCGGTCCTGATACATACGGATCGCTACGACGAAATTGTGGCGCGCGGATTGGAGCCTTACAACCGCTTGTTCAACGACGCGCTGGGCGCGGGTGGTTGGGACAACATCAACGCGGGGCACTATGCGTTGATCGAGCGGGCGCTCGATGCGCACCGCGGCGAGGGCAAGCGTTTCCTGATCATGTTCGGCGCGTGGCACAAATACTGGATCCGCGCGCAGCTGCGCGGGCGCGACGACATCCGCCTCGTGCCGACCGCGCCGTTCTTCGAGTGACCGCGGCTCAATCGCGGCAGCCGCGTGTCGCATGCGATCGATCCGGATGAATGGACTTCATTCAACCTTTCCGCGAAAAACTATCCGAATCGCACACGCGAGCGAGCGCCGCGCGCCTAGAATGATTCTGAGCGCAGCACACGTGGCCGCAGTGAGGGTAAGCCGGTGGACAACGAATCGTTCGGCTGGTTGTGCATTTCGCTCGGATTCGTGTCGGGGACGCTGCTGGGACTGCGGTTTCATCGCGACGACTGGCTGGGCGGATACGCTTCGCTCTCGCGGCGGATGCTACGCCTGGGGCACATCTCGCTGGTTGCGCTCGGCATGTTGAATGTTTTGCTGGCGCGCTCCATCGAAAACGCGGCGCTCGACGACGGGCGGCGCGCCCTGGTCTCCTTGGGCTTGATGATCGGGGCGGTCACGATGCCGGCGGTCTGCGGGCTGACCGCGTGGCGGGCGGGTTTTCGCAGATTGTTTTTCATTCCGGTGACAAGTCTGCTGGTCGGTTCGATCACGCTTACGTTGGGAGTGGTGCGGTCATGAAAATCGGATTGATCGCGATGAGCGGCGTTCGCGCCGCGAGCGAAGAGTTGATGAAGACCGGGCTGACACTGCCCTCCGTCGTCGAGCGCGGGCGGGTGGTCGCTTCGCTTCCCAGCTTGTCGCTGCTGACGCTGGCCGCGCTGACCCCCGACGATATCGAGCTCGAGTATCACGAGATCGAGGACTTGGGCACGCACGGCGACCTGCCTGACGGATTCGATCTGGCGGCCATCTCGACCTACACCGCACAAGTCCGCGACGCGTACGCGGTCGCCGACCATTATCGCGCGCGAGGCGTCGCGGTGGTGATGGGCGGGCTGCACGTCAAGGCGCTCCCTGACGAAGCGGCAGCGCACTGCACGAGCATCGCCGTCGGCGAAGGCGAGTCGCTCTGGCCGGGCATGATTGAGGACTTTCGCAACGCTGCGCTGAAGCCGCGCTACGAACAGGCCCCCGATCAGCACTACGATCTCGCACAGGCGCCGATCCCGCGGCACGATCTGCTCGACGTTGATCGCTACAACCGGCTGACGGTGCAGACGGCCCGCGGCTGCCCGTTTTGTTGTGAGTTCTGCGGCGGGTCGATCCTGCTGACGTCGAAGTATTCGGCCAAGCCGGTCGAGCAGGTCATCGCGGAAATCAGGAACATCAAGCGCTATTGGCCCAGGCCGTTCATCGAGTTCGCCGACGACAACAGCTTTGTGTCACGGACCCGGGCGCGGCAACTGCTCGAAGCGATGCTCGACGAAGACGTGCGCTGGTTCACCGAAACCGACATTTCGATTGCCGATGACCCGGACCTGCTCGATCTGATGCGCGCCAGCGGCTGCCGGCAGGTGCTGATCGGGCTCGAAAGCCCCAGCGCCTCTGGGCTTGATGGTCTGGAGGTCAAGCAAAACTGGAAGCTCAAACAACTTTCGCAGTACGAAGCCGCGATCGACGCGATCCAGTCGCGCGGCATCACCGTTAACGGCTGCTTCATCCTGGGCCTCGACGGCGACACGCTGGAGACCTTCGAGCGCATCTACGAGTTCATCGACCGCACGGCTCTGTTCGAGGCGCAATTGACCGTGCTCACGCCGTTTCCCGGTACGCCGCTTTATGAGCGCCTGCTGCGCGAGGGCCGAATCATTGATATCGGGGCGTGGGAGAAATGCACGCTGTTCGACGTGAACTTTGTGCCGCGCGGCATGTCGCCGGCAGCGCTGCAGCAGGGACTGGTCGACCTGGCGCGGCGCGTCTACGACCCGGAGTTCGTACACGACCGCCGGCGGCGCTTCTTCGAGCGGCTCTACGAAGCGCGTGTGCGTCCCGGTCCGGGTATGCCGCGCGAATGGCTGGAAAGCGCCTAGTGCGCGTGATTGATCCGCGCCGTGGGCTATGGCCGTTCGCCCTTCCAGGGCTGGTTCGCGGGTGCGTTTCCCGCAGTTCCGTGAAGAACCCAAAAAAGCGGGCGGCCCCGTCTGGAGCCGCCCGTGGTTTGATCGTTTTCGAGTCGTGCTTACTGAAGTAGGGACAGCACCGACTGCGGCTGGGCGTTTGCCAGTCGCAACACGTTGGTCGCCGACTGGACGAGGATTTGCGAACGAGTCAGATTGCTGGTCTCGGTCGCGAAATTCGTATCGCGGATAGCACTTTCGGCGGCCGTGGTGTTTTCGAGCGTGATGTTCAACGCGTTGGCGGTTGTCTCGAGCGTATCCTTCTGGAATGCGCCAAGCCGGCCTCGAAGTCTTGCGACCTGCTGCTGGCTTTGGCGGATGATGCGTTGGGCGACGGCGAAGTTTCCGCTGGCGATCGAATTGGACTGACCACTACCGAGCGAGGAGAGGAACCCGTTCGTGCCGCTGCCGAGGCTTCCGCTGGAGACCGATTGCACGCCGATGCTCGCTTGGCCGTTCAGCGACACGGTGGGCGAGATCATGAAGGTCGCACCGCCGCCTGTGACCTGGAACGTGCTGGTGCTTCCCGGCGTCGTTCCGAAAGTGGTGGACAGGTCGAGTTCGACCGACAGCGAGGTGCTGTTGATGCGTGCGTTGAGTCCGTTGACGTTCGCGGCGATGCCGTTGATCAGCACGCCGGCATCCTGGCCTTCGTCGCGGCCCGTGCCGCCAACGAAGGCGAAGGTTCCGTTGAGCACGCCGACTGAAACGAATTGCGCCGCGCCGAATTCGGTGCTGTTGAAACGCAGATTCGCTCCGGAGACGATCGCGGACACGCCCGTCAAGTCTCGACTCTGATTGATCGCGGCGGCGACTGCGGAGATCGCGGTGGCGGAGGCGAGGCTGATGACCTCGGACCCGATGTTCCCGGCGACTTCGAGCGTCGTGGTGCCGGCGCCGGTCGCTGCTCCCGCGAACACGAGCTGAGCGAGTTGGGCGGATTGGGTGACGGTGACCACTACGTCGCGCTGCCCGCCGTTCGGGATTCGCGCGCCGGTGATGTCCACGTTCGAGAAATTGGTCGTCGAGACGTTAGATGCGGTATACGACAACGTACCGTCGAGCAATCGGCGACCCTGGAACTCGGTCGAGTTGGAGATGCGGTTGATCGATCCGAGGATCGAGTCGATCTGCAACTGATTCGCCGCTCGTTCCTCGTTGCCGAGCGCCGCCTCGTTGGACGACTGGTCGACGAGGTTTTCGAGGTCGGTCAACAGGCGGTTGACTTCATCGAGCCCGCCTTCGGCGGAAGCGATGACGTTGTTCGCCCGCGAAACGTTGTTGATCGCAGCACCGATCGCAACCTTTTCAGCTCGAAGTGCTTCGGACGCGATCAGTCCCGCGGGGTCATCGCCGCCGGTGTTGATCCGTAAGCCCGTGCTGAGACGAGTGAGCGAAAGGTTGAGTCCCCGGTTTTGGGAATTGAGGACTCGGGTTGCGACCATCGAAGGGATATTGGTGTTGATGCGACTCATCGGACACTTGCCTCCAAGGGCGGCACAACAAAATCCCGCGGCGTCCTGTTGGTGCGGGACCCTGCCGCGTCCAGTTGTCTCGTCGCGGTGCGGCGACTGCCGCCGACGACCGCTTCGTTTGACACCTGTGGAATCGTCGCGACGGCAGGGGTGCTTTAGTACCGGACCGCCCAAATGTCTTATGAATGCGGCGGAGCTTCCTGCCCGGCGTCGATCCGCTTTCGCAGCGTTGGTCGAGGTCGGCGGATTCGCACGAGATTAGCCGCAAAACCAGGCCCTGATGAGCGTGAGCCTGACCGCTGTTGCGAGGCTTGCAATCGCTCGTCGGCATCTCTCGCCGCCGCCCGATAACTCGGACCGCAACCGCACAGCAGTCCGCCACGAAAGTCGTGTAGCGGCCCGCGCTTCTGCCGGCCGTAGTCCAAGAGGACTATTTCGGCTGTCTACGGCGTGCGAGGGCGCCGGCCGCTTCGTGGTCGCTCGGCGACATCCACTATTGCGGGGAACTGATCGGGCTCGATTCTAAGCGAGGGCTGATAAGCCGCCGCAGAACGCAACGCCGATCTTGCCGGCGAGGACGACGTCTGTACTCACGAGTGAACGAACTTCGGCTAGCGTCTTGTGAGTCAACGCAATCGTCACACGCGACCAATCACAGCCAGTTCGCTCTCGAGAACTGGGTCGGGCTCCCAGCCATGAAACGTCGGTTCCGCAAAGGCAAGCCGGTCGCTCATTACTTTCATCGCGGCGTCGTTATCGTCCACGAGCACCGCGCTTCGCCCCTGTCGAAGGGCCGCTTCGCCGATCGTTCCGCTTCCGGCGAAGAAATCGAGGATGCGCTCGCCGGGATTGCTATGAACCCTGACGAGTCGTTTGATAATTCCGAGCGGCTTCTGAGTCGGGTAGCCGGTCTTTTCCTTGCCGTTGGGGCTTACAATCGTGTGCCACCAGGTGTCGGTCGGCGTCTTTCCCCGAGCGGCTTTTTCCTTCGTAACGAGCCCGGGCGCCATGTACGGAATCCGGTCGATGTCGTCGTAACGGTAGGTGTACTCGTCCGGGTTCCTGGCGTACCAGAGAATATTGTCGTGCTTGGGCGACCAGCGCTTCCGCGTCCGAGCGCCGTAGTCGTATGCCCAGATGATCTCGTTGATGAACGAATCACGTCCGAAAATCCGGTCGAGCAGCACTTTGCAATAATGGACCTCGCGATAATCAATGTGAAGAAAGAAACTGCCGCCAGCCGTCAGCAGCCGCCGAGCCTCTTCCAGCCGCGGCTCGAGGAACGCGAGAAAGTCGTCGAAGTCGTCCGCGAACGCGGTGACGCCGAGCCGCGTGGTCTTGTAGCGTTTTCCCTGGTATCCCGTCCGGTCGCCGTCGTCGTCGCGCACCGTGCGAAGCCGGGTGCGCGCTTGCGTGCGGCCTGTGTTGAAGGGCGGGTCGATGTAGATGAGGTCGAACGACGCGTCGGCCAGGCCGCGCAGAATCGACAGGTTGTCGCCGTAGTAGATATCGAGAGTTGGATGTGACAAGCCGGGCGCCTCCTTTCGAACCGGGAGGCGATCATACCGGAGACCGGTTCGCAGTGCCCGGTGCGTTCCGGGATCGGCGGCCGGCAAGGTAGCGTCCGCCCCCCGTGGCGGACGCATTCACGGCGAAGGCCACGCCCGCTCTACGTCGCCCACAGGGGGACGACGCTACCTGCGTGCTCGCGGTTCGCCGACTTCGCAACGCGCCCAGCGTGCGACGCGCAGAAAGCGGCCGAGGCGACGCACATCGCCTCGGCCGGTTGAGAAACGCATGGTCTCCGCTTTCTACTGGAGCAGACTCAGCACGGACTGCGGCGTCTGCTGGGCGATCCTTAGCACGCTGGTGCCGGCGCCGACGAGAATCTGATCCCGCGACAGGTTCGCGGTTTCCCGGGCGAAGTCGGCATCGCGGATCGTCGACTCGGCCGACATCAGGTTCTCCGCCGTGATTCCCAATTGGTTGACATTGGTTTCGAGCGTGTTTTTCTCGAATGCGCCCAGCCGACCGCGCAGCACGGCGACCTGCTTGATCGCGGTGCCGATGATTCGCTGCGACTGCTGCGCATTGCCGGATACAAGCGAGAATGGGCCGCCGGTCTTGACTTGAGATAGGAACCCGACGGCCCCATCCCCCAAGCGTGAATCGGCTACCGATTGCAGCCCGATGTTGACCTGGAGGTTGCTGTTGACCTCGGGGCCGACCTGGAAGAGGGCTCCGCCTTCGGTTATCGCGAACGAAGTCTGCGTCAACCCGACGCTCTTGTCCAACGCCAATTCCATGTCGAGCGTTGGCGTGCGGAGCGACAGGTTGTTCCCGTCGCCGAGCGTCTGTGCTCCGTTGATCAGGCCGACGGCGTCGCGTCCCTCATCGCGCGGGGTCGATGCGCCGGTCAAATCCTGCGTTGGGAACACGCCCCCGCCGGGCAAGACATCGACGGAAACGAAGTTCTTGCTTCCGAGCTGCTGGCTCATCATTGCGAAGCCGGTGCCCGACAGGACGGCCGAGACTCCGGTTGCGTCGCTGACGGAGTTGATGGCGGCAACGAGTCCGGAGGCCGGCGTGCTGGCGGCGAACGAGAGCGTCGTCGCGCCGATGGGGCCGGTGACCTCCACGGTGACGGCGCTTCCGACGTTGCTGCCGGGGAAGATGAGCACGCCCGGCTGCGCGGACGTGGTCACTTCGACGGTTACGGGAATGAACGAGCGCGTACCGAACTGCGCAGAGTTGATCTGCACGTTGTTGATCTGCGTTGTGTCCACGCCGCTGGTGACGTAGTCGAGCGAACCGTTGATCAGGTGCCGGCCCGCGAAGGTCGTCGTGTTCGCGATACGGGTGATGCTGTTGATCGCGGAATCCACCTGGAGCTGATTCGCCTTGATCTCATCAGAGGAGAGCGCACCTTTGTTGGCGGCCTCGACGATGAGATCCTGAACGTCGATCAGCAGGCGCGAGACCTCGTTCAGTGCGCCTTCGGCGGTCGAGACAATCAGGCTGGCGCGCTGCGTGTTGAGCACGGCCTGATTGACCGATTGAACCTCGGCCCGCAGCCGTTCAGACACAATCAGTCCCGCGGGATCGTCCGCACCACGCGTGATCCGCAGACCACTGCTGAGGCGTTCGATGGTCGAGTTCAATCTACCAAAAGATCGATTCAGATGCCGTTGCGCGACAACGGCGCCGACGTTGGAGTTAATCCGAGCCATTTGCCATCCTCCTTGAACGGTTCGTGGCTGCCATGTGAGTTTGATTGAAACAGAGTGTTCTTGAGAAAACGATTTGAGCGATTAGCGACGCCGACCGTGGGCGCGAGGCGGCGAGGAAACCCCGGACAGGTCTTCGGTTGTGACGCCGGAGGCCTTCTGGTTTTCTCGTTGAATCGCCTCGTACACCTCTTTGCGGTGGACCGGAATCTCGGTTGGGGCAACGATGCCCAGCCGAACCTTGTCCCCCCGTATGTCGACAATCGTGATCTGGATGTTGTCCCCGATCATGATTGACTCGTCGCGTTGTCGTGAAAGCACCAACATCCGCGGCTCCTTCCTGGATTGTGCCGATGCGCAGCGCGGAGACCAAAGTCTGTGGACCGGAAAGTGCTCGGTCAAAGCCCGACAGAATCCTGACGGCTCTCGGCGTCCACTCCGCTGCGGGACACGCGCTCCGTGCAGATTGTCGTAACCCATTACGAGACATTATACTACCTTCCGTCCAGAAAACTACATGCAAAACAAACAGATCAGGCGGTCTTGGTTACCGCCCCGGCGTCGACCGGCGCCAGCGGGTGCCGGGTGGTGAAGCGCTTGTCCGACAAGACGAGCTGCTTGCCGAGCAACGAGTGCGCCCCGATCACAAGCGGCCCGAGCAGGTTGCCCGTCAGCCCGTTTGCGACTTTGTTGGCGATGATCAGCACCTGGCAGTCGTCGAGGTTGTCAAGCTCGAGCGCTTTTACGTCGTCCGCACGAATCGGGGCGCTGTAATCCTCGACGAACGCGCGCGGGTCACAGACGACGAACGCCAGCGACGGCTCGTCAACCGATTGCAGCCAGAAGAAGACGGGGTCCTCCGAGGTCTGCACCAGTGCGTAGCGCCTGTGATTCGGGAAACCCAGCAATCCTTCACGAAAGGTGATGATCCTGCCGGCTTCGATATCCAGCGTGCCGAAACGAGTCGTATCAATGAGCATCCTTTTGCTCCCGTGACTTCTTGCCTGTCGGTCAGTGCGAACCGTCCGGGCCGACCACCGACGGTCGGAATACCATTGTCAACGTCCGTCGCACCACGCCCTCCGGGCGCAAGCCCGCATCCTGCGAGCCACCGTCCGCGCGATCCGCGTAAGCCACGCCGCGAACCACGCTATGCTCCGCTCCCAGCCCTCCTCCGGCGCCGGCCGGTCCTCTGTCCCCTATCTGAGAAAGTCCAAAAGCGACAAATTCAAGACGCGCGACGCGGTCGACAGATTCGCCTGTAGCGCGTTTTGCACCTGCTGAAAGCGCACGATTGCCTCGGTCAGGTCCACGTCCGCAATATCGCTGCGCAATACCTGCGTCGCCGTCGTCTCACTGGCTACGCGGTCACTCCGTTCGAGCGTGGTCTGCGCCGTGGCGGCGACACGGCCCTGTACCTCCTGGAAGCGATCCAGCGTGCGCTCGACGCGCCGCGCCGCCGCCGAGATTGTCTGCGTATCGTCTGCCGTCAAGCCCGCCCGCAGCTCGACCAAAGCCGTGAACGGGCTGTCCACGATCACCGGATTGACGTCACGCCCGACGATCTGGTTGCCCGTCGCCGGCGTGTCGAGTCCGAGCGAATCCATCGCCGGCGACACGTTCAA
>Ga0114931_10009743_pt1 | contig 11482 bp, 6 predicted proteins | sample 2SBtaG_FD_89579 | JGI IMG/M metagenome (GOLD analysis project Ga0114931, IMG submission 89579) | Deep subsurface microbial communities from Kolumbo volcano to uncover new lineages of life (NeLLi) - 2SBTROV14_V59a metaG | ecosystem: Environmental > Aquatic > Marine > Volcanic | place: Kolumbo...
GAAGCCGCCAACCGTCTGTATGTCTGGAAGGGCGAGATCGACGCCGCCTACGGCGCCCAGCTCTGGGCCGGCTCGTTCTCACCCACCGACGGCGAGGTCCTCGACTCCAACGGCATGGCGACCACCCAGGGCCTGCGCGATGTGCTCGCGGCCCTGCACCCCCAGCCCGGCGACGCCGGCACGGTCGACATCGACCCCGACATCACCGCCCAGTCCGACTGGCTCGTCACCGAACCAATCGTTCTCGAACGGATCAACGGCCAGATCTCGACCGCCTGTCAGATCACCTACGCCCCCGAGCCCAACGCCAACGCCGACCGCCTGGGCGTGCGCGTCCTGGTGACCGGTTTCACGTGGGACTTTGCCGCTGGGACGTGGACCCGCCGCAGCGCCCAGAAACTGTTCCTGATCGACAAGAACCCGCGCCAGGCCGTCCTCGGCCCCAGCAAGATCATGATCGGCAAGAACGTCCACCTCAACGGGCCCATCGGCGCCCGCTTCACTGGGGTTGACAACCTCGAGGGCCACCCCCTGGTGGTCCTTGACGACTTCACCGGCCTGGACCCCATTCTCGACCAGAAGATCGCTGATTTCTACTCCGCCGTGCTCACCGCCGACACCGACGGCGACAACCGCCTGCGCGCTCTGCACACCGTCGAGAGCGCCCCCCTCTCGCTGCTGGCGAGCAACTATTACGACGACGGCGCTGGCGGTTCCGAGAGCAACGTCATCACCGACTTCACCGGTGACGGCCGGGTCGACGAATACGACATCTTTCTCGCCCATTACGACGACGACGGCGACGGCAAGGTCGCCCTCTCCGACGCCCTGCGCGAGAACACCCCCGCGGCCCTGCTGACGCCCGAGTTTGCCGACGTCGACGAGGATCTCGCTCTGCTCATCGACGGCGCCCGCCCGGATCGCAACGGCGACGGCGTCGTCGACGGCAAGGACCTCGCCCTGGGGTATCGCGACGGCGTCCTCGACTTCCGCGACCGCTACGCCAAGATCAACGGACCCATCTTCTTCCGCACACTGCGCGACCCCTGGGAAGCCCAGCAGGACGAGTTCGGCGGCACGCTCGGCGACTATCAAAAAGTCGTCCGCGGCGTCATCAACTCCACCGACGACACCCCCGTCACCTTCAACGCCGGCGACGACGATCTTCCCGAGATCCAGACCGATTCGTTCGACACCGCCCAGACCGCGCTGGGGCAGGCCGCCGACGGCGCCCCCTTCCACACCCAGGCCGGGGTGGACTGGGTCTGGCAGCCGATCCAGGACGGCAACGGCGTCGTGATCGATCAGACCCTGAACCCCCTCTTTACGGGCGGGTCAGCGGCCGGAGACTACGACGTCGTCATGGAGGCCGTCCCCATCGGCTCGCCCGCCCCCGTGGATTACTACCGCCGACCCGTCATCCGCAACAAGACCTTCAAGAACGTGGTCATCCCCATGGGCACGAACGCTCTCTTCGAGAACTGCACGTTCGTCGGGGTGACGCGCGTCCAGACCATGACCGACAACACACACGCGGCGTGGCAGTTCTACGGCGTGCAGAACGCCGACGGCTCGCTCGCCTACCCGCCGCTCCCCGCCCAGTCTGACGCCCAGCTCGACAACGACTACTTCCCCGCCGACGGCTCCATCATCGTCCCCAACGGCTTCGACGTTCCCCGCCTGAACGTCAACGGCACGCCCTATGTCAACACCAAGCCGCTCTCCAACAACATCCGCTTCCATGATTGCCTGTTCGTCGGCTCCATCGTCGCCGATCGGCCCACCAACTTCACGCACATCCGCAACAAGCTCCAGTTCACCGGCGCCACGCGCTTCACCACCGAGCATCCCGACAGCCCCACCGACGCCGCCCTGAACCCCGACCCCGCCGACCTCCCCGCCATCGAGAAGTCGTCGATGATGCTGCCGCAATACTCCGTTGACATCGGGGAGAACAACGCCGACCCCGCCCAGGACGTCGACCTGCACGGGCTCATCATCGCCGGCGTCCTCGACGTCCGCGGCAACGCCGACATCACCGGCGCCCTCCTGCTCACCTTCGAGCCGACCGCCGCCGACCCCGCGCTCCAGCACTTCGGTCAGCCCGTCGGCAACCCCGCTGATTTCAACGTCACGCTCGGCTACTTCGGCGCCGACGAGGGCGACGCCGAGGGGCTCAGCCCCTTCGATTACAACGGACAGACCATCGTCGGCTTCGACACCGACGGCGACGGTCGGGCCGACACCAACGACCCCGGCTCGGGTGGGACACCGGTCCTCTTCAACGGCTACGGCCGGATCATCCTCACCTACGACGCCAACCTCGTCATGCCCGACGGCGTGATCGCGCCCCTCAACGTTCTCCCCGTCGGCTTGTCCTACCACGAGGGCCGAACCATCGCCGGAGTCACGCCATGACCGGACACGATCGAACGAAGCAGAGCGGCCCGGCTCTCCGAGCCGGGCGCTGGGCACGGGGCTCTCGACGCGCCAATCCCCGGCGTCTCGTTCTCGCCCCCGCCCGCAGCGCGTTCAGCATGATCGAGATGCTCCTGGCCCTGACCATCAGCGCCATGCTGCTCACCGCGACGCTCGCCGCTCTCGACGCCTCCTACAAGCAGTACACCTCGACGACCGAGTCCGCCTCGACCCACGTCGTCAGCCGCATCGTCATCCACCGGCTGCTGGCGATGATCCGCACCGGCGTCGAGTTCGGCCCCTTCCCCGCCGACGTCTACAACACCGCCCAGAACCCTGTCATCACCGACTTCATCGAGTTCCGCTCGGAGCGCGACATCGCCGCCGGGATCAACCGTGTCACGCGCGTCGAGCTCCGCCCCGGCGCCGCGCCGGGCGACCCCGGGGAGCTCTGGTACGTCCTCGTCGACGCCGACCCGCTCAACCCCGCGATCCTTGAAGAGCGCCCCCTGATCCGCGGTGTGGTGCAGGCGACCTTCACCCTGCATTACAACCGGGAATCGTTCCTCCTCGATAAAGCGACCGTCGACCTCACTATCGCCCCCAATGATTCGCAGGATCTGCGCCTCGGCGCCCTGGGGGATCCCTCGACACCGCAGACCATCCGCCTGGTCGCCTCCGCGGCGCCGCGTCAGTCGCTCTGACCCGCGTCGCTCCCCCCCTATCATGCCGGCCGCCGTTGGGGCGGTAGCTCAATCGGGAGAGCACCAGCTTTGCAAGCTGGGGGTTGCCGGTTCGATCCCGGTCCGCTCCATTGCTTCGCTCGAGGAGGCGCCAGACCGTGTCTCAGCGGGGCGCGCCGCCGTCGGCGAGCCGTCCGATCGCGTCAAGCGCGGCGCTGATCTCATCGTCGGTGTTGAAGAAGTGCGGCGACAGGCGGATGCCCACGCCGGGCCGCCAGTCGACGAAGACCCGCTCGCCGCGCAGCCGTTCCGCGCAGCGCTCGGGATTCTCGAACCCCAGCATGACCGTCCCGCCCCGATGGTCGGGATCGGTCGGAGATCGCAGGGGCCAGCCGCGCTCGAGGGCGTGTTCGACGATGCGCTGGGTGCGCGAGCGCGACTCCGCGGCGATCGCCTCGACGCCCACGTCGGTGATGATGTCCAGCCCGGGGATGACCGAGTACAGCGCGGGGATGACGGGGGTGCCCTGAGCGAAGCGCCGGACGTCGCTCGCATAGCGCATGGGCGCGTGCGCGAACTCGAAGGGGTTCTCGTGGGCGATCCAGCCGGTCAGGCGTGGTTGGAGCGAGCCGACAAGATCCGGGCGGACGTAGAGATAGCCCGCGGCGGGCCCGCCGCAGAGCCACTTGATGGAGCCGGCGATCAGCACGTCCACACCGCAGTCCCCGGCGCGGATCGGGCACACCCCGGCGGACTGGTAGGCGTCCAGGAGCGACAGCGCGCCGACGGCGCGGGCCCGGCGGGCGACGGCCGCAGCGTCAACCCTGAACGATGAACGGTACGACACGTGGCTGATCGCCACGATCCCCGTGCGCTCGTCGATGGCGCTGAGCAGGCGGTCGGGGTCGAGGGTGACGCCGTCCTCGGAGGGCACGACATGAACCTCAGCGCCGAGCGCCTCCTGAGCCCGCCACAGGTAGCCCATCGACGGGAAGTCCAGCGCCGTTGTCACCACCTTGGGGCGGTCGTGGTAGTCGAGGCACGAGGCGATTGCCGCCATCGCGAGCGTGGCGTTAGGGAGCGGCAGGACCGTGCCGGGCTCGGCGCCGATCACCCGCGCGACGCGATCGCCGACAGCGCGGGACAGCTCCCACCACGACGACGCCCAGGCGTCTTCGGACGTGTGCGTGCGCCATTGGTCCAGATACGCCTGCATGGACGCCGAGGCGCCACGCGGCATGGGCCCGAGAGAATGGCTCAACAGATAGGCGCCCTCGGCGAGCGTGGGGAACTCGTCCCGGCGTCGGTTGATCGGGGCGTCACTCATGCCGGGATCACCGCCAGGACCCGGACGGGGCTGCCCGTGCCGTTGACGATCTTGAGCGGCGCCGCGAACAGGATCGCGCCGGTGGGCGGCAGGAGATCAAGATTCGTCAGCGAGGCGAGCCCAAAGCGCCCGGCGCCGTGCAGGATATTGTGCGCCGGGTAGGGCGGATCCAAGGCGTGCGCCTGCCCCGCGTCGATCCCGATGGTCTCGACGCCGAGCCCCAGAACGGCGCGGTCATGCACGAGCAGGCGCACCGCGTCGGGGGTGATGCCCGGCGTGTGGGCGCCGTCGTCGCGCATGTTGAGGAACGCGTCCGGGTCCGTTCGCTTCGACCAGTCGGTGCGCAGGAGCAGCCACGCCCCCGCGGGGAGTGAGCCATGATCCTTCTCCCACGCCGTGATGATCTCCGGCGTCAGGAGGAAGTCCTCATCACGCGCGGCGTCTTCGGAGCAGTCAATGACACAGGCCGGGGCGATCAACCGCGCCGGGTCGATGGTGTCGGTCGAGGCGTTGGGCAGATCCCGGCCCGTGATCCAGTGGACCGGGGCGTCGAAGTGCGTCCCGGTGTGCTCGCCGAGGCGGAGGATGTTCCAGCGCCACGCCGGCCCGGCTTCGTCGTACTCCGAGATCGGCTCGAGGGTCATCGGCGGGGTCGGCGCGAACGGCTCGGGCAGGCGGATGATCGGCGTCCGCGGCGAGAGCGGCTGTGTGCAGTCAATGATGCGCAGCCGACCCGCGGCGAGATCCGCGGCGAACCGGGAGAGCGCGGCGCTCACGGGCCCGCCCCCGCGGACGCCAGCCAGCGCGCGAATCCGAAGCGGTTTTCCAGCAGCGTCAGATCGGTGACATAGCCCGCCGGGCCCACCGGCTCGACTTTGGCGACAATCAGCGAGAGATCGTCGGCGCCCAGGGCGTCGTCGAAGGCCTCAACGAAGCCGGGCAACTCGTCGACGGTGCGCGTGCGCGGCGCCCCCGCCTCGCGGGCAATCCCTTCGAGATTCGATCCGGTCGAGGTCGCTGTGGGGAACCCGCCCACCGAGAGCAGGCTGCCGTTGTCGAAGATGACGTGGACCAGGTTGCGCGGGCGGTAGCGGGCCAGCGTGGTCAGCCCGCCGAGATTCATGAGCACGCTCCCGTCGCCGTCGAAGACCACCACGCGCCGCTCCGGGCGCGCCAGCGCGATCCCCAGTCCCACCGACGACGCCAGCCCCATCGCGTGCTGAAGATAAAAGAAATTGTCATGATGTCCGATCGTCTGGAGCTCCGCGGCGACGGCGCCCATGATGGTCACCACGGCGACTCCGTCGAGCCGGTCGTGGATCGCGCGCAGCGCATCAAGACGCTTCACGACGGCTCCTCCCACATCAGCTCGCGATCGAGGAGCACCGCGACAGGGCGCAGCGCGGCGTACGCCAGGGTCATCGCGCCGGCGATCGTCCGCTCCACCTCCCCGGGCGAGCCCAGCGTCTGGAAGGGGATGCGCAGGGCGTCGAGCACGTGCGTCGTCAGCAGCCCGCCCTCGGTCTGCCAGGGGTCGCGCTCCCCGAATACGCCGCGGTTTGAGATCAGCATCAGCAGGGGGATGCGATAGAGCTGGGCGCCGGAGATGATCCCGTTGACCGCGGCGAAGAAGCCGTGGTTCTGCATGAGCATCGCCGACCGCACACCCGCGAGGTGCGCCCCCATCGAGACGCCCACGCCTTCCTCTTCCTTGGCGAGGCGAACGAGCGTCGTCTGCGGATCGTCCTCGGCGAGGCGGATGAGGTGGACAAGCCACGTCTCGGGCAGCGCCGAGAGCACACGCACATCGACGGCTTGGAGAGCCTCGAAGATCCGCTGCGAACTCTCAAGGGAGACAGGCATAGCGCTACCCGGCGTGGTTCAGCAGGGATGTGATCGTGCCCACGCCGTCCCACCATCCCGCCACGAGGGTCGCCAGAATAGCAACAGGGACGACGTACCTGAGCCAGCAGTAGAGCCACTCGGGCAGCGGCGAGTCCCCCGCCGCACGCCGGCGGGCGAGATCGCGGCGACGGATCAGGCTCCACGTCAGCGCGATCACCGCCAGCGCGGCGCCCAGCGGCTGGAGCGTTGTGCCCCAGACGAAGTCGCTGACCTCGATGTACCTCGGCAGGAGATACGCCGGCAGCGCCAGCGCCGTCTGCGCCGCGAAGAGCAGCGCAAGCGTGCGCCGCCGGGTCCAGCCGAGAGCGTCGCGCATGGCGGCGACGAGGGTCTCGTACGCCGCGACCAGCGAGAGCATCGCCACCAGGTACACGCCGAAGAAGAACAGGCTCCCGAGCAGACCCCCCGCCGGCGTCTGCCGGAAGACACGGGGCAGGACGTCGAACATGAGCGGCGGACCCGAGGAGAGCGGCGCCCCGACCGACGCCGCCGCGGGAACGATCAGCAGCGCCGCGAGGAGCGCGGCCGCGACGTCGGCGAGGGTCGTCCCGATCGCGGTGCGGCCCAGGCGGGTTCCGGGGCGCATGTACGAGCCGTACACCACCATGAACGTCCCGCCCAACCCCAGCGAGAAGATCACCTGCCCCAGCGCCGAGAGCGCATCGCGGGCCTCGAAGTCGCTCCACCGCGGCGTCAGGAAGGCGCCGAGACCCTCGACGCCCCCGGGCAGCGCGAGCGCCCGCACGATCAGCGCGACAAAGATCAGGAAGAAGAGAGGGATGGCGATCGTCGACAGACGCTCCACTCCGCGGCGCACCCCCAGCCCCAGGACGCCGCACCCCAGCCCGACCGACAGGGCGAGATAGGCGTACTGCTCGACGATGGACGCGGTCAGGCGCGCGTGGTCCGGGGTCGGCCCGCCGGTCACCGCGGTGCGGGCGACCTCCACAGCGACGTGGAGCACCCGCGCCACCACGACGCCGTAGTACGACGCCGACATGACCACCGTCACCACGAGCAGCCAGCCCCAGAATCCACCGCAGCGCAGGCCCGCGCGGGTGTACGCGCCCAGGGGGCCCCGCCGCGTCTCGCGCCCCAGCGTCCACTCCGCCATGAGCATCGGCGCCCCGACGGTCAGGGCGAAGAACAGGTAGACCAGAAGAAAGACAACTCCCCCGTCCCGGCCCATCATGTAAGGAAAGCGCCAGATGTTCCCGAGGCCGATCGCCACCCCCGCCGTGGCGAAGAGCGCCCCGGTCGAGGAGGCGAACAGCGATCGTTCGGAGTCGGGTGAGACCACGGCGTCCTTTCTTCAATCGGGCAACCGAACGGCAGCCTACCAGCGCGCAACACGACGATTGAACACCCCCCCGCAGCGCCGATCCCAACGACCTGCTTCGGCGTGGTCCGCGAGCGAGCCCCGTCGGGAAGAACTCGTCGGTTGGCTCTCCCTCAGAATCTCGCTGACGGGCTCACAACCCGGCGCCCGAGCGAATCCGGAACAGACGCCGGCGGCTGGGATTCCGCGGAGACGCCCGCTGTCACGGGCGGCGGCCGTCCGTCCGCTCCAGCCGTTCGCAACTGTGTTGGTGTCTTGTATTCAAAACCTGCATGGTGTATGATTGAAAACATGCGATTCTGAGTATCGCTCCTCCCTTCCTGTAGATACAGGAGCCCCGGCATGAAACCTGCCTCCTTCTTCACGCTGCTGGGCGTAGTCCTGGGGCCCGCTGTCGTGGGCGCTCAGGCTGTCGCTCCCCCCCACAACGCCGGTCACCGTGCGTCACCGGCGCCGCACGCTGCGGCGGACTTTGCCCAGCGTCGGCCGCCGAACCGGCGCGAGGCGCTGCTGTCGCTCTATCCCCTGACCGATCCCTCGGCGCCGACCGTGCGGATCGAGACGCCGATCGAACTGGGCGCGGGCGGCGGGCCGCTGCCGATCGTCACGTCGACCGAGACGTTCACGGGATTGACGCTGACCAACTATTCAAATCCGCCATCGAGTCTTGTCTCGTTGGGCGGCCAGCCAGGCTTCGAGGGGCCGCAGCTGATGAGTGATCCGTGGGTGGGCGCCGCGACGGACGCGGTGATGCTCAACATCGCGCCCGGCGCCCCGGGCGGCGTCCCGCCGACGGGTCTGCTGCGCTCGACGGGCCTCGCGCCGGGCGTCTACGGCGCGTTAGCCCGGCGCAACGGGCAGGATCCCCTGACGACTGGGTTTGCCCTCGCGATGAACGAGAGCTTCCTGCCCCGTATCGTCACCAGCGCAGCCCCGATCGTCCTGTCCACAGACTGGCATCTCCTCGACGCGACAACCTCGCAATGGTGGAGCCCCACGAGCCTGCTCGAGGGGTGCAGTGCGGACAGAGTGTTCTTCGGCGGAACAGAGATCGGCGGACTGCTCGCAGCCTTCGAGAATGCACAGGGTGTGCTCGACCGCATCGTCGGGCTGTCACGGTCCGCGGGGAACCCGTTCGGCATTTCAGGGGCGTGTTACAGCGCGCCCGAGAGCCCGCTCGCTCCGTTCCCGGTCGGGCAGTGGTTCTCCCTGATGGAGATGTGCACCGTCGGGCCCGACGGGCTGATGGGGCAGAGCCTCTGGCTCAAGACGGCTGAGACGGTCGCCAACGGCTTTCTTGATCCGCGTCTGGCCAGCGGGCTGCTGACGCCGAACGATGGCGACCCGCTGGGCTGGGTCAATCTCATCCCGGGCATCGACGATGACCCGATGACGCCGCAGATCGAGGGCCTCGGCCGCGCCGTCTCGGCTCTGGGCGACTTCGCGTTGAACACCGGCCACGCCGGCCAGTCGCCGCCGCTGGCCAAGGTGACCCTCACGGTGGTTCAGTACGGCGAAGGGTTGGATCCGTCCGCGAGCGTGGTCCCCGGGTTTCTTCCTAACGACGCGTTCATCGACAACACCACGATCAGCGGCGCACTCATGCCGAGCGCCCTGCGACTGGGCCCGGATGGTGTGTACCCCTTCCTCGACGATTTCAGCGCCTACATCCCGGACACACCCCCGCATATCCAGAACGGAAACGCCGCCATCGATGGCGTGTTCATACCGCCCATGATCTCCCCGGACGGCCCCGACACTCAACACCTCGTCCTCGCAGCGGGCCTTGCCGATCAGAATTACCGCGTCGGCTTCGGCTCAGAGTCGTTCCCACGAACGTTGCCACGGGTGCGGGCCCAGGCCGGCGCCCCGTTGGTCGCGGGGATGCGGGTTCTGATCACGGGGACTCCCGGCGTGACCACGCGCGAGATCGCCGTGCACGACGCTGATGGGCTCGGCGCGCTGCGCCGGGCGGGGCATGACGCCGCCGCGGTCGTCTTCGGTGCGGTTGACCCCACCGACGGCGTGGGCGCCGCCGACGGACAGGTGTGGGTGCGTCAGCCCAACCCCGGCTTCAATCTGGGCAGCGAATGGCAGGATCACCTGGTCGAACCGCACTGGCGCCCACCCGCGGGGTGGGCCGTTCCGCCGGCCGGTGGGTCGTTCAACACGCGCTCCATCCTTGTGCCCACGGGCGTGGCGCACCCGGTTGACACGTTTTTCGATCTGCGCTTCGAGATCGAGCCGGACCCCTTGAACCCGACCGGGCCGGCCGTGCTGCGGGTCTTCATCGCCGGCGCCGAGGTCTTTCCCAACGGCGACCCCGCCCAGCGCTTCGTCGCCGCATCCATCGGCGCGACGTCGATTCGCTTTGCCTCGGGGCAGAACCCGGGGAACGCGGGCGATGTCATGCGCATCGACGACGTCTTCCTGGACGGCCCGCAACCGTTGGCGCCAGGCTCGCCGTTCTTGATTCCCTACGTCGACGGGTTCGACGGCTACGACGTCAACGCCCCGATCGACGGCCAGGGCCCGACCACATTCCTCGACCCCGCGAGTATGCCGACGTCCCCCGTCCGCCACTTTTTCCGGCGCCTGACCGTCATCCCGGATGCCGCCGCGACGCCAGCGCCGGGCGACCTCGTGTGCCGGTATCAGGTGGATTCGACGTTGCTCGGCTCCGGCGCCGTGGCTGTCGGCCAGACGATCGCGGTGGACATCGCGGGCCTGCCTCCCGAGCTCAATCCCACGCTGAGTCAACAGGTTTGCCCGGGCTCCGGCCCGGGGCCCGCGCCAGACCCTCTGACCCCGCCCTCCGCGCCGGTCCCGACGCCATACGTCGTCCGCCCGAGCGCCGGCGCGGTGCGCCTCGAGACCGGGCAGTGGTCGCTCCTGAACACCAACGACGCGCCCGTCGCCTTCAACCCCAACCAGGGCGACACCACCGGGTTCCGGTTCGACTTCACGTTGCTGCCGAGGTGGAGCGTGGCCCCGACACAGTTCCTGATTGAATCCACTCTCTCGAACAACAACCTCACGCGCGTGGTGGACACGGCCGCCGCCCTCCCCGGCGTTGGCGCGCCCGGCGACCGCGCCCTCGAACTGGTCGCCTCTGAAGCGACCGACGGCGCCCTCAACGATTTCGCCGCGTTCCAGCGCCTCGACGCCATCCTGCCCATCGCGCGGGCCGTCGACACGCCCGGCTTCTCCAATCCGGACTCCGTCGCGCAGCTCGCGTTCGATGTCTACGTCGAGGGGCTCGACGCGACCGGCGCCCCGAGCGACTCGGCGCCGCCGCGGGCACGCTTCGCCGTCGAGATCCTCGCCCCCGGCGGAGTGGGGCCTCTGTTTGAAACGCCGGGGAAGATCACATCGATCAACTTCGGCGGCCCGCATGTCAACGAGCGCAGCGCCCTGATCAACTCGACCAACCCACCACCGATCCTCACCGATGACCTCATCTCGGTTGAGATTCCGTCCGAGATCCCATCCCCGTCCACGCAGTTTGAATCGACCGGCGTCTCGCTCCTGACGGGCGGGATGGGACTCAACGGGGTCATCACAGGCCCGCTGATCAACCGCTGGATCCGCGTCATCGTCACGGTTGACGCCGCCGGCGACTGGACCCTCGCGCTCGACGAAGATCGCGACGGCCCCGCTGCGTCCGTTCTTCTCGCCACGGGCTCTGCCGTTGATGCGGGGCAGAACGGCACGAACCTGGCCGGCGTGCACTCGCTCAGGATCTGGGAGGGACGCGACCTCGGCGGGGGCGAGGAGCCCGCCACACTCCGATCAGCCCACGTCAGCACC
>Ga0114931_10009744_pt1 | contig 11481 bp, 13 predicted proteins | sample 2SBtaG_FD_89579 | JGI IMG/M metagenome (GOLD analysis project Ga0114931, IMG submission 89579) | Deep subsurface microbial communities from Kolumbo volcano to uncover new lineages of life (NeLLi) - 2SBTROV14_V59a metaG | ecosystem: Environmental > Aquatic > Marine > Volcanic | place: Kolumbo...
CCGGCGATAATGGCAACTTTGTTGCGATAATTTCCGGGCATGAAATTATAGCCCCCCCCCCCGAATATCAGGCGGCCTCTAATTTTATTCCCGGAAATTGTCGCAACAAAGTTGCCATTATCTCCGGGCAGTGGCGTGGAACCAAACTTCAGGTTATCAATGTGCGCGGCTTACGACCCACCTCCGTGCGGATTCTGGAAACCGTCTTTAACTGGCTGCGGGACGATCTGCGTGATGCGATTTGCCTGGATTTATTCGCCGGCAGTGGCGCCTTAGGATTTGAAGCAGCATCCAGAGGCGCTGCGACAGTGACGCTGGTGGATCAACATCCAAAGCTTTGCCAACTGCTGCAAGCGACAGCTGAGCGACTCAACACTGATCGGGTCACAGTCATCCGTCAGGATGCCTTGTATTTTCTGCAAACCAGTCTGACAGAATTTGATCTGGTGTTTCTTGATCCACCGTTTGATGCGAAAATACTTGGTACTGTGTGTCAAACGCTGGAACAACGTGGCGCGCTCGCTGCCAACGCAAAAATCTACATTGAAACAGCCAGACACACTGTGATCGATAGTCTACCTGTCAACTGGCGGCAACTTCGTTTTAAAACAGCGGGCGAAGTGAACTACCAGCTGTTTCAGCGACAACCGCTAACACTGAAAAATGGCAAATAAAGCAATCTATCCAGGCACGTTTGATCCAGTCACCAACGGTCATATTGACCTGATTGAACGTACATCAAGAATTTTTGACGCGCTTGTGATCGCTGTCTCTGATAACATCACCAAACAAACGCTGTTCTCGCTCAATCAGCGCCTTGAATTAGTATCGATTGCCGCAAGACAATTCAGCAACGTGTCTGTCATCAGTTTTGATGGCTTACTGGTGGATTGCGCCCGCGATCAACAGGCGACTGTCATTATTCGCGGCTTGCGTGCTGTCTCTGACTTTGAATATGAGTTTCAGATGGCTGGCATGAATCAACAATTATCACCACAACTGGATACATTGTTTCTGGCCGCTTCAACCCAGCATACATTCATCTCATCCAGCGTTATCCGTGAAATCGCGCGACTTGGCGGACCAATATCTGACTTTGTACCAGACTATGTAGAACGCGCGCTACGCAACATAAACGCTCGAACCCCATTCCCTGACAGCATTGAAATCTGAGGACGCATTGAGGCGTTGCGCACTCTTGAACATGATAAGGAACTAACCCATCAATGGCACTGAAAATCCTGGACACTTGCATAAACTGTGGCGTTTGCGAACCTGAGTGTCCGAATGACGCAATCAGTGAAGGCACTGTTATTTACGAAATAAAGCCTAGCGACTGTACTGAGTGCGTTGGTCATTTCGATACGCCACAATGTGTTGAGGTCTGTCCAGTCGAGTGCATTATCAAAGATCCGGATTATGCAGAAGATCAAACCAGCTTGCTGGCAAAATTTCATCGCCTTGAGCAGATTTAACAACAGCTGTCTATGCAAAACAAAAGACAACTGGGTAGTGGGTTAAATCTGTGGTTTATTGTTCTCTCGACAGATGCGTTTCGTACCTCAACACATCCTATTTATTCTTTTAATCAATAGCTTATATATTGATTCGAATGACTGCATGATTGACTGCAACAACAGGTTTGACCCACTACCAGACGACTGATCATGGTATAAAACCACGGAACGCAATGGAATATACAGAAGAGAAGCCAGCAACGTTGAAAACACCACCAAGCCTATTTCTATTGTATCTGTATTAGTGTCTCCCCCGGTGTAATCCGCTCACCTTTTTGGATGTAGACAGTTTTAACAGTTCCTGAAATCGGCGCCTTGATTTCAGTTTCGATTTTCATGGCTTCAATCACCAGCAATAAATCACCTTCTGCCACTTGGTCACCTTCTTTGATAGCCACTTCAATCACATTGCCTGGCATGGAGGTAGTGATGTCTCCCGGTTGTCTGGCAACTGGACGTCCTGGTGTCCCAGGTTGAGCATACTCATCCAGCGGTTGTAGAATGACTTCTTCAGGTACGCCATCGACCGTTAAAAACAAATGACGTTGCTGCTGGCCTTTAGGACCGGCTCCAGTTAACTGAATATCGTAGGTTTCCCCGGTCAGGCTGATTTTGAATTGAGTTGAGATTGACGCTGGGCTGGTTGTCATCCTGTCTGGAGACAATAATGGCTCCGGTTCAAGCGTTCCTTGCTTGCGTTGCGCCAGAAAGGTTTTGCCAATATCCGGAAACATGGCATAAATCAGTACATCTTCCTCAGTATTTGCCAGTTCGCCGATTTCTTCGCGAAGACGTTTCATTTCGGGTTTTAAAGCGTCTGCAGGGCGTACATCAATCACTGTTTCATTACCAATCGCTTTGGCGCGCAACGCAGCATTGACCTGTCCAGGCGCTTTACCATAACCACCCTGCAGGTAACGTTTGACTTCGTTGGTGATAGTTTTATAGCGTTCCCCTGTAATCACATTAACGACAGCCTGGGTGCCGACAATTTGCGAGGTTGGCGTCACCAGTGGAGGAAAACCCAGATCCTCGCGGACTTGAGGAATTTCTTCAAAGACCTCGTTAATTCGATCCAGCGCGCCTTGTTCCTTGAGTTGGTGAGCCAGGTTCGACATCATGCCCCCTGGAACCTGGTTCATCAGTACATTGGTATCAACACCTGAATAATCGCTTTCATATTGAGCGTATTGTTTGCGTACTTCTTTGAAATAATCTGCGATATCTTTTAACAGGGCAAGTTGAACATCAACCTGATAGCCACCATCCTGCAAAGCAACAAGCATGGTCTCGGTTGGCGGATGACTGGTGCCGCCAGCAAACGCTGAAATCGCCGTGTCAATATGCTCGCAACCAGCTTCCACTGCTTTCAACTGACACATGGAGGCCATACCGGATGTGGCGTGGCAATGCAAAAACAATGGCGAGTCGATACGTTGTTTCAGACGACTGACCAATTCTCCGGCAGCATGTGGCGTCAACAAGCCAGCCATGTCTTTGATGGCGATGCTGTCGCAACCCATTGCTTCCAGTTTGACAGCCAGTTCAACAAAACTGTCGGTGTTGTGCACCGGACTGACTGTATAACAAAGTGCTCCCTGAGCATGCCGATTATTGCGCTTGACCGCTTGAATTGCCGTCATCAGGTTGCGTTCATCATTCAAGGCATCAAAAATGCGGAACACATCGATGCCGTTTTCAACACTTTTGTCGATAAACGCCTCAACCACATCATCAGCATAGTGCCGGTAACCCAACAGATTCTGACCGCGTAACAACATCTGCAGGCGGGTGTTTGGTAATGCCTTGCGTAGTTGACGTAATCGTTCCCAGGGATCTTCTTTCAGAAAGCGCACACACGCATCAAAGGTTGCTCCACCCCAGACTTCAAGAGACCAGAATCCAGCCTGATCCAGCCTGGAACAAATCGGTAACATATGTTCAGTGCGCATTCGGGTTGCGATCAGTGATTGATGCGCGTCACGCAGGATCACGTCGGTGATATAAACGGTTTTGTTTTCTCGTGTATTGTGTTTGTTCATTGTTTTTTTGATCTATAGCCCGGCGTGTACAGCTACAGCTGCGGCAATCACGGTGGCAAGCTCTTCAGGGCTGCGTTTAAGCGAGTAATGGGTTAACTCAGGATGTGACTCGACAAACGAAGTATCGAAACTGGCTGACTTGAATCGATCCGATTGCAGAATTTCACGATAATAAGGCTTTGTGGTTTTGATGCCGAACAAGCGCATATCGTCCAGCGCCCGTAGCCCCCGGGTGATCAGACCATCCCAGTCCCGGTGCCAGACAATCAGTTTTGCGCAGAGCGAGTCATAATAAGGTGGCAAGGTGTAGCCGGTATAAACGGCCGTATCGGTGCGCACGCCTGGGCCACCTGGTGCGTAATAACGGCTGATGCGACCAAAACTGGGCAGGAAATCATTCTTGGGGTCTTCAGCATTAATCCTGAACTGCATGGCAAAACCATTAATGCGAACATCCGCCTGCTGAACGCTCAGTGGCAAACCGGAAGCAATTCGCAATTGTTCCTGAACAATATCAATACCAGTAATTTGCTCGGTAATGGTATGTTCGACCTGGACACGGGTATTCATCTCCATAAAGTAAAACGAGCCATCGTTATCCAGCAGGAATTCAACTGTCCCTGCATTTTGATAACCAACAGCTTTGGCTGCTCTGACTGCTAACTCGCCAATTGTTTCCCGTTGCTGCTGAGTTAACTGTGGTGACGGTGCGATTTCGATCAGCTTCTGGTTGCGGCGCTGAATCGAACAATCCCGCTCATAGAGATGGATGGTCTGAGCGTAGTTGTCGGCAAGCACCTGCACCTCGATATGACGCGGATTGACAATACACTTCTCCAGGAATACGTCGGCGCTGCCAAAGGCCTTGGTTGCCTCTGAGATCACTCTGGGATATTGCTGCTGCAGTTCCTGTTCATTGTCACAGCGGCGAATACCGCGCCCACCACCTCCAGAGGTTGCCTTGAGCATGATTGGGTAACCGATTTCAGTTGCTTTTTGAATGGCTTCATCCACGCTGTTCAGATTAGCGCTACCAGGTGTAACTGGCACGTTCGCAGCAATCATGCTTTGCCTGGCACTGGTTTTATCACCCATGCGGCGCATCACTTGCGCGTCTGGCCCGACAAAGGCAATCTGCTGATTGGCGCAAATTTCTGCCAGTACTGCATTTTCCGATAGAAACCCATAACCGGGATGCAACCCATCGCAACCTGCTGTTTTGGCGACATTGACCAGCGTTTGCGGGTTCAGATAGCCTGCCAATGGATCTTCGCCAAGACAATAGGATTCATCTGCTTTCTTGACATGCAAAGCATAACGATCCGCCTCGGAGTACACAGCAACCGAGCGAATTCCCAGCTCACGACAAGCCCGAATAATGCGCACGGCAATTTCACCGCGGTTAGCAATAAGTAGTTTGGTTAGCATGATGTTGGAATTATAAAAAACTGTTCGGTACAGGTACAGTTAAGATGAATTGAGCTTGCTCTGGATAATGAATTTGAAGGAATGGCTACATCAGGTAACTGCTCAACTTGCCCGCTCAAGTACAATAGCAGGGGAAGAGCGAAGTTTACATGGGTCAATGAAATCTTTCAACATGGTATCAATTACTCAATCGCTGACTGACAAAGCACGTTTCATGTTAGAACAAGTCCCATCCCGACTTTCGGCTGAGGTAGAAGATTTTGTGGATTTTACTATTGCTGACTACCGTGCTTCGGGAAGTTGCCACATCGTATGCAAATGATCCGGTAAAACAACAATTGCAATAATATTAAAGGCATGATCTTGTCTGGCGTTTTTTAAACGCTAAATGCAATTCATCGACATAATCAACGAGTAGCGATTGATTACGTTCTGCTATATTGACGGTGAAAAATTAATATACGCCAGGGACATTGGTTCGGCGATATTGCAGCTTGTTGTTTCCCTTAAGTTACGGTGTTGTTGAGGTTCGTTCCTCTCCCCAACCTAATGGCTTACCATAACCGTTCTATATCATAAGCAGAAAGTTGTTGGTCGGCACTGAGTAAAGGCATTTGATGAACTGTTGCTTGTGCGACTAACAGTCGATCAAACGGGTCCTTGTGGTGTAAAGGCAAGTCTTGCACGGCCAGTGTATGCTTCATGTGTATCGGAAACTCAGTTAATGAATTGGAGTGAATACGATTAACAATGAATTCCCTGGGTGGTTCAGTCAAATGCAATTTTCCCAAACTATATTTGACGGTAATTTCAAACCCAGTGACTGCACTCAGTAGTAGTTCATTTTCTATATCCAGAAAAATTTCCTTGGCGAGTGGAGATAATTTTGGATCATCTGTTACCAACCATAAAAATGCACAGGTATCCAACAAGACCTTCATTCAAAGTATTCCATAAACTCTTTCGGTAGTTGATCAAAATCGGGTTTTATAACAACCATTCCCTTCGCCTCCCCTAAGCTGCGACTTTTAGGTTGGCGCTGATACGCAACCAGTCGAGCAATCGGTTTGTTCGCCCTGGAAATAATGATCTCATCGCCTTCTTCTACCTGTTGAAGTAATTGCGATAGCCGAGTTTTAGCTTCATGGATGTTGATTGTTTGAGACATCGGGTTATACCTTAGCTAATTAGTTAGCTAAATTCTAACAGAATTGTCTTCAGAATTGGAAATAAAGTTGTTGGGTTTCGTTCCTCAACCCAACCTACCGGGCTTTCCCTGATTAAAAACAACTGTAGCATAGCAAAAGTCGGTTATTAATTCGAAAAAAGGGGACAGATTTATTATTGTTCCTGATTGTCTTTTTCTGGTCTCACAAAACGGCGGTGCTCCTTAAAATAAATCTGTCCCATTTTTTTTGTCCTCTTTTTTCCTTTATATCCGGGCGTTTGTTTGGTGCGGTTCATACCTCACCGACACTCTACCGAGCTAAGCTATTAAATAAATGATTGACATCTAAAGTGCGGCTATAGCCAGGTTTCAATCAATGGTTGTTGTCTGCAACTCAAACTGCTTTACCAGATCCAGCACCTTATCCGGTTGTTCTGCATGCACCCAATGCCCTGCATGATCGACCATTTCAATGTTGCACGCGGGAAATAGCATGCTGATAATCTGATGGGAGTGGGGACAAAGATAGCTGGATTGCTTACCGCCGATAAACAATGCTGGTCGCCGAAAAGGCTCAACCATGCTGACATCGGGAAATCCATCGATGCGTTGAATGCTACGTTCAATATAGTCAATCGGTATGCGCCAACGATAGCGCACGGATTGATTGACCAGGTTCTGCAACAGAAACTGCCGAACTGGTTTTTCATCGATATACTCAGACAAACAGGTGTCAGCTTGAAGTCGCGATGACAATTCAGACAATGGCAAACGCTTTAAACCCTGGAAGAGCTTGCTGCGTTCATCTGGATAACTGACCGGAGCAATATCGACAATGATCAGTTTTTGTACATAATCCGGTTCAGACAACGCCAGCCACATGGCGACTTTACCACCCATGCTGTGGCCAAGTATTGTGGCCGTTTGTATCTGTTGCGACTTCAGATAGGCAAGCACATCCGCTGAGAGAACCGGATAATCCATAAGCGGGTCATGAGGCGAAGCACCATGATTTCGCAAATCCAGCGCATGAACATGATATTGCCTGGCAAACCTATCTGCCAGTTGACTCCAGTTTCGTGATGAACCAAACAATCCATGCAAGACAATCAGCGCTTGACGGGATGACTTGCCAACGACTCTGGCATTTAATTCGACTGTCTGCATAGCCTCCTCGATTGATTCGTGGCCCATGTGATGACACAGATTAGACCAGTAATTGTTATCCCGGGGAAAATTATCGGTAAAATCGTATATGCTTATTGTTGATTCATCTTCTAATACACAACATCATGAAACCACTAAAAATACTCTATCTGTGTCACCGCTTCCCCTACCCTGGCAATGATGGCAGCCGGGTTCGCTCTTTCCATTTAATACGCCATTTCAGTAACAGTGGTCACCAGGTCACAGTCGCTTCCATGGTGCGTTCAGAGCAAGAAGCGATCGCGGGCCAACCGCTTGCTGATTACTGCAACAAAGTGATCATGGCGCGCGTCCATGAGCCTTTGCAAAATTTACGCATGGCGGCTTATCTGTTCACCCCGACACCGTCATCGATGGGCTATTTTTATTCCGGAACACTGGCAAAGCAGATCGATGATGAAATACAATCCAATCGGCCTGATCTGATTTATGTCCACTGTTCTTCTGTGGCGCCTTATGTGGCCGACTACAATATCCCAAAAATCATGGATTTTGTCGATATGGATTCAGCCAAATGGTTAATTTACGCAAAATTCAAACCTTTTCCGCTCAATCTTGGCTACTGGTATGAAGGCGTGAAGTTGCGGCGCGCAGAAAAACTGCTGGCGCAAAAATTTACTGTTTCGACATGTATTACCCAAACTGAGCTCGATACATTGAATGACTATCAGTTGACGATTGACGGTGACTGGTTTCCAAATGGCGTGGATTTTGAGTTTTTTTGCGCGGATCATGAGCAAGCAGGGTACGATAAAAATGCCATCAGTTTTATCGGCCGCATGGACTACTATCCTAATATTGAAGCAATGCTGCGCTTTTGCAACACGATCTTTCCACTCATTCAACAACGCAATTCCGATGCAAAAATAATCATCATTGGCGCTAATCCGGCGCCAGAGATTATCGCATTAGGAGAGCTGAAAGGCGTTACGGTCACCGGGACAGTTGACGATGTACGCCCCTATGTGCGCAACACTGCAGTGATGGTTGCGCCGCTGAACATTGCCCGCGGCACCCAGAACAAAATTCTCGAAGCCATGGCAATGGGGGTTCCCGTCGTGTGCAGTGATATTGCAGCCAGAGGCGTTCATGCAGAGGACAATCAACAGCTACTGATTGCTTCAACAGACGCGATGTGTGCTGAAAAAGTTCTCGACATTCTGGGTAACCCCGAGCTACGTCAGCGATTAAGCAAGGTTGGACGCAAGCTGATCGAAGAAAGCTACTCTTGGGGAAAAGCCATGCAGAAAGTGGACAACATCGTTAAGCGTTGTTTAAGTCACTCCAGTGGTCAACCCTGATTCAGTGTTACCCGGTGCACCATGACATTTTACTCATCACCAAAATTAAACAGGTTATCGCTGCGCTCCTGTTTTTCACGTACCTGCGACATACAGAACAAAATGTGGCTTGTGACATCCAGGCGCGCCTTGTTAGTGGCTTTTTTTGAACCAAAGATTTCAGCGGCCTTCTCCATTCTGTCGGGGATATCAGCCGAATTTTCGGGCCTGAGTAATAATTGATACGCTTCGAAATAACTCGCATAAATCGGTGAGCCCGGGAACCCCGGAATATCATCCGCAACCTGATCAGTCACGCAAGCAGCCATATCTCCAACATCAAGGTGATAGTCAATCACATCACGATCCTTGGAAAACTGCGCTTCCAGAAGCTCTTGGTACTCAGAGCGTTCTTTACTGCATGCAGTCAGTAACATGATTGACAAAACAGACACAATAATTTTTTTCATAAGTCCCGATTTGGTTGAGGTTTAAATGTATATGATGACGCGAGATTGGCTGTACTCAACCAATGTGTTAGCGCAGATAATATACCATATCAAAAGCGTTGCAACACACACCGGAACTGCTTTGCCTGACCACGGCTGGTTGAAAAACAATCCACTGCTCAACGCATTCATCACGCTCTCTAACTTGAGTTTCAAGTGAGTCAGTGTCCACTTGCCAGTCGGGTTAAATCCGCGAATTCCTGCAAGCTGAGTGTTTCCGCTCGCCGACCCGGATCAATGTTGACTGAACTGATCTGCTCGGCAGTCATCAATTTCGACAAAGTATTGCGTATTGTTTTACGACGCTGTGAAAAAGCCTGGGTGACAACCGTGTTAAAAAGAGTGAACGATTCAATGTCAACTGGCGGCTGTTGGTGGGGAATAAGTTTGATAAAACTGGACCAGACTTTGGGGCGCGGATTGAAACTTTCGGGAGCCACATCAAACAGATGACAGACTTTGCAGCGATACTGGGTTATCACGCTGAGACGGCCACATTTTTTTGAACCGGGAGAGGCGGACAGTCGGTCTGCGACTTCCTTTTGCAACATAACATGCATATCGGCAATTAACTCTGCCTGATCAAACAGATGAAACATCAACGGTGTTGAGATATTGTAAGGGAGATTGCCAATCAAACGCAGCTTCCCGTCGTATTGAGCAGCGCTTAAGCAAGCAAGCTCAAGTTGTAATGCATCCAGTTGATGAATCACAACATGTGTTGTACCAAGATAGTTTTTTTCCAGCAAGACAACCAAATCCCTGTCAATCTCGATCAAATCCAGCTGTTGGCAACGATCCGCCAGAAACTGAGTCAAGACGCCTTTGCCTGGGCCAATTTCAACCAGATGCTGGTCTTTTCGCGGCTGAATTGCGTCAATGATTCGCGAGATCACTGATTCATCTGTCAGAAAATTCTGACCGAAGCGTTTGCGCGGTTGGTGGCTCATGACTTCCTGTGATTGCCCGCCAATCTGGTAGCAAGCTCGATAGCGGCTTCGAAACTGCCTGTATCAATATGACCGGTTGCGGCCAGATCAAGCGCAGTCCCATGATCAACCGAGGTTCGAATGATCGGCAAACCCAAGGTAACATTGACTGCTTTACCGAAACCGGTTTGTTTTAACGCTGGTAAACCCTGATCATGATACATGGCAAGCACTGCATCACACTGCTCAAGCTGGCGTGGAGTAAATGCTGTATCCGCTGGTAATGGCCCGATCAGTGTCATGCCTTGCTGTCTGAGTTGCATCAGCGCCGGTTCGATAATATCAACTTCCTCCGTTCCCATATGCCCGCCCTCACCTGCATGTGGATTAAGACCACAAACCAGAATGCGAGGCTCAGCGATCTTGAAACAGCTGATTAAATCCCGGTGCAGTATGCTCAGAACTGAGGTCAATCGCTCGACTGTGACCTGTTCGGGCACAGCTCGCAGTGGAAGATGGGTGGTTAACAAAGCGACACGCATTGAAGGTGACGTCAACATCATCACAGGCGTGCCACCGGTCATTTGAGCTAAAAACTCAGTGTGTCCGCTAAACTCGATTCCAGCCTGGTTAATAACCCCTTTGTGAATCGGCCCGGTCACCAAGGCCTGGCACGACCCACTGTGACAAGCAGTAGTTGCCCTGGAGAGTGCGTCCAGAACATAGTCTGCATTGGCCGGGCTCGCTGAACCAGCGCTGACAGAATGCGCAAGCGCGACAGGCTCGATAGATAACTGTCCTGGCGCGGGAATAGTCGCTGGCCTGGAAAAGTCGATCCGGCTCAGCGAAACCGATAAACCCAGTTGTTGTGCTCTTGCCTCAATTAACTCAGGGTCGCAATATAAAACAGGCTGACACTGAGCTGATGTCTGCGCAAACAACACGCACAGATCAGGGCCAATGCCTGCTGGTTCACCTGGGCTGATTGCGATTCGCGGGATATATTCTGACATGATGGAATTCAAATAGCAGATTGATCAACTTGCAACGCCGTCAGTGCTCAAGATAACGATTGACGGCCTGATAACGCTGTACGGTGCCAATATCCATCCACGCGCCCGGATAATATTCCCCTGTGACCTTCCCATGCGCAATTGATGCCCTCAATAACGGCCCCAGCGGCTGACGACCAGGCAATACTCGTGCAAACAATCGCCTGTGGTAGACACCGATCCCAGAGAAAGTCAGCATTTGCTCAGCCTGACCGACAACCTGATTGCCAGCAAGCCCAAAATCACCTTGCGGATGATGTTGCGGATTAGCAACCAGTACCAGATGGGCATGGTCAACTGATTGAGCCAATAACGTTGCGTAAGGGTAATCGGTATAGACATCACCGTTC
>Ga0114931_10009745_pt1 | contig 11481 bp, 8 predicted proteins | sample 2SBtaG_FD_89579 | JGI IMG/M metagenome (GOLD analysis project Ga0114931, IMG submission 89579) | Deep subsurface microbial communities from Kolumbo volcano to uncover new lineages of life (NeLLi) - 2SBTROV14_V59a metaG | ecosystem: Environmental > Aquatic > Marine > Volcanic | place: Kolumbo...
AGACCGTGGCGCCGAGCTCCATCAAGGCCTGGTTGAGGTCGCCGGGCGCTCGTCCGCGCACCAGGCGCGCGGCCTCCTGCCAGAGCCGCCTCTGCCCGGCTGGGCTCTTCGGATCGTCGGTCAACCCGTGGATCCGCGAGAGCACGCGCGCGACGTTGCCATCGACGATCGGCTCCGGACGGTCGAAGGCGATCGAGGCGACCGCGCCGGCCGTATAGCGCCCGACCCCCGGGAGCTCGCGCAGCCCTTCGCTGGTGTCGGGCAGCGCGCCTCCGTGACACGACACGACGTGCTCGGCGGCGCGTTTCAGGTTGCGCGCGCGCGAGTAGTAGCCGAGGCCCTGCCAGGCTCCGAGCACCGTCTCGAGGTCCGCCGAGGCCAGAGCCTTCACGTCCGGGAAGTGATCGAGGAAGCGCTCGTAGTAGGGGATCACCGTCTCGACGCGGGTCTGTTGAAGCATCGCCTCGGAGATCCAGATACGGTAGGGGTCGCGCGTCCGGCGCCAGGGGAGATCGCGGCGCTCGCGCCGGTACCAGCGCAGCAAGGCCCCTCGCAGCCGGCCGGTGGGACTCACAGCTCGACGGGGAGGGCGCCGGCCAGGGCGATCCCGGTCGGCGAGATGCGCGCCTTCACGGCCAGTACCTCGACGCCCATGCGTACGGCATCGCGCAGGGCCTCGCCGTACATCGGATCGATGTCGTCGGCAGGCTCGACGCGACTGCAATCGCCGCGTTGCACGACGTAAAGCTGGACCGCACGGTTGCCTTCCGTGCGAAGGCGCGCGAGCGTCGCGCAGTGCTTGCGCCCACGTTCGGTGACAGAGTCCGGGGACCGCGCCACTCGTCCGGCCGCCAGCGTCACGCTCTTCACTTCCACATAGGCCGGTTTGCGGCGGCCGCCCGCGAGACGGAAATCGAGGCGTGCTCCCTCGCCCACGCGAACCTCGCGCCTCAGCTCCGGGTAGCCTGTCAGCTCCGGGAGCGCGTCGGACTCGAGGACGCGGGCGACGAAGGCGTTCGCCAATCCGGTATGGAGACCGACCCAGGTGCGGCCCACCCGGATCATCTCGAGCGTGTGGCGGAGCTTGCGCTTGGGATTGTGGCTGGTGGAGCAGCGCACGGCGGAGCCCGGCTCGGCGCAGCCGCGCATGCTGCCGGGATTCGGACAGTGGACCGTGAGCTCGCGGCCATCGGCGAGCGCGACGTCGGCGAAGAAGCGCTTGTAGCGGCGCAACAGCCGCCCCGCGAGGTCGGCCTTCACGGGCAGCCGCACGCTCACGCGAGGCCCGAGCGGCTCACGGGCCGGTTCCGAGGGCCCGGGCCTCCACGCGGTCGCGCACCCAGCGAGCGTCCCACCACTCGAGCGGGTCCACGTAGACGCCCCCGACCAGGATCGCGAAATGCAGGTGATCGCCACCGGCCAGGCCGGTGGAGCCCGAGTGGCCGAGCGTCTGTCCGCGCTCGACGAGGTCGCCCACGGCCACGTCGATCTCGGAGAGATGTCCGTAGAGCGAGGTCACGCCGAGGCCGTGGTCGAGGATCACGCAGTTGCCTAGATTCCGAGCTTCTCGGCGAACAGCACGCGGCCCGCGTTCGAGGCCTCGACGGGCGCGTGGGAGGTGGCGGCCAGGTCGTAGCCGTAGTGGACGGCGCGCGAGATCTCCTGGCCGCGGTACCGATAGCTGCGTTCCTCGGCGAAGCGGCTCGTGACCTTCGAGTTCCGCATCTGGAGGAAGGCGCCCACGAAGCGGCGCGGCTCGGAGGCGCCGCGCGTGATCTCGGCGATCTTGGCTTCGTTGCTCGCGCGCACGCCTTCGTTGATGGCGCGGAAGGCCGCCACCACGTCGGATGCTTCGATTCCCAGATCGGCGGCGAGCTCCGGAACCTTCTCGGAGAAGAATCGTTCCGGAAGGCGGACCGCCACCTCGGCGAAGGTGCGGTCTTGGAACTGGGTGGCCCAGCCGCGCGTGGCCGCGTTGTCGGCGAGGTCGGTGGCCACGACCCGGATCTCGGGGGTCGAGGACGCGTCGCGGGGCACGGCGAAGACGGCGATGTGCCGGTCCCGGGTCTCCGAGACCGGGAAGCCCCGGAAGAAGTGATCGCCCACGCGCACTCCGTCGAGCGCCGTGGGCCCATCGAGCCGGTAGCTCACAGCCGCCGCGCCGGCTCGTTTCACGTAGGTGAGCCCGCTCTCGATCCGGATGCGCGGGGGGTTCGTATCGATCCTCACCGGGACCGAAGCCTCGGTGGTGTTGCCCGCGAAGGGCCCCACCCAGGACCAGTCCGTGGCGCGAACCCGCAGCGTGCCATCTCCGTCGGGCAGCCCCTGGCTCGAGATCTGTACGGTCCAGGAGGGCCGGTCCGAGACGGCGGTTCCGAGCAGCCAGCCGCTCTCGGCCCGCGTATCGAGCAGGGTCCGCTCGCCGGCCGCGGTCTCCAGGGTCACCTCGAGGTGACGCAGGCCGGAGCCCGGATCGCGCGCGCTGAAGGTGACGTCGCGGGCCTCGCGGCCGAGCCAGATCGGACCTTCCAGGACGACCTCGGGCGGTTGGCCCTCGCAGCGAAAGAAGACCAGCCCGGCCGCGCCGGCGGCCAGCAGGGCGAGGAGTGTGAGCAGACGTGCCGTGACGGTCAAGGATCCCCCCAGATCTCGGCCGAGTCTCCGAGTCTAGCAGTGCTCGAGGATTGACGGAGCGGCCCGGCTCCCCGATTCTCCGGGCCTTCCCGCGCTCCGGAGGTCACCCATGTCCCGTCTTCGACGCCTCGTCCTGGTCCGTCACGGGGAGACGGAAGGCCAGTCGAGCACCCGCTTCCACGGATCGGGAGACGTACCGCTGTCCGCCGAGGGCGAGGCGCAGATGCGGGAGCTGGGCCGGAGCTTCGGCTTCGAGCGCTTCGACCAGGTGGTGGCGAGCCCGCTCCAGCGCTCGTGGCGGTCGGCCCAGCTGGCGGGGCGTGGCGCGCCCGTGAAGATCGAGGCGGACTTCCGCGAGATCGATTTCGGACGCTGGGAAGGTCTGACCCGCGAGGAGATCCAGGCCACCGATCCGGTGCTCTACGAGGACTGGCAAAGCCGGGCGCCCGGCTTCGAGTTCCCGAACGGCGAGCCGCACGGCGAGTTCCGTGCCCGCGTCGAGGCCGGACTCGAGCGGCTGCTGGGATCCGGGGCGGGCACTGCCCTGGTCGTGGTCCACAAGGGCGTCGTGCGCGCGATCGCCGAGAAACTGCTCGGAGCGCCCCTCGAAGAAGGACAGCCCGAGCTCGGCGCCACCGTGGAGCTCTACCGCGATGGCGACGCCTGGAAGCCCGGCCGCCCCGGCAGCAACCCCTCCGGCCTCGATCCCGCCGTCTCCCTCGAAGTCCACTCTCCTCCCGCCTGACGAAGGGGACGGTTCCATTCCCTGACGAACCCGCCGGTCGCGTCCGCGACCGGCGGGTTCGTCAGGGAATGGAACCGTCCCCTTCGTCAGGCTTCTTCGCGGAGCTTGGCCAGGACGGTGTAGTCCTCGAGGGTGGTGGTGTCGCCCAGGGTCTCCTTGCCGCTGGCGATATCCCGCAGGAGCCGGCGCATGATCTTTCCGGAGCGCGTCTTCGGGAGCGAGTCGGTGAAGCGGATCTCGGCGGGCTTTGCGAAGGCACCGATCTCGCCGGCGACGTGCTCGCGCAGCGTCTTCGCGAAGCCGTCGCCTGCGTCGACACCCCCACGCGGCGTCACGAACGCCACGACCGCCGTGCCGGTGATCTCGTCCGGCCGCCCCACCACCGCCGCCTCGGCCACGCTCTCGTGGGAGACCAGCGCACTCTCCACCTCCATGGTGCCGATCCGGTGGCCCGACACGTTCATCACGTCGTCGATACGCCCCATGATCCAGAAGTTCCCGTCGCGGTCGCGGTGCGCGCCGTCGCCCGCGAAGTAGAACTTCCCGAACTTGCTCCAGTAGGTCTCTTCGTAGCGCTTCGGGTCGCCCCAGATTCCGCGCAGCATTCCAGGCCATGGCTTCGTCAGGGCGAGAAAACCGCCGTCGGGCGGCTTCACCTTGCGGCCCCGTTCGTCCACCACCTCGGCCGCGATTCCCGGGAAGGGCAGCGTCGCGGAGCCGGGTTTCGTGTCCACGGCGGCCGGAAGCGGCGTGATCATGATCCCGCCGGTCTCGGTCTGCCACCAGGTGTCGACGATCGGACAGCGCTTGCCGCCGATCGTCTCGTGGTACCACATCCACGCCTCGGGATTGATCGGTTCCCCGACCGTCCCGAGCAGCCGTAGCGAGGAGAGATCGTGTCGCTGGGGGTGCTGGTCGCCCAGTCGGATGAAGGTTCGGATCGCCGTCGGCGCCGTGTAGAAGATCGTCACGCCGTGGCGTTCGATGAGGTCCCAGAAGCGGTCGGGCCCGGGCGTGGTCGGCGCGCCCTCGTACATCAAGGTGGTCGCGCCGTTGGCGAGGATCCCGTAGACGACGTAGGAGTGGCCGGTGATCCAGCCGATGTCGGCCGTGCACCAGTAGACGTCCTCGTCCTTGAGGTCGAAGATCCCGTGAGCGGTGGTCGTGACGTGGGTCAGGTAGCCACCGGTCGTGTGCAGGATTCCCTTGGGCTTTCCCGTCGTTCCGCTCGTGTAGAGGATGAAGAGCGGGTGTTCCGAATCGAGCTTGGCGGCCGGACAGTCGGCGCTGGCTTCGGCCATCAGGTCGTGCCACCAGAGGTCGCGCCCTTCCTTCCAGGCGATCTCGTTCTCACAGCGTCGCACCACGACCACGTGGCCTACGGTCTTGCAGCCCTCGACCGCCTCGTCCACCGCCGGCTTCAGCGGCAGGGGCTCTCCACGCCGATACCCGCCGTCCGCGGTCACGACCAGCTTCGCACCGGCATCGTCGATGCGATCGCGCAGCGATTCGGCGGAGAAGCCGCCGAACACGATGCTGTGCGGCGCGCCGATCCGGGTGCACGCCAGCATCGCGATCGCCAGCTCCGGGATCATCGGCATGTAGAGCGCGACGCGGTCGCCCTTCTTCACGCCGAGCTCCTTCATGACGTTCGCGAACTTGCACACCTCGCGGTGGAGCTGCCCGTAGGTCAGGACGCGTTGGTCGCCCGGCTCTCCCTCCCAGAGGATCGCAGCCTTGTTCCGGCGCCAGGCGTGCTTGCCCAGCAGGTGTCGGTCGAGGCAGTTGTAGGAGACGTTCGTGCGGACGCCCACGAACCACTTCGCGAACGGGGGCTTCCAGTCGAGCGTCTTCTTCCACGGTTTGAACCAGGTGACGTGACGCCGGGCCATTCTGGCCCAGAAACGCTGGGGATGTTTCGCGCCTTCGGCCCGCAGCTCTCGGACCTGCTTGCGGCTCCAGTTCGCCTGCTTGACGAAGGCTTTGGACGGCTTGAAGACGCGGGTCTCGTTCAGGAGGGATACGATGTCGGGCAATGGGGGCTCCGGGTCCGGGTGAGCGTCAGTCGTTCATCCAGGCTTCGACGTCCGGCGGACGCTTGGGAATGGCGGCCGTCAGGTTCTCGTGGCCGGTCTCGGTGACGACGACGTCGTCCTCGATGCGCACGCCGATGCCGCGGAACCTCTCGTCTGTCTCGGCACCCGGCGCCACGTAGAGACCGGGCTCCACCGTGAATACCATGCCCGGTGCGAGCGCGCGCGGCTTTCCGTCGACGGCGTAGCTGCCGACGTCGTGGACGTCGAGGCCGAGCCAGTGGCTGGTGCGGTGCATGTAGTAGGGGGCGTACGCCTGGCTCTCGATCAGCGCATCGCGCTCGCCTTCGAGGATGCCGAGGTCGACGAGGCCCTCGACCAGGGTCCGCACCGAGGCTTCGTGCAATGCCTCGAGCGTGTTCCCCGGGCGTGACAAGGCGAGGGACGCCTCCTGCGCCGCCAGGACCACCTCGTAGAGAGCTTTCATGGGGCCCTCGTAGTGCCCTCCGACGGGGTAGGTCCGTGTCACGTCCGAGGCGTAGCCTTCGAGCTCGCAGCCCGCATCCACCACCACGAGATCGCGCGCGCGGAGCGCGTCGCCGTTGGTCACGTAGTGGAGCACGGTGGCGTTGCGTCCGCCGCCGACGATCGTCTCGTAGGCCGGGCCGGCGGCGCCGCGCCGGCGAAACGTATAGTCGATGGCGGCCTCTACCTCGTACTCGTAGCGCCCCGGGCGCACCAGGCGCGCCCCCGCCTGGTGCGCCTCGGTACTGATCGCAGCAGCTTGGCGCATCCGGTCGAGCTCGGCCGGCTCCTTCACGAGCCGCATCTCGTGCACGATCGAGCGCGGGTCGACGATCTCGGAAGGCGGCACCACCCCGGTTCGGGAGCGCAGCCTCATCTCGTCCACCGTCGTCACCAGCTTGGCGTCGACGGCCGGGTCGCGGCCGAGCACGTGGTAGACGCGCTCGGCCCCGGCGAGCAGCTCCGGAATGCGCTCGAGGAGCTGATCGGCCGGGTGGGCGGCGTGGGCTCCGTGGTCGGCCACCGCCCCCTCGATCCCCGGCCGGTAGCCCGTCCAGGTCTCCATCGCCGGATCGCGCGCCTCGACGAACAGCGTGTAGCTGGGCTCCGAGCTCCCGGGCAGCTTGCGCAGGACGGCCGCCGCTCCGGGATGATCGAAACCGGTCAAGTAGTGGAAGTCGCTGTCCTGACGGAACGGGTAGTGGGTGTCGGCAGAGCGCGTGGCCGCCCGGGCGCCCAGGAACAGCGCCACCGACCCCTCCCCCATGGCCTCGAGGACCCGTCTCCGTCGTGCCTCGTACACGGCTGGACTCTACACCGTCCGCTCCGGCATCGGGACGCCCGGCTCCGGCCGCTCGAGCGCTCGCGTTCAGTCCGTCCGGACGCTCCGGCAGGCCACGGTCGCGTCCGAGCAGTAGGTCGCGCACAGGCGGTTGCCCCGGACCACGCCCGTGTAGTAGAGGCCCTCGTCGTCGAGCCGGGGCATGCGCAGCGTGCGGGCCTCGCCAGCAGGGGACACGATGTGGATCCAGCCGCTCCAGCGGGTGGCCACCACCCGGCCGTCGTCGGCGACCTGGAGATCCTGGACGAAGTCGAAGCCCGCGGGGAAGGCGCGATCGAGGGGAACCCGACGGCCGCGCTCGAGGGGCGCCTCGCCGTCCCCTGGAGCGAGGATTCGCAGCTCGAGGGAGGCCCCATCGACGGTCGCCAGATAGCCCGTGCCGTCCGGCTCGAATCGCACGAACTGGATCTCCGGCCGAGCGAGGCGCAGCCGCTCGCGGCCCCAGCGGTCGAGCACCCGCGCATCGTGGGTGATGGGGTGGTCACCGTGTTCGGGCAGCAGGTCCGTCAACACCCAGGTCTCCTCGCGGCGCGGGTCGTAGGCCACGCTCTTCGGCGCAACCCGGCGGCCCTCCGGCCCGGGCAGCGGGACCTCGGACAGCACGAAGCCGTCGGCCGAGAAGCGAACGACCGCGCCGTCCCGCAGGCCCGGCCGGCCGTAGCGCGCGCCCACGATCTGTCCGCCCGAGGCCAGCGCCAGCTCGGCGAGCCCCGGGCCCAGGCCGCGGAATCGACGGTGGGCTCGGGTGCGCGGGTCCACCCAGCCGGCCGACTCGAAGAAGGTCGTGAAGTAGACCCGCCCGTTCGGGTGGACGAGGACATCCCAGACGCCGGAACGCGCGCCCGGCGAGGTGACGTCGAGGGCCGGAAGGAGACGTTCGTGGGCCAGATCCATGCGACCGATCCGCTGGGGTCCGCGGGCGCGGAGGTCCGCCTGGGGCTGGCCGTGGTGGGCGCGAAAGGCCGTCCAGAAGGCGGCCTCGCCGAAGTAGAGGGTGTCCGCGCCCCGGCTCCCGAACCAGGCGCAGGCCCGCTCGGCCCGACCGGGGGCCTCGTCGCGTCGCACCACGAGGCCGGCGTCGCCCGGCCCGCCCGCGGCGGCGCCTCCCGGTGCTCCGCCGAGCGCGGCGAGAACGGCGAGCAGGGCCCGAGCCTCCGCCAGCCACCGCCTCGCGCCTGCACCTGAAGGTTGCACCGCCGCATTGGAAGGCCCCTTCGTAACCGGTTGGAATCGTACGGAGATCCGAGACGCGTCCGAGAGGCGCGAGAGGACGAGTTCGGACTGCCGCCTGCTGCTGCGCCCCGACGAGCCGGCTCGCCGGCCCGAACCCTCGCGATTCCAAGGCCTTGCAGACCTCGAACCGGTTGGCACGGAGCGTGCTCTAGCCACCCATCGAGTGCGGTCCGGCCTGGGGTTTCCTGACGACGTGGGCGCGCTCGTCGGGAGACTCATCGCCGCGGAGGCTTCGAGACAGACTTTCAAGGCGCCTTCCCCCAGAACGGCACCCCGCCTTCTCGAGGCAATCGCAGCACCGAATCGCATGGCCCCCCGGAGATGGTCTCCGGGGGGCTTTGCGTTTCGGGCCTGGCCTCGGAGTGCCGCCGGATCGCGGCGTCAGCTCCGTCCGCCGCCCTTGGCCTCGCCGTCCCCGGCGCGCAGGGCCTCGACCACCTCGGCGCCGAACTCCCGGACGAACCAGCCCTTGAGCTCATGCAGCTCCGTCAGCTCGTCGGGTCGCTCCGGGTTCTTCCACGCGATGGCCTCGAGGGCGGAGTTCGGTGCGAAGACGCCCGGATCCATGGCCAGCGCCGTCGACTTCTCGGTACGCCAACGCTTGAGCACCTCCACGCGCCGCTCGGTGCGCCGGTCCATGCGGCGGCGCGAGCCGCCCTCCGTCTTCGGGATCGGGCCGTGGCTCTTCTTGGACCCGCGGGCTACGGCCGTCAGCAGCTCGCGGCCGAAGCGGCGCAGGATGAGATCCGTCACGCCCTTGATGGCGCCCAGCTTCTCCTCGGTGTCGGGCATGCGCTGGGCGATCTCGAGGAGCGCGCGGTTTCCGAGCACCTTGAAGGGCGGTCGGTCGAGCTTGCGCGCCCGCGCGTCGCGCATGAGATACAGCTCCCGGAGCACCGCCAGGGGCCTCGGCTCCAGCGTGCGCGCGCCCTTGATCTTCAGGTAGCCGAGCTTGTCGAACTCCCGGATGGGCCACGCCCGGCGCGTCAGGGCGGCAAACTCCTCCTGGGCCCAGGTCAAGCGCTTGGCCTTGCGAAGCTCGCGCTCGACCTTGTCCGCCAGCCGGCAGAGGTAGACGACGTCGGCCGCGGCGTAGCTCAGCTGCTTGCTCGACAAGGGCCGTACCGACCAGTCGGAGCGCTGCTCGTCCTTCGGAAGCGAGACGTCGAAGTGCCGCTCCGCCAGGGCCTGGAGCCCGACGGACGGGTAGCCGAGGAGCTGGGCGCTCACCATCGTGTCGAACAGGTTCGCGAACTCGAAGCTGAAGTCGCGCTTCAGGATGTAGATGTCGTACTCGGCGGCATGGAAGACCTTGCGGATGTCCGGCGAGGCGAAGATCGGGGCGAGCGGCGCCAGCTGGGTGGCATCCGCCAAGGCCAGCGGATCGATCAGCCAGTTGTTCTTGCGGTCGGCCACCTGGATCAGGCAGGTCTTGTCGAAGTAGTGGTAGAAGCTGTCGGCCTCCGTGTCGAAGGCGACCACCGGTTGCTTCTCGAGATGCCGACAGAGCGCCCGCAGATCGGCGGCCTTCTCGACGACTTCGTAGTCGGCCAAGACTTCCTTTCGGCGCCCGCGGGACACTGGCTCCACGCGAGGCGGCCCGGGCCTGATCGGCCCCGAATGAACCCAGGTCCTACGAACGTGGGGGAAATGGAACGCTCGCAGCGTCCGCTTGCTCGCGGCCCCGACTCTAGCCGAGCGCTCCCGGGGCCGCCCGTAACGGCGGGAGCCGGAGTCCGCTTCGAGGGGTTCCGCACCCGGTCGTTCGGCTTTGGACCGACCCGCGCGCTCCCGGGTCGCCCCGGCGGGCGACGCCGGCTACGGCGCCTACCATCGACGTCGTGTCCCGGACCGGCAGCGGCATCTCCGGAGCCCGCGAGGGAGCCGAGGCGGCGCGCGCGGCGTCCCGAGCCGCCCTGGCCTCGGCCGACGCCGATCGTGCCGGCGCTGCGCTCCTGTTCGCGAGTGCGGAGCACGCCCCCGGAATCCGCGAGCTGATCGACGCTGCGAGCGACGTGCTCGGAACGCCGCCCGTCGGCGCCAGCGCGGCCGGGGTCCTCGCGTCCGGCGAGGCCGTCGAGGCCGGTCCCGGCGTCGCCGTCCTCGCCCTCGTGGACGCTGCGGCCGAGTCGTTCCTGCTGGACCGCCTGGCCGGGAACGAGGCCGCCGCCGGAGACGCCCTGACTCAGGCGCTCGACGCGCCGGTGGGCGACGACGACCTCGTGGTGCTGCTTCCGGACCCCCATGCGCTGGCGCCCGGCCCGTTGCTGGCCTCGATCCAGGATGTGGCGGGCGGCGCCGCCCTCGTCGGTGCCGGAGCCGTGGAAGGCCCCGGCGCGCCACCCCTGCAGTGGGCCGAATCGGAGCTGGCCACCGGGGCCCTCGCGGGCATGGTGGTCCGGGGAGCGCGGCCGCGCGTGGGCGTGACCCAGGCCTGCCAGCCCGTCACCGGGCCGCTCCAGGTCACCCGCAGCGACGGTCACTGGATCCGCGAGATCGAGGGCCGGCCCGCGCTCGACGTCTTCCGCGAGACGGCCCGCGAGCCGCTGTCGGACGATCTGCGTCGCGCCGCCGGCTTCGTCCTGCTCGCGCTGCCCGAGCCGGGCGATGCGGAGGCCTCGCTTCGAGCCGGCGACTATCGCGTGCGCAACGTTGCCGGCTTTGCCGACGGGGCTCTCGCGGTGCCCGAGCCCGTCGCCACGGGCGAGCGCGTCGCCTTCGTCCTGCGCGAGCCCCACGGCGCGCGCGACGACCTGAAGCGGATGCTCGCCCGTCTCACCCGATCGCATGGACTCGCCGCTGGGGTCGCTCCCGACGCAGCCGCCGGAGACTTCGGCCTCTATCTCGACTGCTGCGCTCGAGGCGCCGCGCTCTTCGACGTCCCCGGGCTCGAGGCGGCCTATCTCCAGGAAACCCTCGGCCCGCTGCCGCTGGTGGGAATGATGGGTGCCTACGAGATCGGACCGGTGCGCGGGCGGACGGAGCTCCTCACCTACACGGGTGTCCTGGTGATCGCGGGCGGGGGCGGCGTCCCGCGGCAGGCGTTAGCCTAGAGAGGTCCGACGGGGGGTGCCTCCTTGCGCTGGTCCGAGTCCTTCATTCCGACGCTGCGCGACGATCCGGCCGACGCCGAGGCGGCGAGCCACAAGCTGCTGGTGCGCGCGGGCTTGATCCGCCAGCTGATGAGCGGCAGCTACTCGCTCCTGCCCCTCGGCCAGCGCGTGTGTCGCAAGATCACCGGGGTGATCCGCCAGGAGCTCGAAGGCATCGGTGGCCAGGAGTTCGAGCTCCCCTGTCTGCACCCCGCCGAGGTCTGGAAGCGCAGCGGGCGCTGGGACCACGTGGGCGAGGAGCTCTTCCGCCTGACGGATCGGCGCGGTGCGGACGTGTGTCTCGGCATGACCCACGAGGAGATCTTCACCCACCTGGCCGGCGAGCTGCGCTCCTACAAGCAGCTCCCCCAGATCTGG
>Ga0114931_10009746_pt1 | contig 11480 bp, 9 predicted proteins | sample 2SBtaG_FD_89579 | JGI IMG/M metagenome (GOLD analysis project Ga0114931, IMG submission 89579) | Deep subsurface microbial communities from Kolumbo volcano to uncover new lineages of life (NeLLi) - 2SBTROV14_V59a metaG | ecosystem: Environmental > Aquatic > Marine > Volcanic | place: Kolumbo...
ATACGGTCGTGGCAGAACCTACCCCTATCCACGCTGTGGTGCTGCCAATGCCCGAACTTTTTGAGATGTTACCCCTTTCGGCAGTGGCGGACTCGAGGCGAGAGCATCCCCGGGAATTCCAGGGGTGCGGGATCCCGGTATCCGAGCGCGCGGACGGACCGACGAAGCGCTCGAGGTGATGCACCGGCTGTGGACCGAGGACCGGGGCACCTTCCACGGCCGCTTCAACCACCTCGACGAGGTGAACATCGCGCCCCCGCCCCGCCGTTCCCCCTCCGGTGTGGATGGCGGGGCGGCAAGAGGGCGCGATGCGTCGCACCGCCCGGCTCGGTGATGGCTGGCTCCCATACCTGTACACACCGGAGCCGCTCGCCCGGAGCCTGGAGACGATCCGGGAGCACGCGGGAGAGGCAGGACGGGACCCCTCAGCGATCCGGGCTGGTGTCTTTCTGTGGAGCGCGGTGCATGAAGACGGCCGGCGAGCTCGAGAAATGGCAGTGCAGATGCTCAGCCGGAATTACAATCAGGACTTCTCCGCCCTTGCCGAACGGTACGTCGTTGCGGGCGACCCCGCGCGGTGCCGGGCACGGATCCTGGAGTACATCGACGCCGGGGCGAGTCTCGTGCTGCTGCCACCGGCGCTCGCCGCGCCGGATGCCGCCGCGAGCGTCGCCCTGATGGCAGCAGACGTGATCGCGCCGTTGCGGCACGCCGCTCGGGACCATCCAGGGGACGACACGCGGTAGCAGACGCTGGGAGAAGCGCGGACCCGGCACCGTACCGCCTTCCGGACCGCGTCCCGGCCCGCGAGCCCTTGCCCTGAGGCAAGGTCCTCCCTCGCCCCGAGTCGAGATCCTCAGCCCCCGACCGACACCACGAGCTTGCCAATGTTTTCGCCACTGAAGAGCATCGTGAGGCCTTCCGGGGCGCGTTCGAGCCCCTCTAGAACGTGGAGACGGTGGCGAAGCTCACCCCCGCGGAGCTGCTCCGCAAGCCAATGGCGCGCGGCAGAGAACTCGTCGGCGAAGTCCGAGACCAGGAAGCCTTCGACGCGGGCCCGCTTGCCGATGAGGTTGCCGAGGTTACGGATCCCGTGCGGCACCCGGAGGGCGGTCTGCGAGATCCGGCCGCAGACCGCGACTCGAGCGCGCACCCGTAGGTTGTCGAGCACCGCTTCGAGGATGGGGCCGCCGACATTGTCGAAGTAGAAGTCTATCCCATCGGGGCAGGCTCGCTCGAGCGCGGCGCCGATGTCAGGCTCGCCACGCCGGTCGATGACCGCGTCGAGTCCGAGATCACCGGTTAGAAACGCGCACTTCTCCGGACCGCCGGCAATGCCGACGACCCGTGCACCGTCGAGCTTCGCGACCTGAGCCGCCACCTGGCCGACCCCACCCGCGGCGGCGGAGACGACCACGGTCTCGCCCTCGGTAACCCGCCCGACCGAGCGCACGCCGAAGTAGGCGGTGAGCCCGGTGGTGCCGAGCGGCCCCAGCCAGTCGAGCGGTTCCCCGAGACCGGGATCAATCCGGGTAACGCTGGCCGCGGGCACCGTGGGTCGGGTCTGCCAGCCGAGACGACCGAGCACCAGGTCACCCGGGGCCAACCCGGACGCCCGCGACTCGACGACCCGACCGATCCCGCCCGCCCGCATCACCTCACCGGGTTTGACCGGCGTGACGTATCCGGGAGCCTCGCCGAGCCACACCCGCATGGCGGGGTCGACCGAAACGTAAAGCGTCTCCAGCGCTACCTCGTCCGGCCCCGGGGCGCGGGGCGGCGCAGCGTCCACGCTGAAGTGCTCGGGCCCGGCGACGCCCTCCGGCCGTGCCCTGAGCAGGATCCGGTGGTTCGTGTTGCTCATCGTGCCCCTAAATTGTGGGGGTCAAAATTGTGGGGGTCAGTTCTTGAATTGTAACATTCTGGCCCGCAACGGGCCGAGGGGTTCATTCTCGGACCGTGGGGGGAAATCTCCGGTTTTTAGGGCTTTGTACAATGCGAGAACTGACCCCTTGTGGGTGCGCTGACCCCTTTTCGGTGCAGTCCGGAGCAGATAAGAGGAGCGGCAGCACCGCGAACGCGATCAGCAAGGCAAGAAATGCATAGGTCACGTAGGCATTGATACGACCGTGGTGCATTGCCGCGAGGAACCTGGACAAGGCAAACGACGCCGACCTCACCGGCCGGAAAACCAATCTGTCGACGAGATGCACGCGCTCCTTCTCGCGCCGGATGGCGTTGCGGAAGTGCTCCGCGACCGTTTCGCGAGTGTCCTCCACCGTCGTGGGGTGAAAAATTGCGTCGAAAATCACTCGCACCGGGTTGGAGAAACCGGTCGCGGTGTACGTCATCTCCGGCAGCAGCCGCCCCACCCCCCCGTCCCAGCGCTCCCGGCGTGCGACTCCCCGCCCGCGGGTCAGCCAGATCCGGACCACCACCCAGGTCAGTAGCAGCAGCAGCGCCAGCGTGACCAGCATGTACGAGGTAGACATCGCGAACACCACCGGGTTGGTTTCTCCGCCCCGGTGCATCACCACCAGTCCGGGGCCGGGCACCACGCTCCGCCCGAGATCGGCCCCCAGATCGTGGAACTCCGCGACGAACGCCGCCGGCAGGGCGGCGCGATCAGCGCCACCTGCAGCGGAGGAGAAGAACGGCGGCACCAGAGCTTGCGTCCCGTCCGCGCCCGCCACCTGCATCGTGGCCGGATCGAGCAGACCGATCACGGTGGTCGGCAGTACACCGAAGGCGAAGCACAGCACCGCGAGAATCGTCATCGCGGCGAGCGCGCAGCGGCGGGCTTCGCCCGGCCGCCGTGCTTCGTCCAGCCGGCGCATACCGAGAAAGGTCATCGCGAACGCCTTGACGAAGCAAGCCACCGCGAGTGCCGCGGTCAGCGCGAGCGCCGCGCCGGCGAGCACGAACACGATCATGGCGCCGGTCGAGGACAGCTCCGCCGCGCGCAGCATCGTCTGCAGCGTCAGCCACTCGCTGACAAAACCGTTGAATGGCGGCAGCCCCGCGATCGACAGCGCGCCCACCAGAAAAGCGGCGGCCGCAAGCGGCATCACCCGGATGAGCCCTCCGAGGCGATCCATGTTGCGGGTGCCGGCCTGTTTCTCGACGACGCCGGCGCCGATGAAGAGCAACGTCTTGTAGAGCGAGTGGTTGACCAGGTGATAGAGACAGGCGACGAATGCGATGGCGGCAAGCGCCGGATGGTGCGCGGCACGGAACACCATCCCCGCACCGGCTGCGGCAACGACGATGCCGGCGTTCTCGATCGAGCTGTGGGCAAGCATCGCCTTCAGGTCATTGTCGGTGGTTGCGTACAGGATGCCTATGAGCGCGGAGACGGCGCCGACGACGAGCGCGAGGAGGCCGGTGCCAAGGTGAGCGGCGGGCAGGAGATCGGCGTTGACCCGCAGAATCGCATACGGGCCGAGGTTGAGCGTCGCGCCCGCGAGCACCGGCGCAAAGCCGCGCGGTGCCGCGGTGTAGGCGCGCTGCAGCCACGAGTTCACTGGCACGAGACCGGCCTTCACCCCGAAGCCGAAGAAGGTGAGCAGGAACACGCTCCAGCGGGCACCTCCACCGAGGTCTGCCGCCGCCGACCTGAGCGCATCGAATTCCATCGAGCCGGCATCGGAGGCGAGCACCACGAAACCGAGCGCGCCCGCTAGCATTCCCGCTTCGCCCATCGCGAGCAGGAGGTAACCCGACCCGACTCGGGCCTCGTGCTGCCCCGCGGCGCTGCTCACGATCAGAACGTAGCAAAGGACCGACATGACCTCCCAGGCGAGCAGAAAGAGCAACCCGTCTCCAGCGATCAGGACCAGGACGATCGACGCGTCGAGCGCCAGCATCATGAGGACGAAAGAGCGCTCGGGCCGGCGTTCTTCGCCGGCCGCATAGATCGAGGCGGGAAACAGCACGAGCCCCGTCACCATCACGAACGGCGCGGAAAGGGCGTCGAGACGCAGCGTGAGCGTCGCAACCCCGGGCACCGGCCACAGTGGCTGGGTGAAGCCGTGACCGGTGAGCAGCATCCCGGCGCCCGCGATCACTGCCCCCGTCGCGGCAAGGCAGCCGAACCCGCCGAGGACGCTCCCCTGGCGCGCCGGCTGCAACACGAGCGACGCCAGCATCCCGCCGCCGCAGGCCGCGAAGAACAGGGCAATCGACCAGGACATCGACATCATCCTCCCGGTTCGGAAGCGAGCGCCGCGGGGGGCCTGCGCCCCACCGCCACGAGCAAGCCATGGAGGATCGCGAGTGGCGGGGGCGGATTACCCGGGACTTCCACATCCACCGGCAGCACGGTGCCGACGCCCTGCTCGCACGCAAAGCTACCGGCAAACACGCCTCCTGACAGTGCACAAGCGCCGACGGCGACGACTCGCTTGGGTGCCGGCATCGCCGCGTAGACCTTTTTCAGGGCCTGGCGAAGCTGGTCGGTCACCGGGCCGACGACCAGCAGCACGTCCGCGTGGCGCGGCGTCGGGGTAATGAAAAAACCCAGCCGATGCATGTTGTAGTACGGGTTGTTGAGCTGGCGAACCTCGTTCAGACACGCCCCACAGTCCCCGGCATCGACGACCAGCACGTGAACCGAGCGCCGGAACGGCCGGCCGAGCTCGAGCTCGCCGGGTTCCCCGCCCGCGCCCGCCCACTCGTAGTCCGAGCGCCAGTCGAGCCCATGCAGCGTGCCATACCGGCAGCGATTGCAGTGGATGCAGCGGCGGTAGTCGACCGACACCCTGCCATGCTCCTCGGTGAGCGCATGCGTCGGGCAGCGCTCGACCAGCGCTGCCGCTGCGGCACCGAGAACGACACCGGCGGGCCGGCCGGGGGTGGTACCCGGGGCGCGCTCCGTTTCCCGCGGATAGGCCGTCGTCTTGATCCCGGTGCGAAGGCCGGCGAGCACCCACTTCATATGCGCACCTCCGATTCCCTCACCGGTCGTTCTCCGCCGCCGAGAGGTCGAATGTCGAGAGAATGATGGGGAAGTCCTGGAACGCGAACTTCTCCGCCGCCAGGTGGAAGCTGTGCCAGTTGATGAACGAGGGGGTGACGATGTGGTAGCGCGCGATCCGCCCGCCGTCGTCCAACCTCACCCAGTGGAAGGTCGCGCCGCGCGGCGCCTCGACCCCCGCGAGCCCCGCGCCGGCCCGGGGCTCGAACGGCGCGCGCACCTCGCCTTCGGCCAGGGCTGCAACGGCCTGATGCATAATCCGCAACGACTGGCGTGCCTCGGCGAACAGCACCCGCAGTCGGGCATAGCCGTCGCCCTCCTTCTCTATGGGAACGTCGAATTCCAACGACTCGTAACCACAGTAAGGCTGCACGCGGCGTAGATCGCGCGCGACCCCCGAGCCCCGCGCGACCGGCCCGACGAGGCTGTAGTCGCGGGCAGTCCGCGGAAAAACGACCCCTACCTCTTCGATTCGATCGAGGAAGCTGCTCGAGATCGCGAGCCGCCGCTCGAGCGCGTCGAGCTTGCTCACGATCTCCGCGCTGCCGGCGAGCGCCTTGCGGCAGGCCTCGGTCCTCAGATCGGCGGTGAGCCCGCCCGGGGCGAGCATACCGAACAGGTAGCGGTGCCCGGTGAGCTCACCCGAGACGCGCAGGAGCTCCTCTTCCAGCACCGCTGCCTGGCTCGCGGCCACGGCGAGGGCGGTGGATTCACAGACCCCCTGGATCGCGCCCGCGTGCTGGCGAAGCCGCTCGAGCTCGGCCAGGAACACGCGCAGCGTTTGCGCGCGTGAGGGGACGAGACCATTGCAGACCGCTTCGACCGCACGACAGAAGGCGAGACCGTGAGCGAAAGCGGTGGTAGCGGCGAAGCGCTCGGCCACCAGCAGCGCATCCTCCACCGGCCTGCCCTCGGCGAGCTTCTCGACGGCGCGCCACTTGTAGAACAAGCGGGTCCACGATCGGATCACGTCCTCGCCAACGGTCTCGAGCTGAAAATGCATCGATTCGGTCACGCCGGAGAACTTCGGTCCGACCGGCATCAGGAACGCGCCGGACTCGTGCACCACACGGCGCGGCCGCCAGTCGGCACGCGGCCGGCGCTCGCGCCGCGCCGCCGCCGGGTCGAAGCGATGGCGCATGGGCTCGACACCCTCTTGCCAGACGTCGTCGTGCAGCACGAAATCGCCGAGCCGCGGGTGCCCCTCGAAACGCACCCCGAACATGTCCTCGGCCTCGCGCTCGTGCCAATCCGCGGCGAATATCCGTGCCTGCGCGGCGATGCTCGGAAACAGGTTCTCGGCAAGCGCCGCGCACACCAGCACGTGCACCCAACCCGCCTCACGCTCACCGTGAAACAGGTAGCGCAGGCACCACTCCTGATCCCCTTCCTCGACGACGAGGCCGACAAAGGCCAGGCCTCGCTCGTGAAAGAGATCGCCGCACAGCTCGACGAGCACCCCGAGATCGCACCTGACCTCGTTCACCCGCACCTCGCCATCGACACGACAGCGGGCCCGTCCAGGCCACCTGCGCTCGATATGCAGCTCGAGGTCCGCGGCGTTCACCGGTGTCACCGTCTCAACGCGCTCGCCGCGAGCACGAGCAGGTCATGCAGCGGCCCCGGCACGTATACGCCGAGCACGACCACCGGCACGGCCGCGAGCACCAGCACGAGGCCTATGCTGAACGGCAGATGAAATTCGCTCGTTGCCGCCCCGTCCCCGGCCGAGCCGAACACCATGCGGTTGACGTGAGCCATCACTGCGAAGAACGCGATCACGATGAAGATCGCGAGCAGGCCGGTGGCAACGTAATGCCCGCTCGCCAGTCCCGCCCTGAGGATCGCGAACTCGCTCAGGAACACTGCCAGCGGCGGCGCGCCGGTGATTGCGAGGCCGCCGAGCACCAGTGCCCCGCCAGCGAGGGGCGCCCGGTGGATGAGACCGTGCACGGACCTGATCTCGCGCGTGCCGACCGCGAGCAGCGTGGCGCCGGCGGCGAAGAAGCAGAACGACTTGGCGACCGTATGGTTCACGATCTGCTGCATCGCGCCGTAGTCGGCGGCAGAGGCGCCGAGCCCGACCGCCGCCAGAATGATGCCCATGTGCTCCACGGTGGAAAACGCGAGCAGCCGCTTGTAGTCGTGCACCTGCAGCAGAAGGAACGCGGCAACGCCAACCGAGGTGACTCCGAGCGCAAGCGCCCAGCGCTCGGCGTTCGCCCCCGGCACCGCGTGCATCACCGGGAACAGGCGCAGGATCACGTACAGGATCGCGGTGGTCTCGATCCCGGAGAGTAGCGCGCACACCGGAGACGGCGCCTGGCTGTGCGCGTCGGGCAACCACGTATGCATGGGCACCAGACCCACCTTGGTACCCAGGCCGACCAGGATCAGCAGAAACGCGGTCTGCATGAGGATCGGCGGCATGCGCGGGGCCGCCTCGACCAATCCAGCCCAGGTATAGGCGCCGCCGCCGCCCGCCTGCATCGCGGCGAAAAGCATGAGGAAGCCGAACAGCGCGATACCGGCGCCCATGAGCGACAGGACGACGTACTTCCACGCTGCTTCGATCGCTTCGCGGGTGTTGTCGAACGACACCAGCAGCGCCGAGCACAACGTCGTCAGCTCGACCACGATCCAGACCAGCGTCGGCTCCGCGGCCAGCGGTATGGCGAGCATCGAGAAGACGAACAGATTGTAGTTGGCGTAGTACAGGCGTCGCCTCGCGGGCGTGTGCACCCCATGTCCCAGGTACCCAATCGAATAGACAGACGCGGCGGTAGCCACGACGCCGATGAGCATCAGCATGAGGGCGCCCAGGCCGTCAACGGCGACCCAGTCGGACCACGCGTCGCCGGGGCCGGCGGTGACCGTCCCCCCGGTGGCCACGATCCACGCCAAGCGCGAGGTGCCCACCAGCACCGCGAGGCAGGCGATCACGGTGGCGCCCGGCGCCCAGGCCCGGCGCACGGGCACGGACGCAAGCGCGGCGGCGACGAGTGGGGGGAAAAGGATCCAGATAACGCTCACGGCGAAGGACCTCGGCGCGGACCCTCGCGCAGGCTCGCCAGCTCGCCGACCGCTGTCGTACCGGCGCGACGCTCTACCGCCCGCACCAGCACCCCGACGATGAACACGATAATCAGCCCATCGGTCGCGATCGCCAGCTCCACCAGCATCGACAGGTCGTGAGCGATTGCAATGCCCGCCAAGAACGCGCCGTTCTCCATCGCCAGCAAGCCGATCAGCAGGGGGAGCGCCTCGCGGCGCACCGCGAGCGTGAATGCGCCGAGGAGCAGCCCGGCGATCCCGATCGGCACGTTCTCTCCGACGAACTCGGGGCCGAGCGCGCGGGCGAGCGGCATGCCAAGGAAGTAAGCTCCGATCGCGAGCGCCAGCGCCACCGACAGCGCGGTCGGGATGTTGAGCACCTGGTCTATCTCGCGCCGCGTGTGGAGCTGCGCCGGCGCGATCTTGCGCAGCAGCCAGGGCATGACGATCGGCTTGGTGATCAGATTGACGAGCGCGACCCCGTAGAGGTGCCAGGAGTCGAAGCGCAGGCCGAGCAGGGCCGCCGAGGCGGCGAGCAACAGCGACTGGGCGATGAACAGGTTGAGGCAGCCCCGCGCCTGCCGCGTGGCCACGATACCAAACGACGTCAGCAGGAACAGCCCCGCCGCGAGCGCGTTCAGATTGACGACCAGCGGCATTGTGAGGGCGCTCATGCCGGGTTCAGACGAGAAACACCTGGGCGATCATGGCGACCACCGAGGTGACAAACGCCGCCCCCAGAAACTCGGTGATCCGGAACAGGCGCAGCTTGGAGAGCGATGACTCGATGAACACGAGCACGAGCACGACGCACAGGATCTTCAGCAGCACCATCGGGACCGCCAGCAGCACCGCGGCAAGCGCCCGGTCGCTGGCAAGCCCCCAGGGCGTCACGAGCACGTTGACGAAGATGCACATCAGGACAAAGAGCTTCATCTGGCCGCCCCATTTCACGAGCGCCAAACCACGCCCCGAGTACTCGAGCGACTTGGACTCGTCGATCATCGCGAGCTCGAAATGACCGCTCGGGTTGTCCACCGGGATCCGCCCGCCCTCGGCCAGGATGAGCATCAGGAAGGCGAGCACGAGGAGCACGTGGGACGGCGCGAAAAAGTTTGCCAGCGGCGTCACCCATTTCTGCTGCACGATGTAGGGAATCGTGGAGCCAGCGACGAAGGACACGGTAAAAAACACGATCATGAATACCGGCTCGGCGAGAAAACCGACCATGCGCGTGCGACTCGCCCCGATCGCCCCATAGGGATTGGCGGTGTCCACCGCCGCGAGGGCGGCGAAGAATCCACCCAGCGCGAGCACGAACCCCGCTCCGAGCATGTCCCCCATGAATGCGAAGAACAGTGGATAGCTCGTCAGCACCGGGATTAGCAGCACGACGAAGAGCGGGGTGACGAACACCACGTAGGGGGTAACGCGGAAGATCCAGGAGCTATCCTCGGACACGACCTCGTCCTTGTGAAACAGCTTCCACAGGTCGCGGTAGGGTTGGAGGATGCTCGGTCCGCGCTTGGACTGCACCCTCTCCTCGAGACGCGCCAGCACACCGGCGGCCAGCGGCGCGCACATCATGACCACGAGCACCTGCAGCAGGTTGAAGAGGATGCGCTCGCCCATGTGCCCTGGTCTCCGGCGGATCTCGTGTGCGCACCAGGCCGGAGGGAGGCAAAAAAAATGCCTGCAAGACTGCCTTCCTCAGGCGTGTCGTGCAGGCATCATCAGCCTTACGGCGGTTCTTTTTCTTCGGGAGGAATGCCATCTCCCTCGGGGGCAAAGTCTAGCCGGACGCCCTCGGCGGCGCAATCAGCGGATCCCGCCCGGGGTCGAGCCGGCGCGCGGCTCGACGACCCTCGATCGGGCTCAACATCTTCAGCGGGCGGCCCCGGCAGGCAATCACGACCTCTACTCGGCCAGCCTCGCTGCGAGGCAACCCTCCGAGAGCGGCCAGCCAGGACGGCAGACGAGGATCGATCGGCCCGCTCCTAGATGTTGTACAGCCGCGCCGCATTCTCTCCCATTACCCGTGCACGCTGCCCATCGCTCAAGCCCTCGCAGCTCTTCGAGAGCGCCGCCACCGATCCCGGGAACCAGCAGTCGTAGTGCGGATAGTCCGAGCCCCAGATGATGGTCCGCTCGCCTCCGAACTCCATCATCGCGGCAATCGTCGGGTCGTCGGGGTCGCACGACAAGAAGCACTGCTCGAGAAAATACTCGCTCGGTGGTTTTTTCAAATGCCCGACGTAAGTCGGCATCGATTCATAATGCCCGTCCATCCGCGCGAGCCAGTACCCGAGCCAGCCGACGCCGGCCTCCATGAACGAGATCCGCAACCGGGGGTGACGCTCGAGCACGCCGCCGCACACGATGTCCATGCAACACATCTGTTGCTCGAAGGGATGACAGATCATGTGCTGGTAGAACTCGTCGGTGTAGCGATCATCGCAGACGGTCGGCATTCGGCTGTTGAAGCTGCCGTGGATGGCCACCGCGCAATCGAGTTCCTCGGCCTCCCGCCAGAACGGCTCGTAGGCCGGATCGTTGAGGCGACGATTGTTGTAGGGGTTCGGGCGGAAGAAGACGGCCTTCATCCCCTTGTCCTCGACCACCCTGCGCATCTCCGCGATCGAGGCCTCCACGTCCTGGAGCGGGACCATGCCAATCCCGCAGAGACGATCGGGATAGGCACTGCAGAAGTCGGCGAGCCAGTCGTTGTAGGCGCGCGCGCACTCGCGCGCGAGGTCGAGATCGGTCAGATGCCCGAGCCCGAGCGCCATGGAGGGGTAGAGAAACGCGATCTCGATGCCCTCGTCGTCCATCACCGACACCCGGGCGTGGGGGTCGTAGCCGCCGTGGGGGACCTCGTCGAAGTCGATCTCCTTCGCCCGGCTCTCGTCCACAAGCCCAGCGGGGACGCACGCGCTATAGAGGCTTCTTACCGCGCCTTCCCGGATCTTGCCTTCGAGCTTGACGACCGGAATACCGTCGCGATTGGGAGCAACCTGAGGCACCCGGTCATGATAGGACCTCGGGGTATAACGTAGCCACAAATCCGGGGGCTCGACGATATGCCCATCCCCATCGATTATCCGTGTCATGGGCTTCCCCCCAGTGATCGAATGGTCCCGACCGGGCGTCGAACTGGCTTCGATCTTACGCCGAACGGATGAACGGTCCACCTCGGCGCCGCCACCTCCCCGAAACGTCGCTACCGCGGCAGATCGAGAGTGCCCGGTCTCATGAGCGTCTGCGGGCCGGCGCGGCCCCGCGCCCCGAGGGCGAACGTGGGCGAAGTACGAAGCATGAGCTATCAGAGAGTTTGCTCGATCTCCGGTCACACCTCAAAAAGTCCGGGCCTTGGCAGCACCACAGCGTGGATAGGGGTAGGTTCTGCCACGACCGTATGCAGCAGGGATGCTGCATCCGAGCCTACAGGGAC
>Ga0114931_10009747_pt1 | contig 11479 bp, 11 predicted proteins | sample 2SBtaG_FD_89579 | JGI IMG/M metagenome (GOLD analysis project Ga0114931, IMG submission 89579) | Deep subsurface microbial communities from Kolumbo volcano to uncover new lineages of life (NeLLi) - 2SBTROV14_V59a metaG | ecosystem: Environmental > Aquatic > Marine > Volcanic | place: Kolumbo...
CAGATAAACTTTATTTATAAAAAACATAATACCCAAATATGGGTGTTCAATATTAGGCAATATGCAGGGTTAACCCTTTCATAAGTAATTAATAATCAATAGTTATCAACCATTTTAAATCGTAATTTTTGAAAGTGTTATGAATAACGCGGGTTAAAATCCTCTGTAAAATTCCAACGCTTGAATGAAAAGCCCTTGCCCGAAGACCGGCACCAACACATCCTTGTAGATGAGTATATTGAGTTGAGTGAAGAAAAAAACCAACGCCAGATATCCTAAAAAGCTTCGCAGGGTAGTGATTTACGATCCAATCAACGACCAGGCCATCGAACTGATTTCTAATCAATTTACTTGGACAGCAAACACCATATCAGAATTGTACAAGGCTAGGTGGCAGATCGAGATATTTTTTAAAGAGATTAAACAACTGCTTAACATCAAAAGGTTTCTAGGAACTTCCACCAATGCAGTACTCATACAGATTTGGACAGCATTGATCTCAATCCTGATACTCAAATACCTCAAAGCCTGTTCAAAATACAACTGGCACCTCTCCAATATGGTCTCCTTCCTACGATTGAACCTGTTGGTAAAGTTAGAACTTCAAGAACTGCTTGATAAACCCTTCGAACCACCGCCAAATACAGTGGGGGGCCAGTCCTCTGGCCAATTTGTCTTGCTCCAATGGGGGGATTGATTTTTGTTAATTGGCAAAATCTGTCCAAATTAGATCATTCAACACATTTAGCTTTGAAACGTCAAACGTTTTGGATAGCTATGGAATGAGGGTAAGGCTTTAAGTATTACGAGGAATTAAGTGCTAAATTTTGTTAAGATTTTTTCCATAAGTATATAGATTTTGACTTCGAATTTAAACGTTGAATTCAAACTGTCTCTTAGTAGGATAAGTTTTCCATGCATTTTAATCGTTACATTATGTAGTCCTATATAATAGTGAAGTTTCGTTTTTTTAGTTCAGTGATTGGACATATTGAAAGTAACCGATGTTATATCCTATTACCGGTTATATGGACATTGTTTTTCCGTTCATAAACAAGTGAGGTCATAAATTTGGTTTTGCCTTACCCCCATATATATTTGTTCGCATTTCTTAATAATTAGTACTAACCCATTGGATTTAAGTAGCGGATGTTGATGGAAATAGGTATTTATGCTTACATTGATTTCAATACATGTGATGAATTGGCCATTGAAATTGAAAAAGTGAATCTTCGAAATAGTGGATTGTATCATGTTTAAGTTCTTATTCTTTTTAATTGCGACATGTATAACTTTCCAATCTCAAGCCCAAGAAAACCCCAATAAAACAGATACTTCACCTGCTGATTCGATATTGCTCAAGCAGTTGGAACAACAAATGCTTGAGCCTACCCCTTCAACAAGCCCTTCAACTACGCAGGCCAGAACATCCCCAACCTTAAACCCCAAGATAAGTGTAATCGGCGATTTTGAAAGTGAATGGAGAAGCAAGGCGAAAAGGAATCTATCCACCTATCTTAAGGAGATGGAGTTTTCTTTTCAAGCGGCAGTTGATCCATATGCTCGTGCTGATGTATTTTTTTCTGTTGAAAAAGATAGAGTTACCGGTGAATTTCATGGTAGTATAGAAGAAGCTTATCTGACATCCCTTTCATTACCATTTCAGTTACAGCTAAAAGTTGGAAGATTTAAAAATGCATTAGGTAAAATTAATATTGTTCATTCTCATGCACAGCCATTCATTACTGCCCCGGTGGCTTATGAGAAGTTCTTTGGGGATGGGTTGGATGATGAAGGTGTTTCATTAAGCTGGCTAATCCCAAATCCGGCATTTTATCAGGAGATAGTTATGGAACTTACAGACGGGCCAACGGATAGCCCGATTTTTGCAAGGAGCAGTAGCAATAACTTATTGAAATTGGTACATCTTAAAAACTTCTGGGATTTATCAGCAAATTCTACCTTGGAATTTGGCCTAACCGGAGTCCTGGGAGCAAATTCTAACAATCTCAATACCAAAGTAGGCGCCTTTGATCTTACCTATAAATGGAAGCCTATTCAATTTAATACCTATAAATCAATCACATCACAAACCGAATGGTTCTTTACCGGCATTGATCAGCCCACTGCTGCTGAAGCCATTAATTCTTGGGGAATGTATTCATTATTCAGTTATCAATTTGCAAGACGATGGTTTGGTACTGCCCGATATGATTTCTCAAAAGATCCCTATTTACCCAGTGATAAAATAAAAGCCTATACTGCCATGGTAGGGTGGTTTGCTACCGAATTTCAAAAAATCGAATTTGAATCACAGCTAGATGATCCAACTTTGGGTTCTTCCTATGTCCAGGTGTTGCTTAGATGGATATTTGTGATTGGTTCTCATGGTGCACACAAGTATTAGATGATAAAAAAAGTGATTATGAAGACATTAAAAATAATACAGGTAATAGCAATCCTCTTTATTGTTCTACTATTTTCAATTACGAGCGAGGCTCAAAAAATTAAGGTGGTTACTACAATTACTGATTTAAAAAGTATTACAGAGGAGATTGGAGGTGAGAAAGTAGTTGTTTCTTCTATTGCTACAGGATATCAAAATCCTCATTTTGTAGATCCTAAACCAAGTTATATAATTAAATTGTCGAAAGCAGATTTGTTTGTAACTGTAGGTCTTGATTTGGAGATTAGCTGGTCTGTGCCACTGTTACAAAGTTCCAGAAACCCAAAGATACAAAGAGGTGGAATAGGTTATCTAGACGCTTCTACAGGTATCGCTCTTTTGCAGGTTCCATATAATTTGACAAGGGCCGAAGGTGATATCCATATATATGGTAATCCCCATTATTGGTTGGACCCGATACGAGGGAAACAAATTGCTCAGAACATATTTGAAGGTTTAGTAAGGGTTTCTCCGGAAAATGAAGATTATTTTAAGAAGAATTTAAAAACATTCGATGACAAAATCGATAGCAAAATGATCGGATGGAATGAGATAATGTCAAAATTACGGGATACCAAGATTATTGCATATCATAATCAGTGGGTCTATTTTGAAACTAGATTTGGATTGAAAATAGAGGGTTTTTTGGAACCAAAACCTGGAATTCCTCCAACACCGAAGCAATTACTTACTATCATTAAAATCGTAAAAGCCAATAATATAAAAGTAATTGTTAGGGCTCCATATTTTACTAGTAAATCATCAGACATAGTAGCCCGGCAGACGGGTGCAAAGGTTGTAGTTCTGGCTACATCAGTGGATTCCTTCGAGCCAGTAAAAACTTACTTTGATCTGATTGACTACAACATAAATAAGCTTGCAAGAGCGTTGCAATAATTTTTACATAATGAAAAGTGAAGATAAAGTTGAAGTAAACATATTAATTATAACCACTTCATTCTATTTATAATTAGATAAACAACTAAATAACCATCATGTTTGAACTATTTCAATTAGATTTCATGCTCCAGGCACTAGTATTTGCTTTGATCACCGGAGTATTATTATCCTACCTGGGAGTACATGTAGTTAATAGGGGAATTGTATTTGTGGATCTAGCATTAGGGCAGATTTCGATGCTGGGTGTGGCGGTTGCCACATTAATTGGCTTCGGTTTAACGATAGTACCACTGATTTTTACTCTCCTGGGTGCAATTTTGTTATCACTTATAAACGTCAGGGACAAACGTCTAAAAAGGGAAGCAATCATTGGGATTATTTATGCTGTTGCATCTGCTTTTACTGTATTATTAATATCCAAAACTCCTCATGGAGATTCTGATATTCAGGAGGTGCTTTTTGGTAATATACTAACGGCTAGCGTTGCTCAAATTAAGTTAACTGGGATTATTTTTGGAGTATTAATGGTTATACATGTTGTATTTTATAAACGATTTTTGGCGCTTACTTTCTCCTTGTCAGAAGACGATGACCATGGTTCGGCGAGATTAAGTATTTGGAATTTTTTATTCTTTATAACAATTGGTCTTGCTATTGTTTTCTCTGTAAAATTGAACGGGGTTATTCTAGTGTTTTCCTACCTGATTATTCCTTCAGTTTGTGGCATTATGCTTGCTAAAAAAACAAAAAGTGTAGTAGTCATTTCAATTCTGATCAGTATTCTAGGTAGCTTTTTAGGACTATACTTTTCATTCCATTTTGATTTTCCTGCAGGTTCTTCTATTGTAGCTTCATTAGGGGCGATTTTTGCGCTTTCAAGCATTTTAAGTATTACAAAAGGAAAATTGATTAACTGAACATGCATTAACTGGAATTTCTCTCATGATTCAAGATTAAAGTCTTTCATACAATATTTTCCTGTTGCAAAAGAAGTATCATCATAGAATATGAGTATGGCAAATAAAGATCATAATAACCTTATCTGAATTTGATTAATAAGAGGCAAGTATCCTTCTGTCAATTCAAAAATTTGATTCAACTTAAAGGTATGGGGTCAGCCTGTTTTGTTTTGACGTTCGCTAATTTGATTGCATTAAAACCACCGTTGATATCAATGACATTTTTTATCCCATGTGCCTTTAATATGGAACAGGCAATCATAGACCGGTAACCTCCCTGGCAATGGACGTAATAAGTTTTATCAGGTTTATATTCCCTTACATTTTCATAGATATAATCCAATGGAAGATTCACAACTCCAGGTTGATCAATATGCTCAATATCAAATTCCGAAGGTTTCCTTACATCAACAATGGAAATGTGGTTTTCATCCATTTTTATTTTGAGTTCTTCGGGAGCAATTGATAGCATAGATTCCGTGGGATAGCCGGCATCAATCCATGCTTCTATGCCTCCTCTTAAATAACCAATTGTATTGTCGTATCCTACCCGTGATAACCTGGTCACAACTTCTTCCTCTCTTCCTTCATCGGCAATAAAAAGAATGGGACTGTCGAGATTTTCAATTAATGCACCAACCCAGGGCGCAAAATTGTCATCGATATTAAAATTGTAGCTTCCCGGAATAAAAGCATCTTTGAAAATTTGCTCATGTCTCGTATCCAGTACAACGGTTTCCTTTTCCTTCATGAGTTTTTCAAATCTCTCGACTTCGTGAGCAACAACTCCTTTAGCCAGAATATCAGTGTAGCTCTTGTTGACACCCTGATTCATTTTTACATTCTTAGGAAAATATTGAGGTGGCTGGGCCAAACCGTCAAGTATCGCATCAATAAATTCATCCCTGGTCATGTCTTTCCTTAAGGCATAGTTTATCTTTTTCTGATGGCCGATGGTATCAAACGTATCTTCACTCATGTTCTTACCACAAGCTGATCCGGCACCATGAGCGGGATATATGATGATGTCATCATCTAGTCCCATAATTTTATTTCTGAGGGAATCGAATAAGTGGCCGGCCAAGTCTTGTTGGGTTAAATGAGTTTTAACGGCCAAATCAGGCCTTCCAACATCACCAATGAACAAGGTATCACCTGTGAAAATATATTTTTCCTGGTCGTTTTCATCATAGAATAAATAACATGAAGATTCCATCGTATGCCCTGGTGTATGCAAAAGTTTTAAAGAAACATTACCGATATTGAAAATTTCATTATCCTTTGCTGAATAGAAATCAAATGAGGCTTTAGCGCCAGGTCCATAAACAATTGTGGCACCTGTTTTTCTTGCAAGGTCCACATGTCCTGACACAAAATCGGCATGAAAATGGGTTAGAAAGACATACTTAATTTTGGCCCCATCGTTCGCTGCTCTTACCACATAGGGGGTTGTTTCACGCAGAGGATCAATAACGGCTGCTTCTCCATTCGACTCAATGTAATACGCAGCTTCTGCAAGGCATCCGGTATAGATTTGTTCTACAGTCATGGTTCAAGGATGTTTACGATTGTTACAGCAGATCAATAGCCAATTACTGTTGTGAAATTACCGAATTTCGTTGACTCTTCCTACTTGCTAGCTACAAATGTACGCTAACCCATATGTATTAAATGTGACAAAAATCACAATGTGCCGGATGGACTTTTTATGGACTTGTCAAAATAATCGATGGCGGCCTGTACATCCATAAATGTGAGCTGATCCGCGCTGAGATCATCGATTCCTGCACGCTCTAGAAAATCTCTGACAGGACCAATCAGGTTGGTAATTAACACCTTTATTCCTTTTGAGTTAAAGTCTTCCACAATTTCTTCTAATACCTGGTAGCCGGTAGAATCAATATGAGCAATACTGTTTGCTTTAAGAATAATGCATTTCAACCTGCTGCCTTTTTTTAAAGCCTCCTGACGAACAGTTTCTGCAAAATGGTTGCTATTAGCAAAGTACAGTTCCGCATCATAACGAAAAATAAGTATTTCCGGACGAATGATTAGGTTATTATATCTTTCTGTGTTCCTGTAGATTCTGTCTTTTTCATTAAAACCGAGTACAGCGACATGTGGTTTTACACTACGATAAATCATTCCCATTAATGACATAACCACACTGATAATGATTCCTTCTTTAATACCAATGGCTAGAGTGACTCCAAATGCCACTAGCAACATCAGGAAGTCTTCTTTCCTGGTTTGCCACAGATAGTAAGGGAATCGAATATCAATCAACCTGAATACAGCTACCATGATAATAGAAGCAAGGATGGCCTTGGGAAGATCGTAAAACAATGGAGTAAGGAATAATAAGGTGAGAGCAATAACTACCGCGGCCACCAGGGAGGAAAGATTTGTTTTTGCTCCACTTTGTTCATTAACGGCAGTCCGGCTAAATCCACCGGTAGCCGGATAGGTTCCGAAAAAAGAACCAATTATGTTACCAAGACCCAGAGCAAGTAGTTCCTGATTGGGCCTTAACTGATATTCTGTTCGATGTTTGGCTTGCACAGCCTTGGCAATAGAAATGGCCTCCATAAAAGATAAAAAGGCGATGGTAAACGCAGCAGGAAGCAGATCTTTAATATTGGTCATATGGAGAGATGGAACCTGAAAGGCTGGTAAACCGGCAGGGACATCTCCAACGATACTAACACCATGATGTTCCAGATCCAGACCATGAACTACGAGGATTCCTGCCACGACTACAACCAGCGCTCCTGGGATCATCTTGTGGATTCTTCTGAGGCTAATGATAACTGCAATACCCAATAGACCGATAATGATACTCAAGCTATTGAAATTTGAAATTTGCTGTACTGCAGATTGAAGGATATTCAGAACATTGCTATCACGAGGGATATATACCCCTAATAAATATTTTAGCTGATTCAGCCCAATAATGAGCGCTGCCGCAGAGGTGAAACCACTGATTACAGGTTTGGATAAAAAATTTACCAAAAAGCCAAGCTGGAACAATCCCATACAAACCTGGATGCTCCCAATGATAAAAGCAAGCAGTATGGCCAGGGTAATATAGTGTTGTGTACCTACAGATGCCAGTGTGGAGATACTGGCAGCCACCAGGAGAGAGTCCATCGCTACCGGGCCGATGGCTAAATGACGGCTGCTACCAAAAATAGCATAAATAACCTGGGGGATAAGAGCAGTATACAGGCCATAAACCGGCGGGAGCCCTGCGATAAGTGCATAGGCCATGCCTTGTGGAATTAACATGATACCAACCGTAAGCCCGGCAGTCAAATCACCTGCGAGATAACTTCTTTGATACGATGCCATCCAGGAACCTATGGAAATATTGGGTTTGCCCATACCGAAGTGAGCAAATGTACAATCATATAACAGGATCCTGAAAAATCATCTGGTACTTAACAAGGTTGTGACCTTTATCACATAGTGGATGGCTCAGCTTAAGTATTCTTGCTATTTTTAATGGTATAAAATTTAACTTTAGACAAAAATGAGATCATTCAATCATTTGCAATCAGGGTCAGCACAATTACTACTCACCCTATTATTTGTAGGTACAATTAGCTTAAATCTGGTTTCTTGTGGGTATTCCCAAGATCATCAGAAGAATAAAGTTGTGGTGCAAAAAGGCACCATTGCCAGGGATGTGGATGTGGAACAGTTTGCAGTTCTGATCAAAGAGAAGAAAGGACTTCTTCTTGATGTAAGGACCCCTAAAGAAGTGGCAGAAGGAAAGATACCCGGTGCAACTAACATCGACTATTATTCCGATCAGTTTAAAGAGGATGTTGCTAAGCTGGACAAAGATCAACCAGTAATGGTTTATTGTCGTTCGGGGCATAGAAGTGGTAACACCATGGCGCTGATGAAGGAATTAGGATTTAAAGAAATATATAACCTTAATGGAGGTTTTATGGCCTGGCAGGCGAAAGGGAAAGAAATAGAAAAATAAGACCTGCCCGATTTACCAGAAATAAAAGTATTGAATTGACAGCAAGATGATCTTCATAGCGCAAACGAACAATGTTGTATTGATGTTCGGTCTTCTTAGTGGATAATATGTCTTATCTCCAAATTTTCGAAGATTCTTTTACGGGGTATTGGCACTACCTTGTTGGAGAAATCCTTCATCCAACCTGGCATAATTATTTCTATATGCTGATTGTACTGTCTATCCTGGTGTGGCTGCTGGAAATAGCATGGCCATGGAGGCAGGACCAGGCTTTGTTCAGAAAAGACTTTTGGCTGGATGCCTTCTACATGTTTTTTAATTTTTTTCTGTTCTCTCTGGTCGTATATAATGCTCTTTCCAATCTAGGGGTAAAGGCATTCAATGATATGCTTGCCCGGATGGGCATAACCAATCTGGTGGCCTTACATATCGAAACTCTGCCCGTCTGGGTACAGTTTATTATTATGCTGGTTGTTGCCGATTTTGTACAATGGTGGGTTCATGTATTATTACATCGTGTTCCCTGGTTATGGAAATTTCATAAGGTCCACCATTCGGTAGAACAAATGGGGTTTGCTGCACATTTGAGATATCACTGGATGGAAACCATAGTATATAAAACCTCCTTGTATCTTCCACTTACCATGATTGGTTTCGGCATTGACGATTTTTTTATACTACACGCTTTTACCGTTTTGATCGGTCATCTCAACCATGCCAATGTCCCTTTTTCATATGGTCCACTCAGATATGTCTTCAATAACCCGGTGATGCATATTTGGCATCATGCTAAAGTTTTTCCCAATTCCCATCCTTATGGTGTGAATTTTGGCATTACCCTGAGCATTTGGGACTATATCTTCAAGACAGCCTATATCCCATCATCCGGGCGAGATATTTCTCTTGGCTTTGATCAGGTCGAAAATTATCCGGGTAGTTTTTGGAAACAACTGGTTATTCCATTTACTCGTAAATCATAAACTTATTTTTTCTCTTTGTAAGGAGTACGATACAGATAAAAGATCAGGACTCCTATTGAAAAAAGAAAAACGGTATGCATCAGAATACCTGAAGCCAGGGCGATATAGTTAAAAAAGGGAAAGCCAAGCCACATTAATTCCAAGCTGCCAAATGTCAGAATTAAAGAAAGGAGAGGCTCGGTCATCAGTAAAAGTTTAAATGAATTTTTTAACGGAGTGAAATAAATCAGGCTTCCAATAGCCAGGAAGACTATTGAAAGGGTAAATACATGCGTATGTATGGTCGTTAACATTTCTGCCTTGCTTTTCCTGAATTTGATAGGCTCTCCCTCTGTTTGGTTCTCTTCGTTTCCCAGGTATTCTTTCTCAATACCTGTTGGAGATAAGGAGGTTCTGGTTTCCAACAGTATGAAGCTTGAAGCATAACCAAAAAGCAAAGCCAGTAGGAATGACAATATAAGATGACGCAATGGAAGCGGCAACTGTTGAAAAGAAGGGGCAAACTCAGTCATGCTTAGTATATTTCATGATCCATTCGCTGTCTTCACGTATGGCCCTGGTGATCGACATGGCCGAGATAGTAGCCCCGGAAATGCCATCGATGTCCTGGTTCAGGGACATTTGCTTACCATTGGTTTTTCCAACAAATTGGCGCAAGAAGCGTTTGCTGCTAATCTCTCCACCGTAGTTTTCCCGGTATTGTAAGATGGATACAGCCAGGATAACTCCGTTTTGATTAAAAATAACCATATAAGAGAATTTTTCAACCTTACTGGGCGCCTCGGAAAGTATCAAATACCCAACCTGAGATCCCCCGGATGTTTCAATCAGCAAGAGTTCAACAGGTCGGCTGGATCTGCTGGCATTAAGATGTGGATCTTTGTGTAATGTCACTTCCCCTTCAAATAGTAGAGCTACTTGTTTCATGATCTTTTTCTGGAACCTGGTATAAAGGGAGGGTCCTGACAAAGAAGGCAATATTGAAAGCAGAAGAGCTAGAACCATACGCCGACTCCCAGGTTTAGCTGGTTTTTACCTGATTCGGGCAAGGCATTAGAGAAGTGCTGATAATCCGCTTTGAAGGCTGTGTTTTCCGATGGCTTGAAGGTCAGGCCGAAAGTAAGGTCGGTACGGTCATATTGGGCGTTGACCTGGAGTCCTTCATATACCTTACTATGAGTATTGTATTTCTCATACCTTCCAAACAAAATTAATTGCTCTGGCACCTGTTTATTCATACCCAGTAGATCATATCCGGCTTCAACAAAGTATCCTGTCATGCGGGAGCCCAGGTCTGTTCCAGTGAATGCATTGTATTCATTTGTATTCGAGAGATGGGTATAGACCCATTGAGCCCTGGCCTGGAAGGCCCTCTTCCTGTATCGGGCGTCCACCTCTACCATCTGGATACCAACCTTACTGGAATCTGCCCGGGCACTGAGAAGGGCATTGGACTTGTCAAGGCCATCATTTAAGGTAGTTTGCGACTGGCCGAAATAGCCTGATGCCCCGAGGTTTAGTCCGGCGATCCCGTAATACCGAACCTTCATGGCAACATTAGGACTGCCACTGAATGTTGATTCAATTCCTTTCTGGCGACCTTTCGATCCCGTCAACCCCACGAAATAGTGCACCGCCATCATAGCTCAGGGGCCCGTTAACCAGGTAGGCCTGATAGCTGATTGACGACGATGGGAGGTTGCCGGCAAAGCCAATACCAATTTCACGCCAGGTAGATGGAATAATATACTTGTCGAGGTTTGGTCGCTCTACACCGTTGAATGTTGGGGGCTCATGATATTCATTAACAATTCCCATGGGGATGAGTATTAAGCCTCCTCTGAAATTAAGCCAGTTGGTTAGTTTATATTCCAGAAATGCTTGTTCGACTGATACTTCTTCCACATGTTCCAATTCAATTTCAGTAAAAAAATTCAAACGGTCATTAAACCTATGTCCTAGAAAAACAACCAGGCGATGAATATCCATTGTACCATTTTCAGATACATCATTGCCAAATGGTTGATTGTAGTCGATTTGCGCATACCCGCCTACCTGTGCTTTTCCGAATTGAGAAGTGTAGAGGGTGTTCCTGAATACTACATCAGAACGATCGAGAGAATCGGTGTCCTGTGCCTGGCACGTAAGAGCTACGAGGATAAAAAGCACAATTATTCCATTTAAACGCATTTTATTGACA
>Ga0114931_10009748_pt1 | contig 11478 bp, 4 predicted proteins | sample 2SBtaG_FD_89579 | JGI IMG/M metagenome (GOLD analysis project Ga0114931, IMG submission 89579) | Deep subsurface microbial communities from Kolumbo volcano to uncover new lineages of life (NeLLi) - 2SBTROV14_V59a metaG | ecosystem: Environmental > Aquatic > Marine > Volcanic | place: Kolumbo...
CGTATTAAAAAGTATATCTCAAGATTTCATATTTCAGTAATTGCATATTGCCTAATGCCCAACCATTATCATTTTCTTTTGAGACAAGACGGCAGCACAAGTATTTCAAAATTAATTCAGGCTATTTTCAACAGCTATTTATTTGATTAAATTTTCTAATGTGTCCCATGTGCGACGCACCTCGGAGGTGCGTCGCACATGAAATTCGCAATCATGGAAAGGAGATGATCGCCCACAAAAACTTGTCTGACAATTAACTTAAAAATAGATACTCGAACAAAAAAGGAGGACGTTATGAAAAAACTATTTTTCACATCATCAATGCTGCTTTTTTTAATGACGCAGTTTGCAATGTCCGGCAGCATCGAGGTCAATGATCCCAATCTGATGAAACAGGCAATAGACTTTTTGAACACCAGCGCGGATTTTGACACAATGTACCTCACGGTTCCAGGCGGCGTTTACACGACGCACGATACTCTTTTTTACGAAATCAAAACGCCTATTACTATCCTTGCAAAGCCGGGCCTGGAAGAAAAACCGATCATCACCCACAGCGATGACAGTACCAGCGTTTTGGAAATGTTTCGCATTTACAACAGCCTGACTGTGGAGGGTGTCATCTTTGATGGCGGACGCGAAGAAACCCACGGTTTAAAGTACGCCCTTCGCGTCGGTAATAGTCCTGATGAAAGCATCTCTGCAAAAAAAGGCCTTAACATCATTCTGCGAAACTGCGAATTCAATAATTTTGCTAAGAATAAGGATTATGTTTCAGGAGAGGGACACGCGCTTTATTTCCTCAAAAACATTAACACTGTCGGTAAAGTTCTGATTGAAAATTGTTCCTTCGACAATATCAGCGACGAGGCGATTCGCATGACGGAAACGGAGAAATACGCCACAACACGTTGCCTCGATACGCTCATTGTCCGCAACAGCACGTTTACAAACATTAATGCAGAGTGCGTTCGCTTTTATGCCGATACGGATGTGAATACGGAAGATGCATACGTCTTGGTTGAAAATTGCACTGTTAACAACTCGGCCCCAAGATTTTGTTATATCAAAAACAATGCCGGGACACAAGTAAGAAACATCATTATCACCAACGGAAGACTGAGTACAAAACGTCTGGACAGGAATGATTACACTTTTGAAGTGCAGGGTGTCGGCTCAACGCTCAGTCATTGTGATACGCTAAACCTTGCCTTTGACCCGGTAACAAAAAGAGAAGATGTTTTCCGGGCCACCAAAAGCGCGGAAAAAGATGCAGAGTCCATGTGGGGATTCGATCCCTTGCAAGCTGATCCTGCAAACGGAGATTTTACCCTGCTACCTGGTTCTCATGCTTATTATTCCGGAAATGAAGGACAGGCACTAGGCGACCTAAACTGGGCGACCAACGAGCCGACGGTCATTCCGTTTTTCATGACAGTAGAAGGTAATGGTAGCATCACTTACAACCCGGTTAAGGACGGACAATGTTACGACCCCGGCACAGTCGTAACCATGACAGCGGTGCCCGATTCCGGCTGGTCATTCAGCGGATGGAGCGGTGATATAGCTGGGGGAGAAAACCCGGCAACAGTAACCGTTGATGCGGCTAAAACGATCACTGCAACTTTCACAGAAGGTGGAACAGGTGTTAACAGAGCTTCAACCCTACCCATCAATTATGATCTGGGACAAAATTATCCGAATCCATTCAACCCATCGACTACCATTCCTTTTGCTCTCAAGAAATCCGGTAAAGTGAAACTTGAGGTTTTTGATATTCTGGGCAGGAAAGTCGCCACGGTAATTAACGGGCGCTATGAAGCGGGTGCACACCGTATTTTCTTCAGCGGAGCGCACCTTGCTGCCGGAGTTTACGTTTATCGTCTGAGTACAGCGGAATTTACAGCCGCAAAAAAAATGACTTTTGTAAAATAAAAGGAGAACATCATGCAAAACAAATTTCAATTTATTATTGTATTTTTCGCAGTTCTGCTCATCTCCAGCATTCCTCTTGCTGCACAAACTGTGCATCAGGTTGATGCCGGAGACGGCGGTTTGCAGGCAGCCCTGGATGCTGCCACCGACGGCGACATCATCGAGCTCGTTTCTGACGGCGGTGTGTATACTGAGGCAACGCCGCTTGAAATTACAAAAAGCGTAACTTTTCGCGGACAGAATGGTCTCGCCGCAAAACCGATCATCCGCGGCACCACCTCGGGCGAAGCAGTCTTTAAAGTCACTGCAAGCGCAGCGCGGCTGCAGATTGAAGGTGTGGAAATTGACGGTACCGACGGGGCCGGCAGCGTGCTTTCCAAATACTTTGTTCGCCTGGACAACGGAGACGTCAACGGCTCCGTTGTTCTCAAAGTCTTGAATTGCGTCGCCCACGATTTTTCCGATAAAGCGATCAAGGCTTATGGCAATTGCGGCATCGATTCATTGATTGTCGACAATTCTATCTTTTACAACGGCGCTAAAGAGGGCATTACACTTTATTCCGGTTCAAGCTCTGATCCACCGGCCATCATCGATTACGCTTCCATCACCAATTCAACATTTTATAATTTCAAACGTGAAGCCATTAAAGGCCAAACGTATGATCAAACGAAAGTTTTTATTAACCGAAACACGTTCTATAATGTCGGCTATGACAAAAAATCGATGATCTACTTTCGCAACATGACGGATGTGGAAGTGAAGAACAGCATCTTTGTCAAAAATCAACATACCGATACGGACAAATTTGCAGATTTTGCATCAGACGCCAGCCTGTTTCATCATAACGATGTGTTTGATGTCGTCAATTACGAGGTCGGCAAAGCGACTGTCTCAGATACCTTGCATCTGGATCCTCAATTTGCAGATCCGGATCATGGCGATTTTACCTTGCCGGCAGATTCACCCTTGTTGACATTCAGCGATGTTGGGCACGGTATTGGTGATCCGCGCTGGGACCCAACCGCTTTGATGCCCACTGTTTATCAAGTCGAAGCCGGCGATGGGACGCTGGAAGAAGCCTTGAGCAAGGTAAAGGATGGCGAGATCATCGAACTCGTAACCAGCGGCGGGGTATATTCCACCTCAACCAGCTCGTCAATGAAAGTGAGCAAGAACATAACGATTCGTGCCGCGGAAGATCTGGCGCAGCGCCCTATCTTGCGCAATACAAACACAGGGACGAGTACGCCAATTGTCCTGGAAATTAAAAAAGGCGGGAGTTTAAATCTTGAAGGCGTGGAACTTGACGGCTTTGGCGCTGATGGCGCAACCTTAAATTCAAAATATCTTATCCGCGCGCGCGAAAGTTCCGCTGCCGATTCTTTTCACTATAATCTGAAAATCGACGACTGCTATTTGCACGACTCTAAAGAGATTCTTTTCAAGACATACCAAACGGCAAATGCAGATACAGTGCTTTTCTCAAATACGCTCTTTTTCGGATGCGGCAAAGAAGGATTACTGTTTGGCGAAAATTCCACAACCAACCCCAAAATCGGTTATGTGGATATTGATAATTGCACTTTTAAAAATGTCGGTCGCGAAGCACTTTTAATTCAGCAAAACCCACAAACGATCATCAGGATTAACCATTGTACTTTTGATTCCATCGGTACCGGTGGTTCGGATCGCATCCTTTACCCCAAAGAAGTCGAGGATGCGCAAATCACCAACTGTATTTTCACCAATCAGGGTGGGTACAGCGAATCTATGAAACTGTATGGAAATTCTTCTATTTCGTATTCAGACACATTTAATGTTGCAAAAGTTAATTTGAGCGGCAGCGCAACAATTGGAGAAGGCATGCTTGGAGTGGATCCGCTTTACAATAATCCTGCACAAGATGACTATCGCCTGGCGGAAAGCTCTCCTGCCCGCGGCGCCGCGAGTGATGGTCGTGCAATGGGTGACTTGCGCTGGGAAGCCTCGCCAAATGCTTTTCGCTTAACGGTAATGACTGAAGGTAACGGCCATGTTACGATCGATCCTCCGGGCGGTTTTTACGATCCGGGCACCGTTGTCACTCTGACTGCAGAGGCGGATCGAGGATGGGCATTTTCATCATGGACAGGCGTTGCCGTCTTCCCGCCGGATAATCCTGTGGCAACAATCACCATGGATGGCGACAAGACGATTACGGCAACATTCGTGAATCTGCTGCCTAAATTCACCCTGGCCGTAGATACACTCGGTCTTGGTCACGTTGATCTTGACCCGCAGCCGGTAGAAGGCAAAGTTGATAGTGGTACGGTAGTCAATTTTACCGCTGTACCCCGGGAAAACTGGCACTTTGTGGAATGGCTCGGAGATCTGACGGGTTCGGAAAATCCCGTCTCAGCGCAAATCGATTCCAATATGCATGTTACCGCCTCTTTCGCCAGTAATTTCACCCAGTTTGCTCTTAATGTACAAGTTGTCGGTAAAGGAAGCGTATCGCTCAACCCGGCTCCAATTCTTGGAACGTACGACAGCAGCGCAGTTGTAACTTTAACAGCCGAACCGGTGTTAGGCTGGAAATTCAGCGGCTGGTCCGGCGATTTAACGGGTACATCCAATCCGGATTCCATTGTCATGGACACATCAAAAACAGTTACGGCAACTTTTGAAGAAATTGTTTTTGAAAAACATTCCATGGAAATCGATACAACCTGGGACTTGAGAGATGCTGTTGAATTTGCCAATAACAATAGTACAATTGACAGTCTCATCCTCGTTACCGGCGGCGGAGTTTACACCTCAACCAGCCCCAGCGATGTCGCAGTGTTCGCACCGTTAACCATTGTCGCAGCCCCTGATTTGCAACAAAAGCCGATCATCACCAACAGTGATGAAGAAAAAGCTAATCTGGATGTTTTCCGCGTTTTTGATGATTTCACCCTCAAAGGTGTGATACTGGATGGTGGAAACAAACGCAGCCAGGGCATGAAATACGGCATTCGCTTGCGTAGCTATACGGATGACTCGGTGAAAACAGGCACAAACATAACCGTGCAGGATTGTGAATTCAAAAACTTCTTCGAGGGCAAAAATCCATCAGCAGATGGACATGCGTTTAAAATTGATGTCGGTGTTCGTGCGGGTACGGTTCGTTTCGAAAACTGCACTTTTGCCAACTTTGGTTATGAAGCGATCAGAATTTCGGATACGGAAAAATGGGCAACGGACAGTGCCCTGGATTCTCTGATCGTAGAAAATTGTACCTTCACCAACATTGACGCCGAATGCGTCAGGTACTATTCCGACGTCGATCCAAGCACACCTGATGCACCCGTCATTCTCGAACACATTACCGTGAACAATTCGGCGACGCGTGCGTTTTATTTGAAGAACAGCGGCGGCGCAATTGTTCGGGATATTATCATTTCCAACACGCGCCAGTCCGGACATGGCCGTGACAGTGATTTGATGGATGCCCAGGGAAATACTGGCATACCAAGTTTCGTCAGTCACATTGATACATTCAACGTGAAAGCAGTACCAATCAAATCGACTGACGGCGAGGTCGACACAACCACAGTTTTCGGCATCGATCCGAGATACGAAGACGCTGCCACCATGAATTATACGCTAATGCCAGAATCTCATCTGTACGGTTTGGGACATGATGGCGAAGCGATAGGCGATCTGCGCTGGGCAACGAATGAACCAACCTCTGTAACTTTAACGATTCTCGTGGATGGTTCCGGCAAAGTTGTGGCGAGTCCTCTTCCTGTCGGTTTGACATACGATCTCAACACGACAGTAACCCTCACCGCAATAGCGGACTCTAACTGGGAATTCGTCGAATGGAGTGGCGACGTGACAGGGTCGGATAATCCGGTTACCATCACACTGGATGCTGCAAAAAGTGTAACCGCCTCATTCAAAAATATTACTCGCGTTGACGGAGCCGGTGAACTCCCGACGGAATATGCTCTCGATCAAAATTATCCCAATCCGTTCAACCCAACGACAATGATAAATTTTGCACTCAAAAAACAGGGACACACAACGGTTAAGATTTTCGATGTTCTTGGGCGAGAAGTCAAAACGTTACTTGACAAAGACATGGCCGCCGGACGCTATGAACTTGTAGTGGACGGGCTTACACTTTCTTCAGGCGTTTATTTCTACCAAATTCATTCGGGCAGCTTTGTCGCCATGAAAAAAATGATACTGATGAAATAGAAGCCTATTGAAAAAGCATAAGACTCAGGTTGCAATGCTATTCATAAGTTTTTTCTCAAATACCTGGATGTTCCGCTGCCGCGGAACATCCAGGGTTTTTTTAATGATTTTTTAAATTATACGAGTTTTAAAATTGAAACTGAAAATCTCTTTTTATTTTCTTATCTGCATTTTATTTTTAACCTTTGCATTACAAAATGCAAATGCAAAAAACTACAATGTCCACAATGCCGTTGAAATTAAAAATGCGATGCAAACCGCTCAACCCGGCGATACACTCATCATGGCTTCCGGTCTGTGGACGGATCAGCATATCGTTTTCCAGGGAAACGGCGAGACTGGGCATCCGATTGTTCTACGCGCTGAGACGCCCGGTATGGTCATCCTGAACGGTACTTCCACGCTGCGCATTGCCGGAGATTATCTGACAGTGGACGGGTTACGATTTATCGGCGGCTACAGCCGTTCCGGTGCGGTTATTGAATTCCGTAACGGTTCTTTGCATAGCAATCATTCACGTTTAACGAATAGCAGTATCGTCGAATACAATCCGCAAAGCAAGGGCACGGACTATAAATGGGTTTCGCTTTACGGCAGTTACAATCGGGTTGATCATTGCTTTTTTAAGGGGAAAACGCATTCAGGCACTACACTCGTTGTCTGGCTATCCGCTCAGCCGAATTATCATTTGATCGATCATAATTATTTCGCTCATCGTCCCTCGCTCGGCCAAAACGGCGGTGAGACCATTCGAGTTGGTACCAGCGATTGGTCAATGTACGACTCGTTTACAACGGTTGAACAGAACTATTTTGAAGAATGCAATGGCGAAACTGAAATTATTTCCAACAAAAGCTGTGAAAATGTTTATCGCAACAACACGTTTTTTAATTGTGAAGGTGTTTTAACTTTGCGCCATGGCAATCGCTGCACCGTACAAGGAAATTTTTTCCTCGGCAATAAGAATTACAGCGCCGGCGGCGTGCGCATCATTGGCGAAGATCATAAAGTTTTTAACAATTATTTTTATCAGCTCAATGGGACTGGATATCGCTCAGCATTGTGTATGGTGTTGGGTGTGCCGCATTCTCCGGCAAATCGCTATTTCCAGGTCAAACGTGCGCTGGTCGCTTTTAATACATTTGTCTCCTGCAGAAAAACCATGCTCATTGGCTACGGCTCCAGCGATGATCAGTCCCTCCCCCCGCTTGACTGTACGATTACCAATAACATTGCCGTATCCGATAATGAAATCGTAGAGTATGCGACCGACCCTGTCAACATGAAATACGAAGGCAATATCATGTTCGGAGATTTGGGGATACCACAGCAGGATGGCATAACCCTGATCGATCCGCAACTGGCGCTCGATGCAGAGGGGCTGTGGCGGCTGACGGAAAGCAGCCCGGCAATCGGCGCCGCGGTCGGCAACTATCCTTTCCTGATCGATGACATGGACGGCCAGCCCCGGGGTGAGAACAAAGATGTTGGAGCAGATCAATATTCCGATGCTCCTGTTTTATACCGGCCATTAACAGCTTCCGACGTCGGCCCTGACTGGCTTGGCACAAGCATCCCTCCTGCTTTGCTCACCATTCATACATCGGGGTCAGGCAAAGTCATTCTTGATCCGCCGGGTGGTATTTATGATGCCATGCAAATCGTTACCCTTCTCGCCGTGCCGGATTCCGGTTGGCGCTTTGAAGGGTGGAGCGGAGACGTACCCGACAATTCCAACCCGATTCAAATAACAATGGATGTGAGTAAAACAATCACTGCGAAATTTGTCCGGGACCTGCCGCAGCAATATCATCTTTCTGTGTATGTTTTTACCTCCGGCGGACACGTCATTACCGATCCGCAAGGTGAATCATTTGCAGCAGGAACGCATATCGTCGTAACTGCAGTGCCGGATTCCGGCTGGCGTTTTACCGGCTGGGGTGGCAGTCTGAGCGGAAGTGCAAATCCTGATACTGTCATCATGGACGAAGATAAAAGCATTTTTGCAAACTTTGCAAGCATTCCATCTCTTGTAACAGGACACATCAAACCCAATACTTTTTACTTGGGCTTAAATTATCCAAATCCATTCAATCCGGTGACGCATATTCCCTATGAAATTGCAAAAGCTTCGCATGTCAAACTTTTGATTTTAAATTCTCTGGGACAAGAAGTCATAGTTCTGGTCAACGAATATCAGCAACCGGGAAAATATAACGTCACATGGAATGGCATGAACAAACGCGGGACAACAGCGCAAAGCGGATTGTATGTGTATCGGTTGGGAGCGGATTCATTTCAAAAGTCTGGAAAAATGATTTTGCTTAAATAGCCTGACAAACGAATTTGAACGCCTGGCGCGCTCTTGCAAACCATTGGGAAAATCTCGCGGAATGAACCGATGAAGCGCTTCTCAAGTCCCTATTTCGCACAGCAACAACCAAGTTGAAAGATGTCAAATGAAAGTATATCAAACCTTCGTTTTCTTATTATTTTTCGGATTTGTCACAGGCCAGACCTCTTTAGCCCAAAGCGTTTTCCCCGGTCTTCTAAATCCCGATGGAACAACGCATGAGATTCACACGCCAAATAAAGTAACCGGACAAACGATAAATGTTCTTGATTTCGGTGCGGACGCAGATGATAACGACAACGATGATCTCCCGGCGATTACCGCCGCAATGCAATCCGCGGCCTTTGGCGATGAAATTTATTTTCCCAACGGCGTCTACAACTTTAATTCCACTTCATCCGGCGATTCCAAATCCCATCTCTATTTAAAATCCGGCGTTAATTTGCGCGGAGAAGACCGAGACAGCACAATCCTTAAATCCGGTTTTGGGGACAAAACAATCGACCGATTTCTAAAAATGCGTGGATTGCACGACATTGTCATCGCCCACCTTACTTTGACTTCTGCATTCAATGGAAAATATTCGACGGATACCAAAACAAACAATCCCCAGGCAGGCGGCCCAAAATATGTGATCAGCATTGAGGATGACGCCGGATCGCCCTCATATAATATTACTGTAGATTCCGTGTTCGTGGAGAAATACCGTGTTCACGGTGTGCGGCTGAGCAAAAGCCACGATGTGGTTGTGGAGAATTCCATTTTTAAAAATGCCACGGATGTTGCTGGCGGAGGTGCGGGTTACGGCGTTTCCATTCAGGGTAATAAACTGCACGACAATAATTCAAAATTCAATCTGGTGAAAAATTGCCGGTTCCTGGGTCCCTATATTCGGCACGGCGTAGTCATGCAATACGCCACCCACAACAACGCAGTAAGAAATAATTCAGCGATCAACACCCGCCTTGATGCAATCGATCTGCACGGCGAAGATGAATATTTGAATGAAATTTATTTGAATGAGGTTCGCGATGTTCTCACCGGCGCCGGCGTGGGCGTTGGAAACACCGGTTCGACGCATGACGCGTCCGGCCCATACAATTATATTCATGACAACATGATGATAAACTGCCGCGAAGGGATAAAAGTATATCTCGGTTCTCCGGATACGAGGATCGAAAATAACATTGTTCGCGAAAGCACCGTTTCATCAGGCAAGGGTATTTATCTTCTCAATGCCCCACGAACAATAGTAAAAGGAAATCAGATTCACGATAATCCTGGCTACCATTTTACCGGGATTTACCTGAAGCACGATCCCGGCACAATAGGCAAAGGTGTCGGCGATCCGCAAGACATTCGAATGATCGGAAATAGCATTTATAATAATGATTATGGCATCCGCATTTTTGCCGGCATTGGCATCGTTATGCAGGATAATGACGTGCATGATAACGCCGTGCAAGATATTTACATTTCTTCAGGTGTCACATTTAATAATTTACTTTTGATCACGACAATCGGTTCCGGAACAGTGCAGATGGATCCACCAGGCGGAAGCTATCCTGCCGGAACTGTTGTTACATTAACGGCAAAAAGGGCGGCAAACTGGAAGTTCAGTCATTGGGAAGGTGATTTAACGGGCACAAGTAATCCAAAAACAATTGTTGTCGATGCGACGAAAAGTATAACCGCAGTCTTTGAAAAGATGACAGGAACCGACGAAGTGGCACTGGCTTTGGGTATCAATGGTTCTGGCACGGTTCATCTTGACCCGCCTGGAGGCATTTATAACAGAGGAACAATTGTAACTCTGCGCGCCCAGGCAGATTCCGGCTGGCAGTTTTCCGGCTGGTCCGGCGACCTGATGGGGCAAAATGCAGTTGACAGTCTCGTGCTCGACTCGGACAAAAATATTATAGCCACTTTTACGAAACTGCCGCAATACAAATTGCTCACCTGGATTATTGGTTCGGGGCAGGTTGTGTTTGACCCACCGGGCGGAACCTATCTCGCCGGAACAATGGTAAAAATTACTGCCATTCCGGATTCCGGTTGGTTATTCACAGAATGGGGCGGCAGCCTTAGCGGCTCAAAAAATCCGGACAGCATCATTGTAAATTCCGATATGACTTTTACGGCAAAATTTGACAAGCAAACCGCTGTCGCTTCACGGGCACAACCATTCGAATATACATTGCGACAAAACTATCCCAATCCTTTTAATCCGGCAACTGTTATATCTTTTACTCTGGAGCATCCAGCCAGAACAACTGTTGAAATCTATGATGCTTTAGGCAGAAAAGTAGATACCGCCCTGGATCAAAATTTGGAGGAAGGTTTTCATTCGATAAAATACAGTGCATCGCAGTTGCCGTCCGGAGTATATCTCTACAAACTGCGATCAGGCGAATTTGTAGCCGTAAAAAAAATGATATTGATCAAGTGACAATCCATTAACCATGCGAATCGAAATGTATATTAAAATCATTAAAACACTTTGTCTGTTATTTTTCCTTCTTTCTGCGAATAATTCCATATCAGGGAATGCAAAAGATGATTTCCACTGGGATCATAATTATTTGTTTTCGGAACAGGACATTTATAAAGTCCGGCAGCTTGTAAAAGCAAACAATCCGAATTTTTTACCGGCAGCAACTAAATTAAAAAATGAAGCCAATGCTGCGCTGCACCAGGGTCCATGGACAGTGTTTGATAAGAAACAAATACCACCCAGCGGAAATAAGCATGATTACATGAGCGCGGGAAAATACTGGTGGCCTGATCCGAAAAATCCAAATGGACCCTATATCCGCAGGGACGGTATAACGAATCCCAACACAGTCACTTCAGATAAAGAGGACATGGGCGACATGGCAGATGCCGTAGAAACACTGGCGCTGGCATATTATCTGTTTGGAAAGGGAAAATATGCGCAACGGGCGGTATTTTTTCTTCGA
>Ga0114931_10009749_pt1 | contig 11478 bp, 8 predicted proteins | sample 2SBtaG_FD_89579 | JGI IMG/M metagenome (GOLD analysis project Ga0114931, IMG submission 89579) | Deep subsurface microbial communities from Kolumbo volcano to uncover new lineages of life (NeLLi) - 2SBTROV14_V59a metaG | ecosystem: Environmental > Aquatic > Marine > Volcanic | place: Kolumbo...
AAGAGTGTGCGCATATGCACTCCCTCCAGAACATTGCGGTGCGCGGATAGTTTCTGCCATGCTGAAGCTTGAGTTGGTGCACTCATGGAAATTTCTGTCCTTTTTCAGTGGTTCGGCATTGAAAGTTGCCGCGCAGCCGCCGCGTCGGTCAACCAAAAGAGCAGCCCACTGTGTGGCTGCACTCTTGCGGTTGGCAAAGTTTGTTTACCGACCTCGATCTGCTGCTGCACTTCAGCCAGGCGCTGTGCTTTATCCGTTCCAGACACGAGAACACAGACTTCACGCGCCTCGTTTATTTCTGCAAGACTGATGGAAACGCGCTCGACCGGTGGAACCGGGCTGGCGGTCGGGATAACACGTTCGTCAGTCGCAAGTTCGGGTGTGTCCGGAAACAGAGATGCGGTGTGACCGTCGTCTCCCATACCGAGCAATACAATGTCTAGCGGCTCGTTACCAAGTATCTCCGCATAACGCCGTGCTGATTCACCCTGCCCTCGCTCGACTTCAATACGATGTACATTCGATTCGATGATTGGCACACGGGAAAGCAACACAGAATAGACCATGTGGTAATTGCTCGCATTGTCATCCGGCGGCACACAACGTTCGTCCCCCCAGAAAACGTGAACATGCGTCCAGTCAACCGTCGTCGCCAGGTCGGATTGGGCCAATCGTTGATAGACGGGTCGCGGGGTGTTTCCGCCGGCAAGTGCCAACCGGCATTCCCCCCCCTCCTCGATCAGCCGCGTGATACGCTCTGCGATCAAGTGCGCAGCCGCCTCGACCAATACATCCTCATTGTCGTAGCAGCGAATATCCGGCTTGACCACATTCATGACCTGATGGAGTACTAGAGCGTGTGCCATTTGCGATGATTACCCTCAATCAGCTTGTCGGCTTCGACTGGTCCCGCAGTCCCGGCAGCATATTCGGGAAGCCAGTGGATGTCTTCCCTCCCCCATGATTCCTGAATGTTCTTGATCCACGTCCAGGATGCTTCGACTTCATCGCGACGCATAAATAATGTGGCATCCCCCTCCATCACATCCAGCAGCAGGCGTTCGTAAGCTTCCGGCGACTGTTCATCAAACGTTGATTGATAGCCGAAATCCATCTCTACCGGCTGAATTCGCAGCTTTGCACCCGGCAGTTTGGTGTTGATGCTCATTGATATGCCTTCGTCAGGTTGAATTCGTAAAACGAACACATTGGGTTCTATTGTGTGTCTGGGATCGATATTGAACAGAATCGGCGGTACCTCTTTGAACTGCACCGCGATCTCGCTGGTCCGCTTCGGTAACCGTTTGCCGGTGCGAAGGTAAAACGGCACACCGGACCACCGCCAGTTGTCTATTAATACTTTGAGCGCGACATAGGTTTCCGTAATTGAGTCCGGCTTGACATTTTCTTCTCGACGATAGCCCGGCACATCGACGCCATCTTTCGTACCGACAGCATACTGCGCACGAACAACACAACTGCCACTATCGCTGACCGGCCGTAAACAGTTCAACACGGCGAGCTTGCAATCACGCACCACGTCAGCCGTCATGGCCCATGGCGGTTCCATCGCTGTCAGAGAAAGCAACTGGAGGATATGGTTCTGCACCATGTCGCGTAATGCACCCGCGTGTTCATAGTAGCCCGCGCGAGTGCCAACGCCTTCTTCCTCCGCAACGGTGATTTGCACATGATCGATATATTTTTTGTTCCACAGCGGTTCAAAGATGGCATTGCCGAAGCGCATTACCAGGATGTTTTGTACGGTTTCTTTGCCAAGATAATGGTCAATACGAAAGATCTGGTTTTCATCGAGTACCTTCGCAAGGGCCGCATTAATCTGACGTGCGCTCTCAAGATCCCGTCCAATCGGTTTCTCGACGATGACACGTGAAAATGGCCCGGAGTCATTGTTCTCATAGATGAGCCCTGCGGCGTTAAGCTGGTTGACGCATGCCTTGATAAATCTCGGGGGAATGGATAAATAGAATATGCGATTACCGGGAATATCACGTTCTGACTCTATCTCTTCAAGACGCATTTTCAGGCGTGCGAATGCGTCGGCATCATCAAAAGAGCCTTGCACAAAAAATAGCGAGTGCTCAAAATCCGCCCAATGATTGTCTTCCGCAGATCGACGGGAATAGGTCTCAATACCAGCCCGGGCGAATGCTTGATACTCGTTATCGTTTAGCTCACGGCGACCAAAACCAACGATCGCGAAGTTTTCAGGCAAGACGTCATCAAGCGCCAGATTGTACACGGCAGGCAAGAGCTTTCGCTTCGCCAGGTCACCGCCACCGCCCAGAATCACTAGTGAACAAGGCTGCGGTCGCATCTCAGCAAGGCCGACAGCCAGCGGATCGTGGGATGCAGTTTCAAGCATATCGTTGCGCCTGCTCAGTTCCGTGAGGACAAAAGGCAACCATCAGATTCTCAATAATCACATTCAAGGACATTCTCCGGGTTATGCAAATCATTGCAATTTGAAAAGTGAAATGATGCTCATATCATTCAACTCGATCCATGCACTTGAAATGAGTGATCGCCGTTATGACCATGACTGTCAATGATAGTTTCGCCCCTTACGTTTATTTCAAGCAGACCAGCAGCGGAGTCTGGATTATGGAACAGACCGATCAATACCTGCAACCAGTGCTTGCCCGTGATAAGCCGCTTGGGCAATAATCGCTGGTTAAGAAGCTGACGGAGAACTGCCTGATGCACGATGAATTTCCACAAGATGATGGCATACTCTATCTGAATCATGCCGCTGTCAGTCCCTGGCCCGCGCGTACACGTGATGCGGTTATCCGTTTTGCTGACGAAAACACTGCCCGGGGCGCAGCAGGCTATATGAAGTGGATTGAAGTTGAAGCTGAACTACGGGCAAAACTTGCCACCCTGATCAATGCGCCATCCGTCGATGATATTGCGCTTTTGAAAAACACGTCAGAAGCCCTGTCGGTGGTTGCGCATGGTCTGGGCTGGCAGGCCGGTGACAATGTGGTATTCGCGCAGCAGGAATTCCCTTCCAATCGCATTGTCTGGCAATCGCTTGAATCCAGGGGTGTCGAGCCCAGAATGATTGATCTGAACATCGGGCAGTCACCTGAAGATGCTTTGCTCGATCGCATTGATAAAAAGACACGGCTTTTGGCCGTTAGCTCTGTACAGTATGCCACCGGACTTAAAATAGACCTGAATAAACTGGGAACATTTTGCCGCGATAACGCCATCCTGTTTTGTGTCGATGCGATTCAAAGTATTGGCGCGCTTCAATTTGATGTTCAGGCCATCAATGCTGATATCGTCATGGCGGACGGCCACAAATGGATGCTCGGTCCTGAAGGGATAGCCGTCTTTTACACGACAGCAAAAGCCCGGGATCAGCTAACGCTCAATCAGTTTGGCTGGCACATGGTCGAGGATCAATACGATTTTGACCAACTGGACTGGCACCCTGCCCGGTCAGCCCGACGTTTTGAATGTGGCAGCCCCAACATGCTCGGTATCCATGCGCTTGATGCCAGTTTGTCATTACTGGTTGAGGCCGGCATGGAATCCGTTGAGAGAAAATTGATTAAGAATACTTCCTATATTATTGATAACATTAATAATATAGATAACTTTATCCTGATCTGCGATGAAGATCCGGCCCGGCGTTCCGGTATCGTCACTTTTAGACATACAGAGATGGGCACGGCTGAACTCTATCAACTGCTCACCAGTAAGGGTATCGTGTGCGCTCCACGCGGTGGCGGCATCCGCTTTTCACCGCATTTTTACACCCCTCAGACCCTTTTGGAGAGTACTATCGAGATATTGAATTCAGTGTAATTCCGAAGTGATGGTGCTACGAACAGGATGAACCCTGTCCTTGGAGACATGTCTATATTTAATGGTATAAATGGAAATGCCGATATATCAGGCACACTGAACTTCAATACGGGCAACCAGTATTCGTAAATGGACGGGAGGTAGATATTACGTGGGAATTCGAGCCTGGCTGGGTAGAAAAATTTCTGATTGGCTGGTTGCCGAAAAGGACAGCAGTGGGTCACCTTTGTGTGACTATGATCGCCTGAGTTATGAAATCCGCCCGGCAGATATTATTCTGGTCGAAGGTCGCAGTCGCGTCAGTGAAGTTATCAAGATTATTACCCAGAGTACCTGGTCGCATTCAGCATTGTATGTCGGCCGCGTGCACGATATTGTTGATCCTGATCGACGCGCCCACATTGAACGGCTTTATGATGGCGACCCCAATGATCAGCTTGTCATTGAGGCCATACTGGGCAAAGGCACCATCGTTACACCATTAATAAACTATCGTGAAGATCACCTGCGCATCTGTCGGCCCAGAGGATTGTCCGGTAAAGATGCACAACATGTCATAGGCTATGCTATCGATAGCCTGGGCTCGGATTATGATGTCAAGCAATTGCTGGACCTTGCGAGGTTTGTGTTCCCCTGGGCTATACTTCCAAGGCGTTTTCGTTCCAGTCTGTTTGAACACAATGCGGGCATCCCGACAAGCACAGTATGTTCTACCATGATGGCATCAGCCTTTATGGCAGTAAAATTTCCGATTTTGCCTATCATCCAGCAAAATGAAGACGGCACTGTCAGTTTGTATCAGCGCAATCCCCGACATTTCACGCCACGGGATTTCGATTATTCTCCTTATTTCGACATTATCAAATATCCCTACATCGATCTTGATAACAACACTATTTACCAGAACCTCCCGTGGAATGAAGAAGGCATGGTTTGCAATGACGAGGATGATTGCTTTATTCCGGGTGAAGTGTCTTCCAATCAACAACCCGAGGCAACACCTGATACAGCAGTAGTGGCAGCAGCTGAAACACCGACACAGATCAAATACAAGGGAAATGTCTATCCTTTGATCAATATCAATTTAAAAGATCCAAAAATAAAGGAAGGTTAAGCATATGACTCTATTAGGCTGGCTTTTACTGATCGTGACCTGCGCATGGCCACTTGCATTTGTGCGCGCGCCTTTGTTTATCTGGAGTGGTATCGCTGTTGTGGCCCTGGCCATTCTGACCAAATCAGGTGAGTACCCCGCATTTGTAATGATTCCGATCTGGATATTATTGCTCGCCACCGTTGTCCCGTTAAGTGTTCCAATGCTGCGTCGTCGCCTGGTCAGTGATCGTGTGCTCGCTTTTTTCAGGAAAATTCTTCCCAACATGTCACAGACTGAACGTGAAGCAATGGAAGCTGGCACTGTCTGGTGGGATGCGGATTTGTTCAGCGGCAAGCCGGACTGGAACAAACTGATTAACATGCCGATCAAGCGCTTGTCAGTAGAGGAACAAGCATTTCTCGATGGGCCGGTTGATGAGTTATGTCAGATGCTTGATGACTGGGACATTACTCATAATCGTGCTGACCTCACTCCCGAGGTGTGGAATTTTATCAAGCGTAAGGGTTTTTTCGGCATGATCATCCCGAAAGAATATGGTGGCCTTGGATTCTCCGCCCTCGCTCATTCCTGTGTGGTGATGAAAATTTCCGGGCGTAGCATTACCGCCGCCGTGACAGTGATGGTACCAAATTCACTGGGGCCCGCGGAACTGTTACTGCATTACGGCACTGAAAAGCAAAAGCAACACTACCTGCCACGCCTGGCTAACGGGCAGGAAGTCCCCTGCTTTGCATTGACCGGCCCTGAAGCGGGTTCCGATGCGAGCGCGATGCCGGATAACGGCGTAGTTTGTCGGCAAGATTTTGATGGCAACAATGACGTGCTGGGTATTCGGCTTAACTGGAACAAACGCTACATCACACTGGGCCCGGTTGCGACAGTTCTGGGGCTGGCTTTTAAATTATATGATCCTGATCATTTGATTGGCGAACAGGAAGAACTCGGCATTACTGTTGCACTGATCCCGACAGACACTGATGGGATCACGATTGGTCGTCGTCATAATCCAGTCAACATGGCGTTCCAGAATGGTCCCAACAGCGGTAATGATGTTTTCATCCCGATGGACTGGCTCATAGGTGGCCAGGAACGCGCCGGTCAGGGCTGGCGCATGTTAATGGAAAGCCTGGCCGCAGGCCGTTGCATATCGTTACCCGCTTTGAGCACCGGCGGCGGCAAAATGGCCAGCCGGTCGACAGGCGCCTATGCACGCATTCGTGAACAATTCCATATGCCCATCGGACGCTTCGAGGGCGTTGAAGAAGCACTGGCGCGTATTGCCGGCTCTACTTACATGATGGATGCAGCGCGGACAATGACATTAACCGCTGTTGATATGGGGGAACAACCTTCAGTGATATCAGCGGTCATGAAATACCATACGACTGAACGCATGCGCCAGGTGATCAACGATGCCATGGACATCCAGGGTGGTTCCGGCATCTGTCTTGGTCCTCGAAACTTTATGGGACGCATTTACCAGGCATTGCCGATCAGCATTACGGTTGAAGGTGCCAATATTCTTACCCGCTCATTAATCATTTACGGTCAGGGGGCATTGCGCTGTCATCCGTATGTATTCAAGGAAATGGAAGCCGCGCGAGATGATGACCCGATTCGTTCATCAAAAGTGTTTGACAAGGCCTTGTTTGGTCACATCGGATTCGTTATCAGTAATACGGTGCGTTCGCTGTTGTTAGGGTTGACTGGCAGCCGGCTGGCCAGTCTACCTGTTAAAGGACCAACACGTCATTATTTCCAGCGACTCACACGCATGAGTGCCGCTTTTGCGCTGGTATCTGATGTATCAATGCTGGTACTTGGTGGCGCACTAAAACGAAAGGAAAAAATCTCGGGCCGCCTGGGCGATGCCTTGAGTTATCTTTATATGGGTTCCGCTGCCTTGAAACGATTTGAGGATCAAAACCGACCTGCAGAAGATTTACCCCTGGTACAATGGGTTTGTGATGATGCACTTTATCGCATACAACAGTCACTCGATGGTGTTTTACGTAACTTCCCCAATCGACCAATTGCTCTGGTTCTGCGGGCACTCGTGTTCCCGTTAGGTCGTCAATACAGGACACCAAGTGATCATGCCGGGCACAGTATTGCAAAATTACTGCTTGAACCTTCCGAAGCTCGCGACCGCTTGACAGATGGAATGTTTATTTCAAAAAAAATTACTGATCCTACCGGTCGACTGGAAGATGCATTATTGAAAGTTATTGCTGCGGAACCAGTAGAGAAAAAAATCCGCCATGCCATTAAAAATGGTACGCTTTCAGATGCACCTTTTGAACAACTTGTCGATACTGCCATAACGCAGGGACATATCACCGAAGAAGAAGCCAAAACCATTCGCATGGCCGCCGCCGCGCGTAACGACGTAATCCAGGTGGATGATTTCGATGCCGCCTCATTTCTGTATAAAGGATCAGTAAATGACAACGAAAACAAGAGTAATGACCCGACCCGTCTATTTGGTTGACGGCAGTCGCACTCCATTTTTAAAAGCAACAGGTGCGCCGGGACCGTTCAAGGCTTCGGATCTCGCTGTGGCTGCCGGTCGATCACTGCTCGCCCGTCAGCCTTTCGAACCCGAAGATCTGGATGAAGTCATCGCCGGTTGTGTAATGCCCAATGCCGATGAAGTGAACATTGCTCGTGTGATTTCACTTCGATTGGGTTGCGGTAAAGCGGTGCCAGCGTGGACAGTGCAACGCAACTGCGCTTCCGGTATGCAGGCGCTCGATTGTGCTGCGCACGACATTGCCGACCACCGCGCGGAGCTTGTGCTTGCCGGTGGTGTCGAAGCGATGAGTCATGCCCCTGTCCTGTTTAAACAAGCCATGGTTGCCTGGCTTGCACAATGGGCACGTGCGCGCTCCGTCGGTGACAAAATTAAAGTATTAGGTAAATTACGCCTGGCTAATCTTGCCCCTGTCATTGGTTTGCTCAAAGGGCTGACCGACCATGTGGTTGGCTTATCCATGGGACAAACCGCCGAAATACTGGCGCAGCGTTTTAATATCGACCGTGAAATGATGGACAGCTATGCCCTGGAAAGTCATCGTCGCCTGGCTGAAGCCCAGGACAATGGTTATATTGAGGAAATTGAAACCATCTATGATGCCTCTGGAAAATTCTACGATGCTGACAATGGTCTGCGCCGGGATTCAGACCTGGCGCAAATGGCAAAATTGAGAGCCGTATTCGACCGTACCTACGGACTGGTCACTGCCGGCAACAGCGCCCAGGTGACTGACGGCGCTGCCTGGCTGATTCTCGCCAGTGAAAAAGCCGTCGAGAAATACGGCCTGCCAGTACTGGGTCGCATTGTTGACAGCGAATGGGCCGGTGTCGATCCTGCACAAATGGGTCTGGGCCCGGCGCATGCCATGGCGCCATTGCTCAGGCGCGGCAAATTCAAGATCGAGGACATCGATTACTGGGAAATCAACGAAGCCTTTGCCGCCCAGGTCATTGCCTGTGTCGAAGCCTGGAAATCCAGCAGCTATTGTCGTAAAGAACTGGGTTTACGCAGTGCGCTCGGTGAAATTCCACACGAACGTCTGAACGTAGACGGTGGCAGTATCGGCATAGGCCACCCGGTCGGTGCCAGCGGTGCGCGCATTGTGTTACGCCTTATACATATACTGGAACGCAACAATGCCAAACGCGGCATTGCCAGTTTATGTATTGGTGGTGGTCAGGGCGGTGCCATGCTCATCGAACGTGTCTGACAAGGAACATAAAATGACAAAAACCAACAAAAAGAAATACGGCGAAAACTGGTACAGTGAAACTGACAATGATGGCATTGTCTGGCTCCATATCGACAAGAAGGATGCTTCCACCAATGTATTGGCGAGCGCGGTTTTTAAAGAGCTGGATCAGGCAATTAGCGACATTAAGAAATCATCACCCACCGGCATGGTCATTCTTTCCGACAAGTCCAGTGGCTTCATTGCTGGCGCCGATATTCACGAGTTCACCGAGTTAAGTAATCGTGATACCGCAACAGAAATGATTACGTTCGCCCATGGCCTGTTCAGTGATATAGAAGCCCTCCCCTTCCCAACCGTTGCCATGATTCACGGCTTTTGTCTCGGTGGTGGAATGGAGTTGGCTTTGTCCTGCCGTTATCGCATTGCCGATGATGATGACAAAACCCGGTTAGGTCTGCCGGAAGTACTGCTTGGGATCCATCCGGGTATTGGCGGCACAGTCAGATTGTTAAAACATGTTGCCGTACCTCAGGCGATGGACATGATGCTCACCGGTCGTAGTTTGCGCGCACGCGCGGCTAAAAAGATCGGCCTGGTCGACGCCATAACACCTGGACGTCATCTGAAACGTGCTGCGCGTGATTTTATATTACGTAAACCAGCACCTGAAAGACCGGGGCGGTTGATGTCGCTACTTGGTCTTCCCTATGTCCGCACCATTCTGGCGAATTACCTCCGGCGAAAAGTAGCGCTAAAAGCTGCGCCTGAACACTATCCTGCGCCGTATGCCTTGATCGATCTATGGGAAAAGTATGGTAACCAGCCACAACGCATGCTGCATGAAGAAATCGGCTCTTTTGTTGATTTAATTACCAGTGAAACCGCACAGAACCTTGTCCGTGTTTTTTTCCTGCGCGAACAATTGAAATCGTTTGCCAAATTACCCGATGACGATGAATTTAATCCCACCCGCGTACATGTTATTGGCGGTGGTGTTATGGGCGGTGACATTGCTATCTGGTGCGCATTGCATGGCTTTCGCGTTACTATTCAGGATCGCAAGCCGGAATCACTGGCCAAAGTGATCAAACGTGCCAATAGTTTGTATAAAAAGAAACTTAAAAAACCGCGGCTCATTCAGGCGGCCATGGACCGTTTAATGCCGGACATGAAAGGCAATGGCCTGTCACGTGCCGATGTCATTATCGAAGCCATTTTTGAGGATGTCGAAGTTAAACGCGCTTTGTTCAAGGAAATCGAGCCAAAGATAAAGGAAACGGCTGTCATGGCCACCAACACTTCCAGCATTCCATTGGAGGAAATTGGCACGGCACTGAAACAACCCGAGCGTCTGGTTGGCATCCACTTTTTCAATCCGGTTTCACGCATGCCATTAGTCGAGATCGTCACTGCCCCGTCCACCTCAGAAGTGTTTGCAGGACGTGCCTCTGCTTTTGTCGGCAAAATCGACCGTTTACCGCTGCCGGTCAAAAGCGCACCCGGTTTTCTGGTCAATCGCGTGCTCATGCCTTATCTCATGGAAGCCATGATCCTGGTGATGGATGGGATTGAACCCGAGAAGATCGACATGGCTGCCGTAAGTTTTGGTATGCCTATGGGGCCCATCGAGCTGGCAGACACGGTCGGCCTGGATATTTGCCTGCATGTGGCTGAAAACCTGTCCAAAGGGCTGAACGTAGAAGTACCGGCCAAACTGAAGCAAATGGTTGAGGCGGGTGATCTGGGCAGAAAAACCGGCAAGGGTTTTTATACTTATACCAAAGACAAGCCTGAGAAAAATAAATTTGACCGGGCTGACGTGCCGAGTGAACTGGCCGATCGGTTGATATTCCGCTTGCTCAATGAATCGGTGGCCTGTTTACGCGATGGTGTTGTGGCTGATGCAGATCAACTTGATGGCGGTGTTATATTCGGCACCGGATTTGCCCCGTTCCGTGGCGGGCCCATGCACTATGCGAAAGCGCGTGGTATAGATAACATTGTTGCCAGGCTTGAAGAATTCAAATCCCGTTACGGGGATCGGTATACTCCCGAGAAAGGCTGGGAGACGTTAGGCGAATAACGGGGCAAATAATAAAAATATGTTGGAGGAATCATGAGCACCTGGACAATCGACACCATCCCTTACGAAGAAGCGCGCACACTGGACGGACTTTTTCTGGAACGCCTCAAACGCACTCCCGAGGCCATCGCTTATCGGGCCTATGATGAAAAAAATGATCGTTGGGTCGATTACACCTGGCAACAAACCAGCGAAGCCCTGTCACGCTGGCGTGCTGCATTTGAGAAGGAATCCCTGAATCCAGGTGACCGCGTTGCATTGATGTTGCGTAACTGCCGTGAGTGGGTGTTATTTGACCAGGCAGCACATCAACTGGGGCTGGTTGTTATCCCGCTGTATCCCAATGACCGTGCCGAAAACGTCGCCTATATTCTCAACGACGCAGGCGTCAAGCTGATGCTTATTGAAGATGATGAACACTGGGAACATTTACGTGACGTGCGCCATGAGATGAAAACTGTTGAACGCATTATATTCATGGAGGATACACAAACTACCATTACTGATCCGCGCGTGGTCGAGGCCAGTGAATGGTTGCCGGAGATCGGCAGCGAGCTTTCGGCGAGCGGGACAGACCCTGATAAACTTGCCACCATTGTTTACACCTCCGGCACTACTGGCCGGCCCAAAGGTGTCATGCTCAGTCATAAAAATATTCTGTGGAATGCCTGGAGTGGCCTTCAAAACATCGCGGTTTATCGGGAGGA
>Ga0114931_10009750_pt1 | contig 11477 bp, 10 predicted proteins | sample 2SBtaG_FD_89579 | JGI IMG/M metagenome (GOLD analysis project Ga0114931, IMG submission 89579) | Deep subsurface microbial communities from Kolumbo volcano to uncover new lineages of life (NeLLi) - 2SBTROV14_V59a metaG | ecosystem: Environmental > Aquatic > Marine > Volcanic | place: Kolumbo...
CCCGGTAGACAAATCGGAGGTCATACGATTGAAGGAGTCAATGAGCGTGCCGATTTCATCTGTCGCATTGACTGCAATTCTGACACTCAAATCACCTCGAGCTACCGCCTCTGTGCCTTCGGCCAATTTTTGAATAGGCACCGTAATACCACGAGCGACATAAAACCCAAACCACGTGGCACTAAACAGCAACAGCACTGTGACGACAGCCACGAATAGATACGCGCCACCTTTAATAGGATTCTCCATTGCCTTAATTTGTCGAAAATCCGTATACTGCCTGGCAATCCCTTCCATTTTGCCCAACAACGATTCAGAGATATACGTATCAACCACGACCACTCCCTCGATGGCCCCAGGCTGAGAGTTCGACAGGATCGGAACCGCAGCACGGATCAGTCTCCCCACGGAGGCCTCTTGAACCGAAGTGAGGTCCTCACGGGTATCCAAGGCCTGAAGCACCAGCTGTCCAACAGGTAAACTGAACACCGAACTCGGGACATCGGGATCGACCATCCGCGCTAACGTTTCCAATTTAGAAGAAAACACTTCGATTCCGGTTAAGTTAAATTCCGAACGCTTTCGGTCCATGGCTGCCATGAGAATCTCGCGGTGTTCCGGGCGGAGCATCTCTTCTCGAAAGATTTCTTTACTGATAGCTCGCGCACTTTTAATAGTCAACGCCGTATGCCCTTGATGGTACATTCGGGCCATTTCCTCGGAATCCTTGAGCACTTGTTCAATTTGATCATTAAACCAAACCTTCATCACCTCACTGATCACACCACTTGCTACAAAGGCCAGCAACACAGTCGGTACCAATGAAAACCCAATAAAGGCCGCAATGAGTTTGGTGCGGAAGCCAGAACCCAAAAGACGATGACGACGTTCAAAATACGACTTAATCAAATTTCGAGATAACAACAATGTGAGCACAACCAGGCCCACAATATCCAAGTACACAAGAAACAGGACCATGGCATAACTGGCGGTAGGAAGGATGGAATCCTGTTGGGCGCCCTCCATTCCTCCAAAACGCGCATAATACAAGGTCAGGAATAAACAGGGGATTAGAAGGAGAAGAACAATCCAGACGGGTTTTAAATGGAGATGCTGGCTTTTCGCTCCAGACTCTTCATCACCAATTAACCGTTCCCGGGATTTTGAAGAAATACGGAGATGAGGAACAAATTTGGAAGAAGAACCCATCGGAACAACAATTCCTCACATAGAACTACTTCACGGTGTTCAGGAGAGACCGAGTGATCGACAAAACACGCATTCTAGCCAAAAACATCAGCATCAGGGCACTCAGAGAAAAGAAGCGGTCACTTGGTATAAACAGAACATCCCGGATTCGAAATTATTCTCAGGAAGACTTGCCAAATGCCCGAGTGAATGGAGGGCAAACAGGGAGGGTACCCAATAACATGCGAATTTATTTGTCTTTTCCAGATGCCCGCTCAACATATTTCATGCGAAGAGTATACAGCATATCCCGTAATACGGTAGCTTCCTCGGATGAAAGATTCCCCTGTGTCTTTCCCTCCAACATAGAAAGAATTTCGATAATTTCCTTCGCCTGAGGAAGATTAATAGGCGCCGCTGGTTGATCGGGGGAGAGTTGCTCACCCAGCAGCATTAACGTTGAGGTGCCGAGAGACAAGATAAAGGAGGAAAAGGTGAGCGGAATAGCTGCCTCATGCTCTTCAGGGGAAGATCCTGAAGCCGGAGGCATATCGCCAGAAGAGGCCTCTACGGACGGAGTCGACGAGGGCGCCGGATCAGTGGCTCCTCGCTTATCTCGAATGACAAACCCACGCTCTTGATCTTCACTCATGTAATTTCCCTCCGTCAAACCTGAAAAAAACTACCATAATCCTCCTATGGTCGCAAGAAAGATGTCCGATTGAAGCCACACAAGAAACCGGTATAATAGCCGGGCATCATGGGCTGAAAAACCCCTGTCACTCACTTTCGCTGTACCGGGTTAAAAAGAGCAAAATGTCGGAAGCGTTCGACAAACTAACGAAGGTAGTCGCCGAACTCCGTGCGCCGGATGGCTGCCCATGGGACCAAAAACAAACACACGAGAGCCTCAAACCCTATCTCCTCGAGGAAACCTATGAGGTACTCGAAACCATCGACCAAAACAATCCAACAAAACTTCGAGAAGAATTAGGTGATGTGTTACTGCAAGTCCTGCTTCACGCAGAGATTGAAAGCGAGCAGAAACGGTTTACTATACAGGAGGTCGTCCAGGACTTGACGACCAAGCTCATTCGGCGTCACCCTCATGTTTTTGAACCACACAAAAACACACGCGACACTCTCAATGCTGATCAGGTTGTAACACAATGGGAACACATAAAACGCACCGAACGCCAAAAAGCGAATCAGCCAACGTCCATATTGGAGAGTATTCCCTTGGCACTTCCTGCGCTCCAACGCGCCTATCAAATGCAGAAACGAGCCACTCGAGTCGGGTTTGACTGGACCGAACCTCAACAGGTCATCGACAAACTGGATGAGGAACTCAACGAATTACGAGAGGCCACCATCCAAACACATGTGCAGCCCACCAAGGACACTTCATCGGGCGACAGGTCATCAAGGGGTCCATCCCCTGAAGTTGAACACGAATTTGGTGACGTGCTCTTCACACTAGCCAATATGGCAAGGTTTCTGAAAATTAACCCGGAAGATGCGCTTCGCAAAGCTACCAATCGCTTCGCCACACGCTTTCACTATATGGAAATGCAGGCCGCCACGGCTGGCCAAGACCTGCACACACTCACGGTGGAGGAATGGGATCATTTGTGGGAAAAAGCCAAAAAGCAGGAAAAACTCAACGCACAAGGAAACTCTATCACGTCGTAAACGGATTCACTCATGAGCGATTCAGATCAAAGACCGGAGAACAGCGGACGAAAGGGTCTTCACCCAGCCCTCGTGCTTTTTGGAATAATTCTTGGCCTGTGGTTGTTTGTACAAGCCATCATTCCCAAATCCAAACGCATTCAACCTCCCCAAGGCTATGAAACGCAAACACCTCAAACAGCAGCCCTTCTGAGAGAAGCCGGCTCAGCCGCAGTCCCAACCTTTAAGCTGACGACCACCGTCCCAAAGATGAATGCGTTAGCCATCCTCGTTCCTCAACAGACGACAGAGAGTCAGGTGATTGCACTTGTCAACCATCTGCACAACGCACGAAAGGATGGAACCCTCATCAATATTCTGCCACCCACCACACCACACAATGACTTGGACAAATTTGCCATTGCCAATGTGTACATTTTTTCTGACCCACAGTATGCCGTCCAAAGCGCCATCAAAATCCTAACCGTGGGCGCCCGCGCACCAGGAGACCTCTACGGAAAAGAAATTCCCTATGAAGTCGCCATGGAACACGTCCGTGGCCAGTACGTGGTCAATCTTCATGACAAAGACAACCCGGAGCATGGCTCGCTCGGGTTCAGTGAAAAAGCCACCGGCCTCTATTCTCGTCGATACCTACCGATTTTTTAACCCTCTTTCAGGTATTGGGGCTCCTACACATAAATTCCTATATGGGAGAAAACCCTTCCATCTATTGGCGCTCCCTGAGAAAAATTAGGTCAAAGCGGGATCAGAATGCTCAGCCACATAATAATGATGAAGCAAATGCTCAGGAGCGATTGAAAATAGGCCTTACAATATTACGAGTGCTTTTTCTAGAAAGTCTCTCATAAAGTTTACATGTGCTAGTCCCCATGGGTTCTCATTAATCGAGGATTTTTTCAGTTAGTGTATTTAGTTAAGATGAAGTCCCACCGATACCCTTAGATACCCAGCATTCTCCGTTAAAAGGCAAGAGGCTCAAATGCGTTGGCTATATATTGTCAATTTCATTTTTATTCTATCGACATCAACCATCATATATACGGGGGTCCTTTCCAATCCACTGTTGACCTATGTGACCCAGGACCAAAATACCTGGTTCGAAAGCATCAAGCCATATTGTAATCCAGTAGAAGTCGGCATGGCGTTCAAGCGTATGCCCGCTCCTCAAGACAACACGAGTCAGGCCTATGCGGCTGCTTGCTACGCGCTAGCAGGAAAAATCGAAAAAGCTCATAAAAAAATTGATGAGTTTCCTAAAAACAAGCAAGCTTGGGCTGCCAATATTGTCTTTAATGTCGCCCACCCAATCGCAGATATGGGGGATGACGAATCGGCAGGTCCCATTATGCAGTTAGTCGTTTACTATTACCCAAATCATTATATGGCCCTCTACCATGCCGGCATTTCGTTATATGCCACAGGCCATACGATAGACGCGGAAAAACACCTCACGAATTTTCTTACGCTATACAAAAATAATGACGGATGGCGAAAACGGGCTGAGTCGGTTTTAGAAAAAATTCGGAGTAAAACATGATTGGGGAGAAATCTTTTCTATCAGTCGGTGCCACGCTTAAGAACCGTTATTATATCGAAGCCGAAGTCGGAAGGGGTGGGTATTCAGTAGTGTACAAGGCCCAAGATACAAAGCTTCAAACGACGGTAGCCATCAAACTACTCGTCCCTCCTCCTGTTGCGGCAATAACCGCAAAGGAAAGGTTGCGACGGGAGGTAGTGGCCCTTCAAAAACTGAATCATCCAAGTATTATTCGGATTTATGATCTCAATGAGGAGGAGCATTGGTCATTTATCATTATGGATTACATTGATGGAGGAACATTAGATCAACATGTCGCCCGACATGGTCCCCTCTCTGAGAATGAAGCTAGGGAAATTGGTCAACAATTGTCGGCGGCACTTGCCCTTGCCCACCAACATGGGATTCTCCATCGAGACATCAAACCACAAAACATCATGCTCAACAGGGATGGCCAGGCAATTATAACGGACTTTGGGTCCGCGAAAATTGAAGGGCAAGCGACTTTTACCGCCACCGGAGCTTTCGTAGGAACAATGGATTATATAGCCCCAGAAGTTTTCAATGGGGATCGTCCGGATGGTCGGTCAGACATTTATTCGTTGGGAATGAGTTTATATTTTGCGGCAACTGGAACATTGCCGCAAAGTCATTCCAAACTCATGCCACCCACTCCCCGTGAAAATGGCTTCTTCCCAAGTACGACAGGGGCATCCATATCGTCGGAATTTGATGAAATCGTGGCACGGTCCACGACCGTAAATCCTGGCCAACGTTTCCATACGATCAAAGGCATGGCAAAGGCGCTCAATGGCGACTGGCTCATGCCACAGGTTTCACAATCAACCTCCCTGAAGTTTTGTCTACGATGTGGAGGCCCTGATCTTCTTGAGATCTCAATATGCCCGAGTTGTAGAACCCAGACCGATGGAGGAGACACCTGTATATTCATAGAAAAAGAATTGGAGCAGGAGTCGAGAACTCATGTACAACACATCTTACAAAAGGTTTCAGGAATTTCCAGCAAATCATCACGTCTTATGGACACCGTAAATGGGGCAAAAACCCTCCTCAGAGTTCCTCAGGAATCGGCCTCGGGAATTGTGGCTAAGCTTCGAATAAAGAACATCCCCGCGTATTCAATCCCTATTAAAAAAGCCTTTTCTAAAGCTCCATTTTTTCTTCGAATGTTTCTTTTGATTAATTTTGCAGTGGGGTTTTCCGCAGGATTTTTTCATTCAACTTTTTTCATTTGGGTCACTCCCCTATTTTTTGGAGTCGCCCTCATTTCCACAAAAAGAACAATCCTTTCCCCATTAATTCGGCCAGGGGCAAAAACATTAAGCCTACCTAAAGACCTGGAAACCAAAGTATTTAAGACACTGGAAATTTTGCCATCGGGGTCAACACGAGATCTCTTTGCGGATATTGTCCGAACGGGCTCCGGATTATATGCCATAGCCCAAAAAGAATCCCTTGATCCGTTGTTCGTTCATAAGCTGATGACCTCTATGGAATTTTCCTGTGAGGTAGCCACAGATTTGAGCCATTTGGACCAGGCTCTTCTCGCGATTTCAAAACATGCCAGATCAAATCCAACCAAAAGAAAGTCCATGGAGTTAATGGGAACCTGTGAAGCCCATCGAGATAAGATGATACAAAAGTTACTCGAATTTTTATCCATTCTAGCTATGATGAAGTTGCACCAAGGTACCGGCTATGACTCAGCTCTAAGCGAACTTGAAGCCGTCACCAAAGAATTAGAAGAAGACTGTACCATTCAGATTGAGGCAGCCACTGAGGTGAAGGAATACCTAGAGGCAGGGGACAAGGAGGTCGAATCATGTTGAGTGCATTTCGTAAATTATGGAATGTGTTAAAAGGAAAAAGCCACGCGGTCCTCAATAAACTTGAAAAACCGGAAGAACAACTCGCAGTCTTCATTGAAGAACTCAATGATTCGATGATTAAGTTGCAAAAATCGGTGGCGGCAGCAGTTGTTGATGAGAAAAAACTCAAATTGCAGCTTGAGAAAATGGTGGAGTCGGTGAATAACTGGGAACACAAAGCCATCATGGCGTTAAAAGAAGGAGTTGAACCCCTGGCACGGGAAGCCCTAGTGAGAAAGGAAAATGCTGAAAAACAAGCTCACGCCTTGCACACAAGTTGGAAAAGCCAGAAGGATGCCGCTGAACGACTCAAGAGTAATCTTGGACAGGCCAAAACTCGTATTGAAGAGGCGAAGCGTCAATATACATTGCTTTTAGCCCGTTATCGAGCAGCTCAAACTCAACAGAAGCTAACGGAAACCCTCGCACCGGTAAATGATGATTCTCCCATGCAGTTCATCGAAAATTTAAATGACAAAATATTACGGATAGAGGCTGAAACCGAAGCAAATATGGAACTTATTGGCGATGGGATCGCGAGTGATCTTGAAGAGAAATTTACTCAATTAGAAAACACGCAACGTGGTGAACAGGCACTAACAGCACTCAAAGCCAAGCTGGAACTCCCTAAGCAGGTCGAGTCGACGACAATCGAACTTGAGAATAAAAAACACCAGACAAAGCTTGAAGATAAATAGCTCATCATCTCTTTGAATTCGGAGTCGAATATTCCACGGATTTGACCAAGATCCTCAACCATGAACGTGAAAGATTGTTGTCTTCTTGGCAATCACATGTATCAATTTCTGACGAGGAGGTTGACTCAGAATAGATTAATCTACTATGACTGCGTCGGTTTTGGCTAGGTTTTCCGATCCTTTTCTTAATAAATAGGCCCCTCTATCCGCTTCACACGATCGAAAAGTCTGACTCAAACCGAAACAACCTCGTCACGATCACTAATCTCAGACAGCCTTCTAGGCAACATATAAGAAAAAGGATGCGCATGGGATGACCGTGAATGCAGTAAAGACCTACGTTATGAGACGTGGGATAGAGCAGTTTTTGAAGGAGTATGTAACGCGAATGGTGGACCTTTCAATTGATCCCGAAAAGAAAACTGTTCGGTTTTCGGTAGAACTGAAAGGGGAGGAAGGGCCTATAGATGTCGAGGTGCAAAAATATGAATTGGAAAACAGGGAGGGAAAATTATTCCTAATCATCCATGAAATCTCGATTTCCAAAGAATGGATGAATGTGCTTGCCGCCCAGGTAATAAAAGGGAATGCTTTCGAATTGGGGGAAGGCTCAAAAAGACTGGTGGAGATTATGCGAATGATGAATTTGGTGTAGGCAGCTATGAAGCCACCAAGCCAAGCGACCGATATTCCCATCACAGGGTATTGTATTAGGAGGTAGTGAGTGAAAAAAGCAACTAAACCAAGCGGTTCCCAAAAACCAAGCAATAGAAATCATAAAGTATTTTCAGGAATCAGTCCAAGGGCCTTTGAACACGAGGCAGATCGGGCAGCCTTGGCGGGCCTCAGAAACATAACAGGATTTGACGCCCTCCTAAAAAAGGTCGTAGGTGCGCTTGGAGAAAAAAGAATGAGGCTACTCTTCCTGGCCAATGCAGTGAGAATAAATGAAAAACAAAGACCAGACTTACATCGAAGTTTCGTGGAAGCCTGTGAGATCCTGGACCTCCCCGAAATGCCCGAACTGTATATCACGCAATCCCCCGAGCTAAATGCGATGGCCGTGGGAATTGATCAACCTTTCGTAGTTGTCAATTCAGCCATGGTACAATCCTGTTCCAAAGAGGAATTACGATGTGTCTTGGGTCATGAAGCTGGCCACATTCTTTCTGGTCATGCACTGTATCGGACCATGCTCGTTGTTCTCCTACGTGCCATGCAAGCGATCATTCCAAGAGCCATTGTGATGATGACGTTGCCGATTCTACTTGCACTTCACGAATGGTCTCGAAAGTCAGAACTCAGTGCTGATCGAGCCGGATTATTAGTCTCACAGGATCCCGATGTTTCATATCGGGTCTGTCTAATGTTGGCAGGTGGCGGTGACATTCAAAATTACAATATCGAAGAATTTGAGCATCAAGCGGAAGAATATCAGAACGAAGGCACCGTCACCGACACGTTGTTTAAGTTTCTGAATCTCATGTGGTTTAGCCATCCCTTCCCCGTCATGAGAATTCTTGAGCTAAAAAAGTGGTATGCCAGTAAACAATATCAACAGATTCTTGCTGGGAAATACACCCGCAGATCTGATGATGATGATGCCGAAATGACTACAGATATTCGGGAGGGCATCAGAACCTATAAGGAAGCCCTCCCCGAAGGAAAGGATTCGCTGAATTCACTATTGCAAGAGGCATTGGGGACGGGTGGGGATTTCTTTCAAGACGTCAGTGACTTTTTCCGTGAAAAGAAAGAGTCCCTGAAAAATTCTAGGCCTGATTCAAAAGTCTAACCAACCTGTTGCATGAGTCGAGTAGACAATCTTTATTTTCGATGGTCCAACAATCACAAGGAAAGCTGGGATGAAGCTGCATGAAGAGTCGCCTTCATGGTAATTCCACGTTTCAATTCAATTCGGAGTATTAAGTGTTTATTGTGAAAGGCATTTTCGCCTTATCTTTTCCTCAGTGGGTTGGCCTACTGTGCAGCCTATGGATACTGTTTCATGCCCCTGATGCCCACACGAAATACCTCGATCGTCTTCACATCCTAGACTTATTACGATCCAGTCAATTTGAGAAATTAGAACTGACCATGGCTCAACAAGAGCGCTGGTATCAACAGGGTAAAACTCCAGAAAGTCATGTCGAGGCGGCGTATCTTGCGTTTGCCAATTCAAACCCTGAACTCGAAAATCGATTCAATAAATGGGTGGATAGCTATCCATCCAGGGGAAGAGCCCATTTGGCACGAGGAATCTACTACCGAAATTTAGGATGGATTACTCGAGGGTATCGTTACATTTCCAAAACTCGTCAGGAACGAATAGCAGGCATGAAGTACTATTTCGAAAAAGCCAGGAAGGATTTAATAGAAGCCATTCGAATTAAGCCTAATTCAGCTATCGCCTATTCATTGTTGATTAATATCGCTATGGTACGGGGCGATCGTGACGTAATTGAGCAATATATGGGGCAGGGCCTTCGAGAAAATCCCCGGTCATTTGCGATTCGGTGGAAATACCTGTCCACTTTGTTGCCCTTGTGGAGTGGGTTGTCCAATGAGGAAAGCCTGAAAGCCATACAACAGTTTCTAAAGGTGTCCATGGATCAAAAATATCCAGGCCTTTCCCCCCTTCAAGGTTTTCCAGCATATGTTCGGGCCGAAATCCTGAGCAGAAAGAAACAAAAGGAACAGGCTATTCCCTACTATGAACAATCCCTAAGCCATGGGGATTATTATTGGTACTCCTACGAACAGGCCAGCAATTTTTACTACATGGGAAAGTATCCCGAGGCGTTCCAAGCATACACTCATGCCCTCAACAATCGACCACAGGTAGCTGACATTCATAAAAACCGTGCCAAAACGTTAGTGAAATTGGGAAAGAAAAAGGAGGCAATGGAAGAATTTCATACGGCTCTCCTTCTTGATAGCCATGATCCCGATCTACTCACGGAACTCTCCTATCTGCTCGTGAAAGAAGGGCGACATAAAGAAGCCATTGATATGCTGGAAAGGGCCTTAATCTTAGGGCCATACGACGAATACGTGGTGGATAAGCTGGGCAGGGTATATTTATATGAATTGGAGCAGCCTGCAGAGGGATTGGACTTTCTAAAGCGGGCAACGGAACTCGATCCGAAAAGAAAAAAATATTGGTATAACTATGGTCTAGCCCTATATCAACTAGATGATTGCCAGGCAGTGCCGGCTTTACACCAATATCAAGGTCGCTGTGACGCAGGCGGGAAGTGTTCAAAGAAAAATCGTGAATGGTCGAAAGAGGCCATTAAATTTTTAACTTGGCAGAAAGGATGCTGGAAAATAAATCCGGCAAGCAGCACTCTCAAGGAAGTTATCAGGGCAATGTTCCCCTTCTAGATCATTTCTTAACCCTCTTGAAACCCTAAGCTCTCTTTCTTATTCACCCGGCACACAAGTCTCAAGTCTTTGTCTGCAATGCCTCTTCCAAACGCTGAAGCAATTTGGGAAGACCGTACAGCGATAAACGTTTTCGTCTCAGAGAAATTACCATCCAGAACAGTTGTTACGACTGGGTCCCATTCTCCGGACTCGGTTAGTTCAAAGAACGAAATACTACAACCAAAACCCGTATTCGAATTGGGAGTTTTTTATTCCCCCAAGGTCTCATGGCTTTACCAGTTTGGTGGTTGATCGATTCAAAGATGAACGATTCTAGAATTTGGTAAAAGGGGCCGGTAAATGCTTAACTCGAACCGTTGTGTCTGGAAATGTGATATTCAAAACACTTCTTTTCCACAGTCCTCCACGAAAGGAATGATGATCTCCTTTGGAGTTGGGACTAATTTTCCCAAATCTTCTTCACCTCCAAAGTGAGGGCCCCTGCACAAAACCGTTTCGGTCGATAGTAAGACACAGGTGTGTTCAAACCCCAAAGCCACATCTCGGGCTTGAGAAACCCCATCGACTTGAACAGGAACTCTTGAATTTATGTTGCTACCGTTTCCCAGAATGCCACCAACATTGAATCCCCAACAGAAAACGGTCTTCTCTTTCAAAAGTGCACAATTAAATAACCCTCCTGCAGAAATCATTGTCACGGTTGAAAGGCCTTTCACACGGACAGGGATAGAGGAAGGATTTGTAATGCCATTACCAAGTTGCCCTTCGTGATTTCATCCCCGGCACCAAACGGTACCGTTATCCAACAATACACATTGTTCCTTCAATTGCATGAATGGAGTATGAGGTACTTCCCCAAGCCCTTGGGAAAGATTCACTAATAAGAACCAAGAAAAAGACAGCACATATTCCTATGAAGGTCATACCTCGATTGAGTATTGAGGTGTAGTATGTCATTGCGAATGAGTGGTCCGGTTCATCATGTTAATCTTGCTATTCTTCCTGTTTTCTGGTGCTCCCACCGAGGCCCCTTCTCTTAACCCTTGTTTTTCCTCCAATCACCCGCATGAAATGAAGAAG
>Ga0114931_10009751_pt1 | contig 11475 bp, 11 predicted proteins | sample 2SBtaG_FD_89579 | JGI IMG/M metagenome (GOLD analysis project Ga0114931, IMG submission 89579) | Deep subsurface microbial communities from Kolumbo volcano to uncover new lineages of life (NeLLi) - 2SBTROV14_V59a metaG | ecosystem: Environmental > Aquatic > Marine > Volcanic | place: Kolumbo...
CCGATCCCGATCCGCACCCGGCGGAAATCGGGGCCGATGTGGGCGGCGATCGAGCGCAGCCCGTTGTGCCCCGCGGTGCCGCCCCCGCTCTTGACCCTGAGCTTGCCGGGCGCGAGGTCGAGCTCGTCGTGGAAGACGATGACCTCGGCGGGGGCGAGCTTGTAGAAGCGCACCGCCGCCGCCACCGCCTCGCCCGAGCGGTTGACATAGGTGAGGGGCTTGAGCGCCAGCACCCGCTCGCCGCCGATCACGCCCTCGCGGCACTCGCTGCGAAAGCGCCGCCGCGGTGCCCCCAGGCGATGCCGGCGGGCGACGGCGTCGATCGCCATGAAGCCGACGTTGTGGCGGTTGCCGGCGTACTCGGGCCCCGGGTTGCCGATGCCGACCAGCAGCGCCATGCGGGGGTGCGGCTACGCTTCCTCGGCCTCGGGCGCGGCGGCGAGCTCCTCCTCGATCTCCTCGGCGGCCTCGGCGGCGGCCTCCGCGGCCTCCTCGCGGACCACCGTCGGCGCCGCGATGGTGGCGACGGTGAAGTCGCGGTCGAGGATGGTGGGGGTAACGTCGGCCGGCAGCCTGATGTGGCTGATGTGGATGCTGTCGCCGATGTCGAGGCCCGTAAGGTCGGCGTGGACGGCCTCGGGCATGGCGGTGGCCGGGCACTCGACCTCGATGGAGTGGCGGACGACGTTGAGGACGCCGCCGCGCTTGAGCCCGGTCGCCGCCTCCTCGTTCTCGAACACCACCGTGACCTCGACGGTGACCCGGGCGCCGGCGGCGATCCGCAGGAAGTCGACGTGGAGCGGCGCGTCGGTCACCGGGTGGCGCTGGACATCGCGCGGCAAGGCGCGCTCGCTGCGCCGCCCGAGCTTGAGATCGTAGAGGCGGCGAAAGAACCCCGGCTGCTTGAGCTCGTGCAGAAGCGCGGCGGCGTCGAGGGCGATCGCCGTGGCCTCCTTGCCCTCGCCATAGAGGACCGCGGGGATACGCCCCTGGCGGCGCAGCGCCCGGGCCGGCCCCTTGCCGGCGCCCTCTCGGGGCTCGACCGCCAACGTTGCAACTTCGTTCATCGCTTGGTCTCCTCGGATGGGCAGGGCGCCCTCAATCGAACAGGCTCGATACCGAACTCTCCTCGGCGATCCGCCGCATCGCCTCGGCGAGCAAGGGGGCGATCGAGATCACCCGTACGTTCTGCGACACCCGCATCGCCTCGGTCGGCTGGATGCTGTCGGTGACCGTCAGGAGCTCGAGCTCGGAGGCGGTGATGCGGGCCACCGCCCCACCCGACAGCACGCCGTGGGTGACGTGTGCCGCCACCATCACCGCGCCGGCGCCCTTCAAGGCGGCCGCCGCATTGCACAGCGTACCGGCCGAATCGACGATGTCGTCGACGATCACGCAGCGCCGGCCGTTCACGTCGCCGATGATGTTGACGACCTCGGAAACCCCCGCCCGGTCGCGCCGCTTATCGACGATCGCGAGATCGGCGTCAAGGCGCTTGGCGATGTTGCGTGCCCGGACGATGCCGCCGGCGTCGGGCGAGACGATCATCAGGTCGTCGTGGCCGAAGGTCTCGATGATGTCCTTGGCGAACACCGGGGCGGCGAATAGGTTGTCCACGGGGATGTCGAAGAAGCCCTGGATCTGCCCGGCGTGGAGGTCGAGCGTCAGCACCCGATGGGCCCCGGCGATGGTGATCAGGTTGGCCACCAGCTTGGCCGAGATCGGCGTCCGCGGCCCCGACTTGCGGTCCTGGCGGGCATAGCCGAAGTAAGGGACGACGGCGGTGATGCGGCGCGCCGAGGCCCGGCGCAGCGCATCCATGACGACGAGGAGCTCCATCAAATTGTCGTTCGCCGGGTAACAGGTCGACTGGACCAGGAAGACGTCCTCGCCGCGCATGTTCTCCTCGATCTCGACGAACACCTCCATGTCGGAGAAGCGGCGGATGCTGGCACGAACCAGCGGCAGGTGGAGGAAGGCCGCGACCGCCTCGGCGAGCGGACGGTTGCTGTTCCCGGCCAATACCTTCATCGGGGGAGTCCTGCTCGGATCGGCGGTTTCGGTGGGCCGGGGCGCGGTGGACTGTAACAAAGCCCTTTTCCCCTGTAAATGCCGCGACCGATGCGAGCGGGAAAATCGCCCCGTCGCAATTTCCCCAGCCGCCACAATCCCGGTTGTATCGGCGGGGGCGGTGGGCGAGTATCGGCGGCGAGAACGATGGCCGGGCGAAATGGCAGGCGACGGTGGGGTCGGGCGCGCAAGCGCCGCTGGTCGTGGGCGCGACGGGCGCTCGCCGCCTTCCTCGTGCTGTTCGTGGCGCCGCTTCTCGGCAGTGCGGCGACCGTGCTAGGGCAAGGCTACGACTGGCGCACCGCGCCGCGCTACTCGGTCGGCATCGCCCCCGACCCGGCGACCACGCCCGAGGCGGTGGTTCAGGTCTATGTCGCCCGGGCCTTCGGCTGGCGCGGCGCCTTCGGGGTCCATAGCTGGATCGCAGTCAAGCCTTCGGGCGCGCCGGCCTTCGATGTCTACGAGGTGATCGGCTGGTCGGTCTATCACGGCGGCCCGGCGGTCCGCGTCAGTCAGCGCCCGCCCGACGGGATGTGGTACGGCAGCCGGCCCGAGATCATCGCCGATCTGCGCGGCCAAGGCGTCGACGACGTGATCCGCCGCATCCGGGCGGCGGCCAAGAGCTACCCCTACCCCGACAGCTATCGGGTGTGGCCGGGCCCCAACAGCAACACCTTCACCGCCTATGTGGCGCGCGCCGTGCCCGAGCTCGAGGTCGAGCTGCCGCCGACGGCGATCGGCAAGGACTTCCTGCCCAACGGCGACGTCTTGGCCCGGGCGCCGAGCGGGACCGGCTGGCAGCTCTCGCTTCTTGGCCTGCTCGGCGTCATGGTGGCAGCCGACGAAGGCCTGGAGATCGACGTCCTCGGCCTCACCTTCGGCATCGACGTCACCCGCCCGGCGCTCAAGCTCCCCGGGATCGGCCGGCTCGGCCTGGCCAACCGCGCCTGAGGGGGCCACGCGCAAGGCTCGGAGGCGGCGCGCAGCGCTACATCGCCGGGCCCATCAGGGCCTCGGGGAGCCAGGTGGCGATCGCCGGGAAGAGGGCGAGAAGGACGATTCCGAGCACCATGCACAGCATGAAGGGAAGCGCCCCCCAGAGGATGGTCGGCAGGCGCACGTCGGGGGCGATGCCGTTGATGACATAGAGGTTGAGCCCGACCGGCGGCGTGATCAGGCCGATCTCCATGTTGATGGTGAAGACCACCGCGAACCAGTAAGGGTCGAAGCCCGCCGCCTGGACGATCGGCAGCAGGATCGGCGCCGTCATCAGGATCACCGCCACCGGCGGCAGGAACAAGCCCGCCACCAGGAGAAAGACGTTGATGAAGCCGAACAGCACCCAGCGGCCGACCTCGAGGCCGACGATCCACTCGGCGATCGCCTGGGTGACGAACAGGCTCGACAGCATGTAGCCGAACAGCGCCGAGGCGGCGATGATCATCAGGATCATCACGCTCTCGCGCATCGCGTCGCGGACGATGGCATAGAGCCGCCGGGGCTGCCACAGGCGATAGATCAGGGCGACGAAGACGAGGACGAAGAGCGCCCCCACCCCGGCCGCCTCCGAGGGCGTCGCGACCCCACCGTAGAGGACATAGAGGATGGCGACGATGATGGCGAGGAAAGGCAGGACCCGCGGCAGCACCTCGAGGCGCTCGCGCAGGGTGTAGCGGGCGAGCCTGTCGGCGATCCGGTAGCCGCCGCGCCGGGCGGCGATCAGTGACCAGGCCATGAACAGCCCGGTCAGCATCAGCCCGGGCAGGATGCCGGCGATGAACAGCCGGCCGATCGAGGTCTGGGTGGCGACCCCATAGACGATCATGGTGATGCTGGGCGGGATCAGGATGCCCAGGGTGCCGCCGGCCGCGATCGCCCCGGTCGCGAGCCCCGAGGGGAAGCCGCGCTGGCGCATCTCGGGGATGCCCATCTTGCCGATCGCCGCACAGGTCGCGGGCGAGGAGCCCGAGAGCGCGGCGAACACCGCGCAGGCCCCGAGATTCGAGATGATGATCCCGCCCGGCACCCGGTTGAGCCAGCGGTCGAGCGCGAGATAGAGATCGCGCCCCGCCGGCGAGACCGCGACCGCGGTGCCCATCAGGACGAACATCGGGATCGAGACCAGGGCGAACTCGTTGAGCCCGCCGAACAGGGTGTCGGCGACCACGTCGAGGGAATCGAGGCCATCGGCGCCGACGAGGAAGCCGAGCGCGACCAGCCCGAGCCCGAAGGCCACCGGGATGCCGCTGCTGAGGACGACGATGGTGACGACGCCGATGACGGCGCCAAGCGCGAGCGGGCTCACGGCCGGTCCTCGGGGCGGAGCCCGAAGGGTAACTCGCGGCCCATCGCCAGGGCGGCGATGTCGGCGATGAACTGGAGGGCGAGGATGGCGAAGCCGAGCGGCATCGGCAAATACGGAATCCACAGCGGCAAAGCCCACACGGTGTCGGTGCGCCAGCCCCCGCGCCAGGCCTCCCACCACAGCGCGGCCGTCGTCCACAGCATGACCAGGGCGAACACCAGGCCGGCGGCCGCGGCGATATAGGCGAGCACCAGGCGCCCGCGCTGGCCGAGATAGAGCGGCACCAGATCGACGTTGACGTGACCGCGCAAGAGAGCCACGTAGGGCGTGCCGATGAAGGTCGCGGCGATCAGCGAGAAGGTGACGAACTCGGTCTGCCAGACGGTGGAAGCGCGCAGGAAGTAGCGCATCACCACCATCTCGCAGACGACCAGAACGGCGGCCATCAACAGACCCACGGCGATCACCCCGCAGGCCCGCGACAGGCCGCGCACGGCGGCGATGAAGACGCCCACGGTGGTGGTGGCGCCCGCCCCGCCCTTCGGCTATTTGACGGCGAGCGCCTTGGCGATCAGCTCACGCCCACCGGGGACCCGCTCGGCGAAGATCTTGTAAGAGGTCTCGTTGGCGATCTTGCGCCAGGCGGCGGCCTGCTCGGCATTCATGGTGACCACCTTGACGCCGGCCTTCTTGAAGGTCTCGACCAGCTTGTCGTCGAGCTTCTTGGCCTCGCCGAAGAAGAAGTCCTCGGCCTTCTGGCCGGCCGCCATCAGCGCCTTCTGCTGGGCCGCGTCGAGCTTGTTCCAGCTCTTCTTCGACATCAGGATGGGCTCGTACATGAACCAGAGCGCGTGCTTGCCGGGCGCGGTCAGGCACTTGACCTGCTCGTAGATGCGGTACGAGACGAAGCTTCCCGAGCTGGTGTTGGCGGCGTCCAACACCCCGGTCTGCATGGCGGTGTAGATCTCCGAGCTCGGCATCGACGAGATCGAGGCCCCGGCGCCGGCCAGCATCTGCTCGAAGGCGGGCCCGGCGGCGCGGGTCACCTGCCCCTTGATGTCGGCGGGCCAGAGGATGCAGTTCTTCTTCGAGGCGAAGCCGCCGGCGAGCCAGGCATCGGAAAGGACGATCACGCCGGCGTCGTTGATGATCTTCTTGATGTCGGCCATGAAGGGCGAATCGTTGAGCCGGCGCGCGTGGTCGTGGTTCTTGACCAGACCCGGCATCAGGGTGGCCGAGAACTGCGGGTGGCGGCCGGAAGCGTAATCCAGCGGGAAGGCCGAGATGTCGAGCTGGCCCTTGACCATGGCGTTCCACTGCTGCTTGGGCTTGAACAGCGACTTGCCGGGATAGACCTTGATCTTGAGCCCGACGTCGGCCTTGGCGACCTCGCGGGCGATGATCTGGACCATTTCGTCGCGCACGTCGCCCCGCGGCCATTGATGCGAGGCCCTGAGCGTGATCTCGGCGGCGGCGGGGAGCGAGGCGACCGTCAGCCCGGCGAAGGCGACGGCGGCAAGGGCGGTGAACCTGGGTTTCATGGCGATCAAGGCCTCCCGTTCATGGCGTCTCGGTGGTGGCGGCGTCGTCTTCGCCGCTCGCGCCGAGCATGGCATCCCACCGGTGGACACGCAAGCGCGCGCGGGATCGCACGGGACCAATTGGCGCGGCCCCGAGAGCCGCCACGGGCACATCAGACGGCGGCGCCCCAGGCGATCTTGGCGAGTATCTCCTCGACGATGCGGGCGCCGCCGTCGCTGTGGGCGAGATCTATGGGTCGGCGCCCATCGAGGGCCTTGAGCGCCGTGTGAAGCCAGCAGCGCGCCTTGTCCTCGTTGGCGAAGGTCCGCTCGGCGAGCGCGATCACCCGGGCGACCCTGGCGGCTCGGTCCGATTCCTCGGCCTCTGCTCTTCGAGCATCGGGACCTTCCAGAAGCATCTCGGCGAGGCGCCGAGACGTCAAGCGCCCGCCTCACACCGGGGCGCGGGCGGGGGGTTTCTCGACCCGGGGGCGGAGATAGGCGTGCCAGCGCTTCTCCCACTGCTTGAAGACGGCGACGATGGCGAAGGTGCAGCCGAGATAGAAGGCGCCGGCGGTGACATAGGATTCGAAGGGCGCGTGGTAATCCGAGTTGACGATCCGCCCCGCCCCGAGAAGATCGACCAGGGTGATGACGCTGGCCACCGCCGAGCCGTGGAGCATGAAGATCACCTCGTTGCCATAGGCCGGCAGCGCCCGGCGGAAGGCACTGGGCAGGACGATGCGCCGCGCCATGGTGAGGCGCGACATGCCGAAGGCGCGCGCCGCCTCGATCTCGCCGAAGGGGGTCTGCTCGATCGCGCCGCGGATGATCTCGGCGGTGTAGGCGGCGGTGTTCAGGGTGAAGGCGATGATCGCGCACCAATAGGCCTCGCGGAAGATCGGCCACAGCCCCCAGGCCTCGAGCGGCGCCCGGAACTGCCCGGCGCCGTGATAGATCATGAACATCTGGACGAGAAGCGGGGTACCGCGGAAGAAATAGATATAGGCCCAGGGGAACACCCACACCAATGGGTTGCGCACCGTGTGCAAGAGCGCGATCGGGATCGCCAGGCAGATGCCGAAGAGAAGCGCGAGGCCGACGAGCTGCACCGTCATCCACAGCCCGTGGACGTAAAGCGGCAGGGAATCGAGGATGATCTCGAAGTCCATCGCCCTCAGGCCCTGCGCACGCCGGCCTGCGAGCGCCGGTCGGCCCAGCGCAGCGCTATGTCGGAGACCGCGGTGATGACCAGGTAGAGGAGAGCGACCAGGAAGTAGAAGGTGAAGGGCTTGTGGGTCGCGCCCCCCGCCTGGCCGGCGCGGAAAACCATGTCCTGAAGCCCGATCACCGAGACCAGCGCGGTGGTCTTGGCGAGCACCAGCCAGTTGTTGCCGAAGCCGGGAAGAGCGTGGCGCACCATCAGCGGGAGCGTGATGCGGAAGAAGACCTGGCGCGCCGACATGCCAAAGGCGAAGCCGGCCTCGATCTCACCCCGTGAGACCGCCAGGATGGCGCCGCGGAAGGTCTCGGTCATGTAAGCGCCGAGGATGAAGCCGATGGTCAGGGTCCCGGCGACGAAGGGGCTCACGTCGACATAACCCCAGCCCAGCGCATCGCCCAGATCGTTGAGCAGAATCTGGCCGCCGAAGAAGATCAGCAGCATCAGCACGAGGTCGGGCACGCCGCGGATGATGGTGGTGTAGACCCCGGCGATCAGGCGCGCGAGCGGCACCGACGAGAGCTTGGCCGCGGCGCCCATCATCCCGAGCACCACCGAGACGATGAGCGAGAGCACCGCGACCTCGACGGTCAGCTTCATGCCCTGAAGGATGAAGGGAAGGTAGCCGTAAAGATCGGGCAAGGGGGGCTCCTGAAAGAGCGGACGCCGCCATCACCCGGTGCGACGGCGGCGTCCCGAGCGGCTCAGCCGAGCGGCTTAACGTAGATATTGAAGTCGAAGTACTTGTGCATGATGCGCGCGTAGGTGCCGTCCTTGACGATGCCGTCGAGCGCCTTGTTGAACATCTCGCGCAGATCGTTGGTCTGTTTGCGGACCGCGATCCCGGCGCCGTGGCCGAAGTACTTGGGGTCGTTGAAGCCGGGGCCGACGAACTCCCAGTCCTTGCCGGCGGGGGTGTTGAGGAAGCCGTCGGCCATGGCGACCGAATCAGCGAGCAGCAAATCGACCCGCCCGGCCTCGGCGTCGAGGTAGGCGTCGTCCTGGGTGGCGTAGCGCTTGATGGTGACCTCGTCGCCGAACTCGCCGGTGATGAAGTCGTCGTGGGTGGTGGCGCGCTGCACGCCCACGGTCTTACCCTTGAGACCCGCCTTGGAGATCTCGATCCCCGAACCCTTGCGGCGGGCGAACTTGGCCGGCGTGTTGTAGTAGGGGTTGGTGAAGGCGACCTTCTTCTTGCGCTTGTCGGTGATCGACATCGAGGCGATGATGGCGTCGAACTTGCGCGCGAGAAGCGCCGGGATCATGCCGTCCCAGTCCTGCTGCACCAGGGTGCACTTCGCCCCCATCTTCTTGCACAGCGCGAAGGCGATATCGATGTCGAAGCCTTTGAGCGTGCCGTCGGGGTCGACCCAACTGAACGGCGGATAGGCGCCCTCGACACCGATCCGAACGGTCTTCCACTCCTTGGCCTGGGCGCCGCCGACGGCGAGCCCGAGCACGAGCGCGAAGGCGAACAGGGTTGCTAGTCGTTTCACGATGGACCTCCTCTGCATTGCACGTCGATGTTGCAGGGTGAACCGCACACCCGTCAGGGACCACACCGCCGGCCACCGCCAGCGCCCTGCGGAACCGCACGGGCCGACCGTCATTTCAGGTTGCCCGCGAGGAAGTGCCGAAAGCGGTCCGATTTCGGCTGTCCGAACACCGCCGCCGGGGTGCCGTACTCCTCGACCCGGCCGGCGTGGAGAAACATCACCTCGCTCGAGACCTCGCGCGCGAAGCCCATCTCGTGGGTCACCACCAGCATGGTTCGCCCCTCCTCGGTGAGGTCGCGGATGACCCGGAGCACCTCGCCGACGAGCTCGGGGTCGAGCGCCGAGGTCGGCTCGTCGAACAGCATCACCTCGGGCTCCATGGCGAGCGCCCGGGCGATCGCCGCGCGCTGCTGCTGGCCGCCCGAGAGGTGCGCCGGGTAATAGTCCTTGCGGTCGTACATGCCGACCTTCTCGAGCACCGCCTCGGCACGGGCGACGGCCTCGGCCTTGGGCACCTTCAAGACATGGATCGGCGCCTCGATGACGTTGTCGATGACGGTCATGTGCGACCACAGGTTGAACTGCTGGAAGACCATGGCGAGGCGGGCGCGGATGCGCTCGACCTGGCGGATGTCCTCAGGCACGCGGCCGCGCTTGCCCTTGACGCACATCCGGATCGGCTCGCCCTTGACGATGACGGTGCCCGAATTCGGGGTCTCGAGCAGGTTGATGCAGCGCAGAAACGTCGACTTGCCCGAGCCCGAGGCGCCGAGGATCGAGATCACATCGTGCTCGCGCGCGGTCAGCGACACCCCCTTCAGCACCTCGACCGAGCCAAAGCTCTTGTGCAGGTTCTCGACGACCAGCGCCTCCTCGGCCACCGCCAGCGCCGCCTCGGCCATGCCCGCCTCTCAGCCTTGGGCCGGCTGCGGGCTCATGCCTCGGCCGCCTCGGCGTGGCGGGCGAGGGCCTCGTCGGCCAGCCGCCCGGCGATCTCGCTGAGGTGATCGTAGGCGAAGGTGAACCAGCCGACGCCCTGGGTCAGCGACCGGACCTCGATGATCAGGTCGTGCATCTCGGCCTGGGGGATGTGGGCCTCGATCTCGTCCCAGCCGTCCCACCCCTCCTTGGCCTGGAAGCCGAGGATCTGGCCGCGGCGGCCGCTGATCAGCCCGTGCACCTTCGAGGTCGCGTCGTTGGGGATCACCAACGTGACGTGATAGATCGGCTCCAAGAGCACCGGGTCGCACTTGGGGAGGCCCTCCTTGAGGGCCTCGCGGGCGGCCAGCTTGAACGACTGCTCATTGCTGTCGACCGAGTGGAAGGCGCCGTCGGTGAGGGTGATCGAGACGTCGACCACGGGGAAGCCCAGCGGTCCCTTGGCCAGGTACTCGCGCGCCCCGGCCTCGACCGCCGGGATGTACTGCCGGGGCACCGAGCCGCCGACGATGGTGGCGCGGAAGTCGAACCCCGAGCCCCGGGGCAGCGGCTTGATGTCGAGATGGACGTCGCCGAACATGCCGTGGCCGCCGGTCTGGCGCTTGAAGCGACCGTGCTGCGAGACCCCGCGGCGGATGGCCTCCTTGTAGGCGACCGTGGGTGGGCGTGTTTTGACCGCGAGGTTGTACTTGTGGCGGAGCCGCGCCAGGGCGACCTGGAGGTGAACCTCGCCCTGCCCCCAGAGGAGGAACTCGTTGGTTTCCTGGTTCTGCTCGACCGAGAGCGAAGGGTCCTCCTCGAGCACCTTGGCGACCGCGGTGGAGAGCTTGACCTCGTCGTCGCGCTTCTCGGCGGCGATGGCGAGCGCGTAGACCGCGGGCAGCGGCTCGGCCCGCGGCAGCGCTTCGGCGGGCGGCGCGCTGCCCTTGACCAGGGTATCGCCGGTGTGGGCGTCCTCGAGCCGGCCGAAGGCGACCACGTCGCCGGCCTCGGCCTTCGCCAGCTTGCTCTGCTGGGCCCCCATCAGGCGATAGATGCCGGCCACCCGCATGCCGTTCAGCGTGGTCCCGTCGGGGACCTCGCCGCGCCACAGGCGAACCAGCGACAGCTTGCCGCCGTGGGGGGTGACGTAGGTCTTGAGCACCTGCGCCAGGGGCTCGCCTTGCCCATCGATGCCACGGTGCTCGGCGGTTACCGCGGCGGCGGGGACGAAGCGGGCGAGATGGGCGATCAGGCGACGGACCCCGCTCTCCTGCTCGGCGGCGCCGATGAACACCGGAACCACGTGGTTGGCCGCCACCTGGTCCAAGAGGTACTGGCGGACCTCGTCCTCGCTCGGCTGGCGATCCTCGAGCAGCGCCTCCAGGAGGGTGTCGTCGAAGTCGGCGAGCGATTCGAGCAGCTCGGTGTGGGCCTGCTCGCGGCGCTCGGCCACCGTCTCGGGAAGCGCCACCGCCTCCGAGCCGCCGGCGCCATAGGAATAGGCCTGGCCGGTGATCAGATCGACATAGCCGGTGACCGTCTCGCCCTCCCAGATCGGCACCTGGGCGAGGACGAAGGGCCTGGCGGCATGCCGGCGGATGCGCGGGATCAAGTCGCGCAGCGGCGTCACCGCCCGGTCCATCTTGTTGACGAAACCGATGGTCGGGATGTCGTGGGTGGCGATGAAACGGAGGATCGGCGCCATCATCGAAAGCCGGCTCTCGTCGGCCTCGAACACCACCAGGGCCGCGTCGGCCCCCATCAGGGCGTTGCGGGCCTCCGCCGCGAGCTCGATCGAGCCCGGGCAGTCGAGAAGCGTGAAGGTATCGTCGCCGATGTCGACGGTGACGGTCGAGACCTCGGTGCTGATGTGGCGCTCGCGCGCCTCGGCCGAGGCGTCGGCGACGGTGTTGCCCTCCTTCACGGTGCCCTTGCGCGAGA
>Ga0114931_10009752_pt1 | contig 11475 bp, 10 predicted proteins | sample 2SBtaG_FD_89579 | JGI IMG/M metagenome (GOLD analysis project Ga0114931, IMG submission 89579) | Deep subsurface microbial communities from Kolumbo volcano to uncover new lineages of life (NeLLi) - 2SBTROV14_V59a metaG | ecosystem: Environmental > Aquatic > Marine > Volcanic | place: Kolumbo...
ACCATCGTATCCCGCTCGTGAGCGGACGCGGTGATGTCGAGAAACGTCAGCTCATCGGCTCCCTGCTCATCGTACGCCCTGGCGACGTCGACCGGATTTCCAGCATCGACGATGTCGATGAATCTGACACCCTTGACGACCCGGCCGCCATCGACATCGAGGCAGGGAATTACTCGTTTGGCAAGCGCCATGTCTACTCATCCACAACGGAAAGAGCAAACTCGTTGGCTGCCTCGAAATCGAGGGTGCCCTCGTAGATCGCTCGCCCCGTGATCGCGCCGGTCACCCCGGTACCCGCGGCCGCGCAAAGCCTACGCACGTCCTCGATATTCGCGATCCCGCCCGATGCGTACACCGGAATCGAAAGGGCCTGCGCAAGCTCGACGGTCGCCTCGATATTGAGCCCGCTCATCATCCCGTCACGCCCGATATCGGTGAATATCACCCCCTCGATGCCATCGGACTGGAACTGCTGCGCGAGGTCGACGACATCGTGATTGGATAACTTCGACCACCCGTCGGTAGCGACCTTCCCCCCCCGGGCATCCAGGGCGACGAGAATACGGCTCGGGTACTCCGCACAGACGTCGGCCACGAAATGAGGCGCATTGACCGCCCGGGTTCCCAGAATCACGTACCGCACACCGGCGCTCAAGTAGTCCTGGATGGCATCCTCGTCGCGAACTCCGCCGCCGACCTGCACCGGAACGTTTCCTGCTACGGCCACGATTCGGCCGATCAGCTCCGCATTGGCAGGCACTCCGGTCCCCGCACCGTCCAGATCCACCACATGCAGGCGCCTCGCCCCTGCATCGACCCAGCGCTTCGCAACGGCCACCGGATCGTCGGAGAACACCGTGGCATCGTCCATGCGACCCTGGCGCAGCCGCACGCAGCGCCCCTCCTTGATATCTATCGCGGGTATGAGAAGCATCGCATCCTCTCGACGTCACATGTGCCGGCAACGGTGCACACCTCGGCCCTTCACGAGCGAGCCCATGCAGTGCTCCAACACGCCACGGATGAGACCGCCCCGAAGCCGTGCCGTTGCCACTCCGGGGAGTCACCGGCAAGGAACGAAAGCTCGGCGCCGGCGCCCCGCCACGGAGTTTTCCCGAAACCGAGGCCTCGAATCAAGCCGTCGAAGCGCTGACAGAACACGCTTCGCTCGACCGGCCACGGCTGGTCGAGCCCGGCGTCTCCACCTCGTCCCACCGCGGTCTCGCGCCGGCGGTTGGATTGCCAGGCTAATGCGCTTCGTCCCAGTTCGCACCGACTCCCGTCTCGACCACGAGAGGGACCGCCAGCGCCGCCGCCCCTTCCATTTTCTCCCGAATCACCCCGGCCGCCATCTCGACGCTCCGAGCGTCGACCTCGAAGACGAGCTCGTCGTGAACCTGCATGACCATCGTCACCCCGCGCTGGCCCTCCGAGATCCACGCATGCAGGTCGATCATCGCTCGCTTGATGATGTCGGCAGCGGTGCCTTGCATGGGGGCGTTTATGGCGGTGCGCTCCGCGTACTGCCGGCGCGCAGCGTTGCGGGTTCGGATCTCCGGTAGGTATAAACGCCGCCCGAGCACGGTTTCGACGAAGCCCCGCTCGCGCGCCATTTCACGGGTGTGATCCATGAATGCCCGTACACCGGCAAAGCGTTCGAAGTATCGGTCGACGTAGCGTTGCGCCTCGGCACGATCGATTCCGAGCTGACGGGCAAGGCCGAACGCGGACATCCCGTATATAAGGCCGAAATTGACGGCCTTGGCTCGCCGTCGCTGCTCTCTGTCGACCGCCTCTTCGGGCAGGCCGAACACCTCGGCCGCGGTAGCGGAGTGCACATCCCGACCCTCGGCAAAAGCCCTCTGCAGGACGGGGTCGCCAGAAAGGTGTGCCATGATCCGAAGCTCGATCTGCGAGTAATCGGCGGACAGGATGCGGCGGCCGGCCGGGGCGATGAACGCTTGCCGGATCCGACGGCCCTCGGGAGTACGAACCGGGATGTTCTGAAGATTGGGGTCCGAGGAGGACAGGCGCCCGGTCGAAGCGACGGCCTGGCGGTAGCTCGTGTGGACCCGGCCGGTCCGGGGGTTGATGCACGCCGGGAGCGCCTCGGTATAGGTCGAGCGCAGCTTCGACATTCCTCGGTGCTCGAGGATCAGCCGAGGAAGCTCGTAGTCGCGGGCAAGCTCCTGCAGCACCGATTCGGCGGTAGAGGGTTGTCCCTTCGGGGTCTTGGCGAGAACCGGCAGGCGGAGCTTGTCGAAGAGCAACGCCTGGATCTGCTTGGGAGAGCCGAGATTGAATCGCTCTCCGGCCACCGCGTAGGCCTCTTCTTGAATCGCCTCCATGCGCGCCCCGAGCTCCCCGCTCTGGCGTTCCAGCCTGCCCGCATCCACCATCACCCCGTTGCGCTCCATTGCAGCCAGGACCGGAACGAGCGGCATCTCGACCTCCTCGAACAGGGCCCTCAGCCGCTCCTCGCGGGAGAGTATCGGCCAGAGCCGTTCGTGCAGTCGCAAGGTGACATCGGCGTCTTCCGCGGCATAGTCGGCAGCCTCCTCGAGCCGCACCTCGGAGAAACCGATCTGCTTGGCCCCCTTTCCGGCCACGTCCTCGTAGTGAATCGTGTCGTACTTGAGATATTTCAGGGCCAGAGCATCCATGTCGTGGCGAGTCGCGGTGCTGTCGAGAACGTAGGACTCGAGCATCGTGTCGTAGGCGCCTGCGCAAAGGGTGATGCCGTAGTTCGCAAGTACTCCCATGTCGTACTTGAGGTTCTGGCATACCTTGAGCGGACGCGCCGCCTCCAGCAGCGCACGAAGACCGGACAGGATCCGCTCCCGCGAGAGCTGGGCGGGGGCGCCTGGATAGGCATGGCCGCAGGGAACGTAGGCCGCCTCCCCGGGCACAACGGAGAACGACACGCCCACGATCTCCGCTTCCATGTAGTCGAGACTCGTCGTCTCGGTGTCGAATGCGAAAAGGGTCGCCTGACCCAATCGGCGAACCCACGCCTGGAAACGCTCCTCGTCCAGAACGAGGTCGTACTTTCCCCGCTCCGCGCCGCCAGTCGCGGGCTCCGGAGCGCCCATGGCGCGCGTATCCTCCGGGATGCCCCCCACGAACCTCGCCTCCCCGTCCTGTCGGAGCAGCTCGGCGAGCCATGACTTGAACTCGAAACGGGCGTAGAACGCCTTCAGGGCCTCGGTATCGGGCTCCCGGAACTTGAGCTCTTCGAGCGGGATCCCGATCGGCACATCGGTCTTGATCGTGACCAGACGGCGCGACAAGGGGAGCTGCCCCAGGCTAGCTCTGAGACTCTCGCCAACCTTCCCTTTCACGTCTCCGGAACGCGCCACCAGCGAGTCGAGCGAGCCAAACTCCCCGAGCCACTTGGCGGCGGTCTTGGGACCCACCTTCGGGACTCCGGGGACGTTGTCCACCGCGTCCCCGACGAGCGCGAGATACTCCACGATCTTCTCCGGCGGCACTCCGAACTTCGCCTGCACTCCGTCCGGGTCGAGCAGGCTGCCGTCCATGGTGTTCACGATTCGGACCCGCCGGTTCACGAGCTGCGCCATGTCCTTGTCGCTGGTGGAAATCACGGTGCACAGGCCGGCAGCCTCCGCCTCCACCGCGAGAGTGCCGATCACGTCATCGGCCTCGACCCCTGGGACCGCCAGAAGCGGAAAGCCGAGCGCTCGAACGATGTCTTTCAGCGGCTCGATCTGGACCGCGAGTTCATCGGACATCGGCGGACGGTTCGCCTTGTACTCGGGAAACAGATCATCGCGAAATGTACGCCCCTTCGCATCGAAGACCACCACCGCGCGATCGGTGCGATAATCCCGGGTGAGGCGGCGCAGCATGTTCACCATCCCGTAGATAGCTCCGGTCGGCTCTCCCTCGACATTACTGAGCGCCGGCATGGCGTGAAAGGCGCGAAAGAGGTAGGAGGAGCCATCCACCATAACCAGAAGGTCGGAATCGTTCATTGGCCTGCCATACTGTCCGGAGAGTAACGATCGCGTGACACCTGGCACCCAGGATGCCACGCGGCCACGTGCGTGAGCGAGTCTCGCGGGACCTCCCGCGAGACCATCGCGGATCGAAAGCGCGCGCTCCGCACGACCCCATGCCCCCATTCTGCTTCCTCCGCCCGATCGACCGCCCGGAGGCGCGTCGAACAAATCGGCACGTGTCCGCCGAAGGCCCGGGAATCGGCTGCCCGGAGTGGATTCGGAGTGGATTCGGAGTGGATCGGGGTGGAGAGGCATGGAATCGTGCAGAAAGTAGACAAACCCGGCGGACTCGAACATGCTAGCCCCGTCTGGTGAGTTCGCGACCCCGCACCCGCGGCACGCCGGGTCGATTGATTAAACCCTCGCTCGGCCAAGGCATCGCACGACCCCTGGAGGCACGCCATGGGTAGCTCTCCCCTGCCCGTTCTCTTCCCGCCATGCACCGGCCTGGGTAGCCGGTCGCTGGACACTGCTCGTCGGGGTTCCCCGCCCAGCCCGGCAAGCCACGTCGTCGCGGTGCTGCTCGCCCTCGTGTTGTTCCTTGCTGGCGGACAGGCGGCGTTCGGAGCCGAGAAAAGCTCATCCGGTCGCCTGCAATCGGTCGAAGGCCCGCCGCCGCCTCCACCGCTTCGAAGCGGCGAAGCACTCGAGCCGGACGTCACGATCGTCCAGGACCGGCGCGGGCGCGTGGAGGAGTACCGCGTGGCCGGCCGCCTCGTCGCGGTCAAGATCACCCCCGGAGGGGGAGCCCCCCCTTATTTCCTCGTGGACATCGACGGCGACGGCGAGTTCGACTTCAGGAATAACGAGCTCGCCTCCGACATCCAGGTCAACTCCTGGGTGTTGTTCCATTGGCGGTGAGGGCCGAAAAAGGCCCCGGCCGGCGCCGCGCGACTCCCGGAGCAAGGGACGCTCGTCCAGATCAGGAGTCGCTCCGATCCCCGTTCAACTCGGCTATCAGCCTCTCCCGGGTAGCCACTTTCTGAGACGACAACAGCCGATGGCTGCGGCGAGCCAGATCCGAGATCCGACTCTCGCCGATGATCTGCTTGATCTCGAGAAGCGCCTGCGGGTGAACACTGAACTCGCGCAGGCCCATTCCGAGAAGAAGCCTCGTATAGCGAGGATCAGCGGCCATCTCACCACACATCTCGACCGGGATCCCGGCTCGCTGGCCGGCCTTGATCGTCATGTTGATCAGGCGCAGCACCGCAGGGTGCAGAGGATCGTAGAGGTAGTTCACCTCGTCGTCCACCCGGTCCACGGCCAGAGCGTACTGAATGAGATCGTTCGTCCCGATAGACAGGAAGTCGAGCTCGCGAGCGAATAGGTCGGCGCACAACGCGGCGCTCGGGACCTCGACCATCGCCCCCAATGGCATTCCCGCATCGTAGTGGATCGCCCTCTGATCGAGATCCGCGCGAGCCTCGGCCAGAAAATCCTTGACGAGATCGAGCTCCTGTATGCTGGCAAGCATCGGAACCATCATCCGCACGGGACCAAGAGCCGACGCCCTCAGAATTGCACGGAGCTGCGGCCGGAACAGGGCCGGCTCGCGGAGGCAGAGTCGCAGCCCCCGCAAACCGAGCGCGGGATTGGCCGTTGCCGGTGCGCCGGGCCGTACCCCATCAACCTGCTTGTCAGCCCCGAGGTCGACGGTACGCACGGTGACCGGGGCGCCGCGCATCGAATGCACGAGCTCGGCGTAAGCCTCGAACTGCTCCTCCTCGTCGGGGGGGGAGCGCCGGTTCATGAAAAGAAACTCGGTCCGGTAAAGACCCACCCCGTCCGCATTGGCGGCGAGCGCCGTTTCAACGTCTATATTCAGCTCGACATTCGCCATCAACACGATCCGCTGGCCATCAGCGCTCAAAACCGGCCGGTTTCGCAGCCGGCGCCGGGCGGCCGCGTAGCGGGCGATGCTCCGGCTGCGCTGGCGATAATGGCGCGTGACCCGGTCGTCGGGCGCCAACAACACGACGCCGTCGCGCCCGTCGACGAGCACCGCCTCGTCTTCGCGCAAATAGACCCGTGCGTTGTGCAGCCCAACCACCGCCGGAATCCCGAGGCTGCGCGCCAGGATCGCGGTATGCGAGGTTGCCCCTCCGAACTGTGTCAACAAGGCACGCACGCCCTGCCGGTGCATGAGCACCGCGTCGGCCGGGCTCAAATCTTCGGAGAAGACGATGCACTCCCCGAAGGACGCGGAGTTGCCGGTAAGGATGGCCTCCCGGGTCTCCTCGGGCTCCTCGAGAAACCGCTGGATCCGTGCCACGACGTGTTCGACATCGTCCTTGCGAGTGCGAAGATATGGATCGTCCATTGCCTCGAAGATCCCGACCAAGGCGTCCCGCTGAAGCTTCAATGCCCATTCCGCGTTGCAGCGCCGATCGGCGATGATCTCGGCCGGCGCCCGCGTCAACGCCGCGTCCTCGAGCATCAGAAGGTGGACATTCATGAAGTCCGCCACGTCCTTCGGCGTGTCTTCCGGGACCTGGTCGCGGAGGCTTCGCAAGTCCGTCCGGGCTCGCGCGACCGCCTCCTCGAACCGGCACACCTCTCGCTCGATCTCCGCTTCACCCAGAACGCGCTCGGTAACGTCCGTCTCGCCTCGCGTGACGAAGCGCAAAGGCCCGAATGCGATCCCCTTCGAGGCGCTGACACCGTGCAGGGCAACCGTCACTCGTTCTCTCCGAAGCGGTCCTCGATCAACGCGGAAATGCGGGCAAGCGCCTCTCCTTCGTCCGGTCCGCGAGCGGCGATGGTCACCGGGGTTCCTGGACCCGCGGCGAGCATCATCACTGCCATGATGCTGGTCGCGTCGGCCCGCGTCTCGCCAAGCTCCAGCCACACCTCACTCTCGAACTCGCTCGCCAGCGCGACCAGCTTCGCCGCGGCCCGGGCATGCAAGCCCAGCTTGTTACAGATCTCCACGCTTACTCTGTTCATCGGCCTACTCCGTCCCGTCCCGCTGCTCGGGCCAGCGCCCCGACCGGCACGCTCTGGGCGAAGGGTCATCGTCCGCCCGCGCACCCAACGAGCGTCTCGATAATCGCGTCGTTGTCCGCCCGAGGGGCAACAAGGGTCTGCATCCCCGTCCCGCGGCTCTCGACAAACCGCGCGATACGCTCGGACAGGGTGAGATAACGGCTCCGGCAAAGCCATGCTTCCGGTGCTGACTGTTTCATGATCTCCCAGTAGCTCTCGAAACCCGTCTGACTGGTGACGACCACGACCGGCGAGGGGCACGACACGACGGATTCGATCTCTTCGCGCGAGGGGCGCGCCTGCACCCGTCGATACACCTCGGCATAGCGCACCTCGGCGCCGCGGCTCGCCAGCTCCCGAGCGAGCGTTGGCCGGCCGCCGGCACCCCGGACGATCGTGATCCGCCGCCCTCGGACCCGATCGCCACCGAGCTCCGGGCGCCCGAGCAACCCTTCACTGGTGTAGCCTCCCGCCTTGCTCCGGGTTTCCGCCGGCTCTCCCGAAGAGGCGTGTCCGCCGCTCGAGTCCGGCAGAATTCCGTAGGCTTGCAGGCGCCTCGCGGTGCCCGGACCGATCGCTACCCAGAGCGGCCAGTGGTCGAGCGGCCCGCCCCCGATGTCCGGCCGGGCGCCCTCGAAAAATCCGGTTACCGCGTTACCGCTTACGAAAACCACGAGGTCGGCGTCTTTTACGGTCTCCTCGCGCAGGCGATGACGCTCATCGTACGGCGCAAAGACGATCTCGAGCGTGGGCAGCGAGATTGCCCGTGCCCCCAGCTCGCGCAAGCGCTCGATCAAATCCGTTGCCCCCGGACCCACCGGTCGAGTCGACACGACATCGAGTCCGGCCAGTGAAGCGGGTCGCACTTCTATGGCTGGTTCCTCGCCGTCCGGCTTATCCCGAAGGAAGCCCGTCATCTTGGCCCTCCGGCGCAATACTCGCCAGGATCTCCCGCCCCCCATCACGCAAAAGCGCTTCGGCGACCTCGGCACCAAGCGACTCGGGCTCTTCCATCGGACCGGAACGGATGTGCCGAACAACCCATGCCCCGTCCACACTGCCTACGAGTCCACGCAAGGACAGAGTCCCGTCCCGCAACGTAGCGAAGCCCGCCACCGGAGCGTGGCAACCCCCGGCCAGGACCTCGTTCATGGCCCGTTCCGCTCGCACCGCGGCCGTGGTCTCCGGGTCCGCCAAGGCCGCAATGACGCGCTGGACGCGCTCGTCCCCGACCCGACATTCGATGCCCATCGCGCCCTGCCCGATCGCTGGAAGCATCACCCCTTCCGGCAATCGCTCGGTGATCCGCGACTCGAGCGCCAGCCGCTCCAGACCTGCGCACGCCAGGACGAGCCCGTCCACCTCCCCGCGGTCGAGCTTGGCGAGGCGAGTATCGACATTACCCCGCACCGGGACAACCTCCAGGCCCGGAAAACGGGCGAGTAGCTGACTGCGGCGGCGAAGACTCGAAGACCCGACCCTCGTTCCGTCGGGCAGCTCGGCGAGGCCCCGACCCCCGGGGTCGACAAACGCGTCCCAGGGGCACGCTCGGGGCATGATGACCGGGAGGTGCAGCCCGTCCGGGAAATCGACCGTCACATCTTTCATGGAATGCACCGCGACGTCCGCCCTCCCGTCGAGAAGGGACCGCTCGAGCTCCTTGACGAACAGCCCTTTTCCGCCGATGGCAGCAAGCGGCGCGTCGAGGAAACGGTCCCCCTCGGTCGTCATCTGCACCAAGCGGCATTCGAGGTCCGGGCACCGCGCTTCGAGCCGCCGAGCGACCTCCTCGGCCTGCCATAACGCAAGCCGGCTCTGCCGGGTAGCGATTCGTAGTACGTTCAAGCCAAAATCTCCTCTCCGATCCACGCCGGGGACCTGCTCGCGGCCGGATTCGCCTCGACCCATCAGCCCCCAAGATCATCGCTTACTACGCCAAGGAACAATATCTTTCAAACAGTTACAGATGTATACTGGCAAAATCCAGCAGCCTCAGGGACATGCTCGCGGTGTCGGCAATCGTTGCCAGAACTCATGCGGTCACGCCTCGCCCGTTCCCCGCCAGGCGGGCCCTTGGAGAGGCGAGCGAACTCCTCCACGAGATCGTGAATCTTACCGGGCCCGGCCGCGCAAATCGCGAACGAGGGGACGACCGCTTCGTCACTTCGCTCTTCCTCGCGGCGGCGCTTCATGTCGCAATCATACTGGGAGTGACTTTCAGCTTCCCCAAGGCCATCAAGCTCCCGCAATCTTCTCTCGACGTCATCCTCGTGCCCCCGTCGCGCAGCGCCCCCCCCGAGGAGGCCGAGTTCCTCGCTCAGGAGAACCGCGACGGGGGCGGAGAGGCGAATCGAGTGGAGCGCCCCGCCGCACCGCTTCCGTCACCGCTGACGAAGCCGGTTCCCGACGTGGTGGCCGCGAGCCCGCCCCGGAGCGAGCCCGTGCCACCGACCTCCCGCCCAATCGCCGTCGAGCACCAACCCTCACCGCCGGCAACCACCGCAGTGCCGGTCGTCAGCCGGGTCGAAGCGTCCCACCCGGAAGTGCACACCCTTCCGCCGCGTCCCCGACCCCGCCCGCCGGATCTGCGCAGTACCCCCGCACCCGCAACGCCGGCAGCGCCACATCCCGACATCGACGCCGCGACCTTGATCACCGACAGTCTCGCTTACGCAACGTTGAACGCGGAGCTCGCCCAGAGACTCGACGCCTATGCCCGCAAGCCGAAGCAGAAATGGATTACGGCCAGGACTCGAGAGAGCAAGTACGCCGCGTACATGGACGCGTGGCGTCAGAAAGTCGAGCGCATCGGTAACTTGAACTACCCGGAAGCGGCCCGCCGAAAACGTCTCACCGGCACGCTCCTGCTCGACGTAGCGCTCAATGCCGACGGGTCGGTCCGTGACGTCATTCTGCGCCGAAGCTCGGGGCACCGGATCCTGGACGACGCATCGATTCGCATCGTCCGGCTGGCGGCGCCCTTCTCTCCATTCCCGCCCGGCATTCGAAAAGACACCGACGTTCTGCACATCGAGCGGACGTGGCAATTTCTCGCCACCAACCGGCTGCGCTCCCGATAGCGATGCCGCATTCCCGGGTCACGGCCCGACGCCGGGCTCGCGGTGGCCGGCGCGTCGTACTAAGATTTCCCGAACGCCGAGACCAACGTGCGATGGAGGCAATGGATCTCACCAATCAATTCCTGATAGCCATGCCCTCGCTCAACGACCCGAACTTCTCCCGGACCGTCACCTATCTTTGCTCGCACGACGAAGAGGGAGCAATGGGACTGGTGATCAATCGGCCTCTCGATATGGAGCTCGGAGTCGTTCTCGAGCGGATGGGCATGGCCATCAACGAGGCCGAGGCAGCCGACATACCGGTGCTGCGAGGCGGCCCGGTGATGCCGGAGAGGGGCTTCGTGCTGCACCGCCCACCGGGCAGCTGGGACGCCGTCCTGGAGGTCAAGGGAAGCGACATCGCGGTCGCAACCTCCCGGGACATCCTGGACGCCATCGCGAACGGCAACGGGCCGGAAGATGTGCTCGTCACCCTCGGATATGCGGGCTGGGGCGCAGGTCAGCTCGAACAGGAGCTCCAGCAGAATGCCTGGCTGAGCGGCCCGGCGGACCAGCGGATACTCTTCGAAGCCCCATTCGAAGACCGATGGGAATCCGCCGCCCGGCTGTTGGGGGTCGACCTGGAGCGGCTGTCGGGCCAGGCCGGTCACGCGTGAACGACAATCCGCTCCGAAACACGCATTGCCTTGCCGTATTCGCGACATGACGAGACCGGCGTCCAATGTCTCCGAGGGAGGGTCCGTGCTCGGGTTCGACTTCGGGAGAGTGCATGTTGGAGTGGCGATCGGGCAGACCGTCACCGGTACCGCTTCCCCACTCGGCACCCTGTCCCGAAAGAGCAAGCCGCGACTGTGGGAGGCGATCGGAGACCTCGTCCGAACGTGGCAGCCTGCCCTGCTGGTGGTCGGAGATCCGCTGAACATGGACGGCACCGAGCAGACGATTACCCGTGAGGCAAGGCGCTTCGCCCGTCAGCTCGAAGGTCGGTTCTCGATCCGGGTAGCATTGGCCGACGAGAGGCTGAGCACCGTCGAGGCGCGTTACCGGAAGTCTCGACCGCGCCCGGGCCGAGCGTCCACGAAGGGGGGGGGCGAAGGTGCGGAGTCAGGGGAGCACGCGAGAGCAGCCCAGGTCATCCTCGAGAGTTGGTTCCACGATAGTCTGCCGCGTGACCTGCCCTGAGGGTCTGTGAAAGAATCACATTGTGACTGGAAGTGTTGCCGGACGTTTTCGCGGAGCTGGGTTGCGAGCACCTGATACCCCGTCGTGGAAGACGCCCGCTACCGCCCGTTACCGCCCGCTACCGCCCGCTACCGCCCGTTACCGCCCGTTACCGCCCGTTACCGATTGTTGCGCGGCGTCCGGAAGGCCCCTTGGCGCTCTTG
>Ga0114931_10009753_pt1 | contig 11475 bp, 16 predicted proteins | sample 2SBtaG_FD_89579 | JGI IMG/M metagenome (GOLD analysis project Ga0114931, IMG submission 89579) | Deep subsurface microbial communities from Kolumbo volcano to uncover new lineages of life (NeLLi) - 2SBTROV14_V59a metaG | ecosystem: Environmental > Aquatic > Marine > Volcanic | place: Kolumbo...
GCGTCCAAACGGACTTCGTCCTTTTTGTCCGAGCTTGAATTTCGCTCCATGGAACCACCATGCAAATTACCCAACATGCAAGCCTACCGCGCGGCGGGACAGCGCCGCTTGCTTCCCGAAAATAGACTCAACGTGGGATTGCCGCTCATCCACCCAGAGTTTTGTAAGTGGCTCAGTGAATTTACTTACATCGAGATTGAACGGCTCTGCCATGCTTCCTTATTAATCTTCGTGACTTAGTGCCTTTGTGGTAAAATATTCAGTGTGAACCGTTGCCACCCTCTCGTTCACGTAACCAGACAATAACATCGGCGCGATCCCGCTTGGCAAGCGGCGGTAAAAGCATCGTTGTGTTTATCTTAATCCGGCGCGGCCCTGACAGCCACATATCCAGCGCATGCGCATCCCAACGGGTAAACGGAACACCGGTGATCGTCGGCGCACGCCCATACACACCCAGCAAACCCGGCCCGAGCTTCCTCTCCGTGCGATTCAGAAAGTGACAGGGCATGCAGCGCACGCGTGCCACCACAGCACCGTGGGCAGCATCCGCCGCATTCGCCATCGGCGCGCACAACAGCATGACGCCTGAAACAACTCCGATCAACGACGCAAGGCGCATGGATAGAATCAAGCGCCGCCATGCATCTTGATGGTATGCCCTACTATCGTTAATGGTCCGCCATTCACATCCTGGAACAGGGTAATCATATCGGCGCTTTCACCCTTCGCATACTTCACCTGATAAGAAAACATATATACGTCATAACGGAACCGGGGATCCTTGCGTTTGAAAATCAGGGTACGCCCCTGCATCGGCCCAAGCTTTTGCTGAATGGACTTCAGCTTCTCCAACCATGCCTTACGTGAATGGCTTGCGTAAAACTTCTGCCCATACATGTCGAGCGCCTGATTCCAATGCTGTTGTTGCAGTGCGGTATAAAGATTATTCACCATAGCAGACGCTTCATCTTCATGTTTAGGCGCCGCCGAACATGCTCCCAGTATCACAAAAAATATCATTATCCATGCTCGTCTCATTGCTTCCTCCTCGCCTGATCATCTGATAAATTAAATACCAATTGTGTTTTCTTGCCGTGGAACCGAAGATGTACATACAGCTTCGCGTGCTTCGGATCGCGCACATCCAGCGCACGGCGGAACACATCACTCATGCCATCGGGCATGGCCTGTATCCAGTCATCGTCAGGATGAAGCCGATAACGCACCACCGCACCTGTCGCCAAACGTGCGCCTTTCGGCCCCGTCAAATGCAATAAAAATTCGTTATGCCCGGCCTGAACGGGATGCGGCCGGGTTTCAAGGGCGATCTGCAAGGTGTTCCATTGCCGTCTTTGCATAAAGGTATGATCACTCCCGCCACATGCCGACAGTGTGCCGACAGCCAGCATAACCATGCCGATGATAAAAAGCCGTTCCCTATAAAACATTTTCTCTCCGTTTTTCAATTCAGGTTAAGGCTGCGCATGCTTTTGCAACCATGCTACCAATTTCTTTTCCGCCTCAGCCGGAATAGCCGACATTCTGGCATCCATGCGATGATGCGCCATCCGTCTCACCACGGCAGGCCATTCATTCCGTTTATGCAGGAGTGGCGAGGGCGGCGCATGGCATTGTGCGCACCATGATTGCAGCGGCCCGGCATTTGCGGTCTGCGTATCCGGCATGGTATGAACCGATGAATCCCGCGAACCATTGCTGCACGCGGCCAGCGCCAGACACAATGGGACAATATACAACCCTGTTGTCTTCATTCAGTGTTATCTGAATCATCGTGCGTGTCATTATCCAGACGACCGCCCGTCTTACTGCCATACATTCGGGTCATGAAATAGATAAAGAAACTGCCAGCGATAATCCATACCACGGCGCCAATCACGCCCATGCTCCATTGCGACCAGTCGAACACTGAAAAAGCCCGCCTGCCGAAAAAGGGAAAACTCAGACTGAGGGATACGAACACGACGCCCACAATGATTGCAATAAACCATTTGGGAACGGGCTTTTGTGACGTTGGAATGCTGTCCACCAATTCCCAGTCTTCCAACCCGCGTTTGCGCCGACGTTCTTCATCGCTGGCATAGCCGAAATGATTAGCCATGCGTTTGGCGTCTTCTTCCTCACGCGAAGCGCGAGGCAGGGGGTCAGGTCTTGACTCGCGCACCGCTTGCTTCATGCCATGATCCGTGCGCGATTCAAGACCTGACCCCATTTCTTTCATTCCTTTTTCTTTTTTCTTTTCTTCACTCATGGCAATGCCTCAGGTATGGCTGGATTCAGTATCTCTCACATCATAGTAGCTTACGGGAAAATCAGTACGCCAGCCATCATTACTTTCCAGGTGAACGGCAAAGCGATGTAGTCCACGTGATATCGCCTTAACGTTCAAATGCAGCCCGATATTGGCACTGCCCGCAGAATCAAAATGTACGGCGGATTTATCCAGCCGATATTGATCCGGCCTCAATCCACGCACTGTAATGCGTATATCGGATACCCGATAGCGTTTGTTGGATAAATGCACCGCATAATCGTTCAACCCGGTATTGAGCGCACCGATATTCCCAACGCTGACTTCATACGGACTGTATGTTTTGATACCTAAAGTCAACAATACCGCGCCCACCAGCAGAAAAGGCAATACCCCGCGAAACCTTCCGGACATGCTCGCCAGATGCACGGGAGACTCATCTTTGGATGGAAAAGCAAACGAGAGCAGACCTGTTTTCCCTTTGCCTTCATGCAAACGATCGCAGGCCACGATACATTCTCCGCATGTCGTGCAACCTGAATACACTTCCGTATGTTTCGGATCCAGATCAACAGCGCATGCGCTGGCGCAATATCCGCATTTCACACATTCATCGGAGCGCGATGCATCGTAACCAATGCGCATGGTTTCCGATGTCTTGAAGGAATGCTGCCAGATGCGGTAGATACAAAAATTCTGACACATAATATGCCGGATAAAGCCGATATCCAGCAACATGACCACGCAAAAAACAAAATATATCCAGTACATAGACAATGGCATGGCTGTGTCGTGCTGGAGGGTTAGAAAATGCCACATGGTCAGCGGTGGATAAAAATACAGCATCGGAATCAGAGCAAAAAACATGGAAGCCGCCACAAAGCCAAAACCAAGCAAGGCCCAGTTCACCCATTTATTCTTGCGCAACGCCACCGTGACGCCGCTACCATCCACGGAAAGATCCGCCCGCCGACCAAGCAAACGGTGCATCCAGCTTGCCCCCAACTCAGATAACAATCCCTGCGGACAAGCCCAGCCGCAAAATACCGCACCCAACCACGAGTAGCTTAAGACCAACACACCGGCAATCAGGAACCATGCGCCGAAAACAATCGCGAAATCGGCAAACCATATCTGATATGAACCTATCACAAAGGCGCCCGCCATGATGTCGACACGAAACAGCCCCAACACCGGTGCCAGGATAAACAGAGCCAGAAATGACAGTTGCGACATACGACGCAGGATGTGCAGATACTGCGATCGCTTGATCCGCGAAGGGGCCGGTTTAGTGGCAGCAGTGATAACTTTGGAATCCATCATGTTATTTCTTCACGCCTCCTAACCTGCCTGGTACCAAACAGGATTGTGCATCTAACTTGCGCCATAACCAGTTCGACCGCCTGCAGCCAGAACCTCGGGATCGAAGGGAACAAGCCGCCGCAAACGTCGGAATAAACTTGCCGCCTGTTTGGCATTCCCCTCTTTTCTGGCAATCCGCCAAAGCATACGCAAGGCCACGACATGATCAGGACGAATCGCCAGAACGCGTTGCCATGCCTGCTTGTCATGCGGCAATGATATTGTTTTCCCATGTGCTTTTGCTTGTGTTTTTTCATGTTCTAATTGATCAGCCAAAGCATCGGCAACGGCAAATCCCGCCCAGCGATCCCGCGGATTGGCCTGATAAGCCAGTTGCATGAATTTGGATACGCTGCCGCGGTCTGGCCGGCCGGAAAACATCACCTTCCAGGCATGCATCATGGCATCCGTGGATAGAACCGCCCGCACCACACTGCCCGCATCATTCTTGTCAACGGACCAACGTTTCACCAATGCTTCGGGCCGTGGCCTAAGTTTCAACATCCACGCCAGTATCCTCGCAATATCGAGATGTCCTTCCACACGCGCACGCGCCAGCCGGAACTCCACCACCGGCCGCCACTCATCCTGTAGCGGAGCGTTGGATTTGGTAATTGATCCGAGATCGCGGCCCAGCCATGTTTGCCAGCCCTCATCACCCGTCAGCGCTTGCTGATGCGCATCCGCCCATAGCTTAATGGAATTCATGTCCGGTCGCGCACCTCGAAATCCAGCCATAGCCAGATGAAATCCGTCCAGAAACAAACTGTTGTGCGGAAACACGCTGCGGAAGCTGGCCAGCACAATCTTCAAACTACCCAAATCAAATTGATTCAGCGCCAGCCATTGTACATAAACACCGGAGGCGTCAAGCCGGTCACGCACGCGCTGAAATTGCTGAACGGAAAGTAGTAACCCACGTCCAGCCATATCCGGATGAAACAAATCGCCCACAATCACATCGTAGCTATGATGATCGGCCTTCAAAAAACGTCGGGCATCGTCATGACGAATATCCATCCACGCAGGCGCATCATTGTTGAATGGTGCAAACCATCGCCTCGCGGCTTCGATGGCCCCGCTGGACAATTCCACGGCGACCGCCTTCAGTCCGGGAACGAGATGCGCAGCAGATGCCGTAATACCGGTTCCCAAACCAAGAAACAGTATGTTTTTTGCATTCGGACGCAACAGTATCGGCAAACGTCCCTGGTTAAGCTGAACGGCAACAGCCGTCGGATCACTGGACGCATCAATGCGCTGCAAGTCGTTGAGCAGGACGCGGGCGCCATTGGGCCTGGCAACCACATCCGTCATAGATACGGCATCTTCATGATGAAACAGGTTGCGTGCGTGGGAAAAATCCCGAGGTAACAATTGCGAAACAGCCGGGAAAGGCCAAAGCCAGATCGCCAGCGGCACAATCAGCAGAGATAACAGGCGAGCGCGGCCAGCCATCCAGTACATGCCGCTCAACAGCAACAATACCGCCGCCACAACCACTGTCGCAGTGCTGCCGAGCCACGGCATCAGCACCCATCCCGCCACAGCTGCGCCCATAGCCGCACCCATACTGTTCGCTGCATACAACCATGCCGCAGAACGTTCACCCGCCTGCCGCCGTGCAATCAGCGGCAACCATGCTCCCAGTGCCACGGTCGCCAGCAGGGTAAGAAGCAGCATCACCGCACCCTGAACCATCATGGATTCCGGCAAACTGTCGAAATTGACTGTCTCCATCCATGCCGAAACCTTCGGCAACAATGCCAGTGGCAACAATGCCGCCAGCGCCGCCAATGGCGGCAGGAAACGGACTGTATCCGGCTTTACCCGACGGGAAAACAGACTCCCCAGGGCAATGCCGAGCAACACCACGGCAAGAATCACGCCCAGCACATATTCGGTGCGCATAAATACCATGCTATACAATCGCGTCCATCCCACTTCAAGCATCAACGCCGCCGCACCGATGCTTGCATAGGCGGCCAATTCAGCCGACAGTGGCCTGGCAACAGATTCCGCTGCTGCGGACTCTTTAACAGGCATAGAGGTTGATTCAATAAGCGCGGATTCCGACAAACCTGGTCGCCGCAGGATCCATGCAAACAACAATGCTATCAGTCCCGTCATCAGTCCCTCGCCGGATATCATTCGCAACGACGATGCCCAACCCAGCCACGGCAGCAGTACCAGCGGCGCCAACGCACCAAGCACGCCTCCCAGCGTATTGTACCCATAGATACGAGCCACGCCGATATCGTTTCCCCCCAGCAACCGCAACATGAGGGGAAAGGTAAACCCCAACGCTGTCGCGGGAAGGGTCAACAGCAATACGCAGGCCAATAGATGGAATGTCCGCCAGCCATCCGCCCCCATGCTGGCTGCCATAGTCTCAAAACCATGCTCCAACAGGGAAACAGCATCCGGCATCAGTATGGATATCATGGCCACGCCTATCTCCACGGCGGCAAACAACATCAATGCGGCAGCAAACCGCAAGCGCAACCGTGCGCCCAGCCATGCACCCAGCCCCAGACCTGCCATAAACGCCACCAATGTTGCCACCATACCGAAATTACTGGCGCCACTCAGGGTGGAAACAAGCCGCATCCACAACACTTCATAAGCCAGGGCAGTGAAGCCGGAAATACCGTACAACAGCAATAATGCATACGATATTTTAACAGGAAAGGGTTTTGATTCGCTCATCATCTTTACTCGTTCCACTTTTAATGTATCAAAAAGGGAAAAACCAGATGATCGAAGTGACAGCATGGGCAATCGCCAATGTCACCGTAATACCAGCCACGGCCATGTGCCACATAAATATGGGCTTGTCTCCCAATACCATGGCCAAACCAAGCCCCGCTGTCGTCAGGATGCCAAGCAGCAGAGCAACACCCATGATGAATAAAATTTTGTGTTTTTTTTGCGCTTCCACTTTGAGGATGCCCACCTCATCGTAGCGCCGTTTGTTGAACGTCTGAATGGCCTTGATGTCCTCACTCGTATGATTCACGACGGACTGACCGCCAGACGCAGTGACCCCATTGCCGCCGACCACTGTCCCGCTTTGCCCGGCAGCAGCATAAGCCGCTGTTCCCGGATTCATGAATAAAGCGCACCATGCAAAGAAGATAAGAAATAGCAAACGTGATATATGCATGGCAACGCTATTCCTCCTGTTTCTTATGCCGCGTGCTCTTCCCGACTGTATCATTGGATATTGTATCATTGGATGTTTCATCTTCCTCAATATTGCGAAAGCGCCACGAAGTAAAAATAATCAGCACAAAAGGAATCATTACTAAAATAAAAATAAAAATAAACAGGTGCCACACGGAATTGAAAGTGACATGTAAAAAACTGTATTCGCCCAGCACTCCGGTGGCCATGGCCGACGTCGGTATGAACATCAACACAGCGATTGTAGTTGCCAGCATTGATTTAGATATTTGAGCCAATGGTCTAACTCGTGAGCGGCAAACTGATCCCTCACTTTGTCCCATTCTTGAGCTATTGATGTTGCACATGATGATTCTTCCTTTGCTGTTTTTTCAAACCGGCGCATCGAAAACCGATAAAATCCGACGCATCGCCATACATAGCATAGCTACGGTGGTAGGTAGATGTTGAAAACGGGTCGCTCTTCCATGAACCGCCTCTTATCACCTTATAATGTTCGGCTGCACCGTATTTACTGCCTGACTGATCAACCAGAAACATGGATGTCGGCGCCTGACTGCCTTTATAGGGCTTAAAATCATCCGCTGTCCATTCAGAAACATTCCCTGCCATGTCCGCCGCACCGTATGGACTCGCGCCAGCCATATGCGCAAATACAGAAGTGGTGGTTCCACGCGCATTATAGGTATTCAACATCTTGGGATCCATGTGATTACCCCACGGCCAGCGCCGGCCATCCGTGCCGCGCGCCGCTTTCTCCCATTCCTTCTCCGTGGGTAAATGTTCGCCAACCCATGTACAATAATTGGCAGCTTCCTGCCATGTCACCAGAACTACGGGATGAGTTTCAAATCCCTTGGGTATCAAACCATCCTTCCAGTATGACGGCACCTTATGCACTGTTTCAGTCGCAAACAACGCATACTGCGCATTGGTCACCGGAAACTTATCAATGAAAAACGCGCCCGTATGCGCCACATGCCGTGGCCTGTCCTGTACATCGCTTTGCGGGCTGTTCGTACCCATCATGAATGATCCTGAGGGGACGGGCACCTGCCCGGCCAGACGTTTCCATACGTCATCTTTCACCAGCGATTCAGCGCGCGCCATCGTATAGGTGGAAACACCGGAATTGCGCGTTGTTGCATCGAAGAATTCGCCTGCCGCCTGCACATGCCTGGAGACTTCCCTGGGACTGGTTGCATCATAGGTGGCATGCGCCTGCATTTGACCAACTCGTCCCGCAGCCAGCCAGATGGTGTGAATCGCGCCGCCGAGGAAAGCGCCCGCGATACAAGTCGTTAACGTCGCCATCAACAAATGCCTGCGTTTTTTACGCGCGAGCGGTGATGTGTCTTTCTTATATTTCATATTTTCTTCTCCGGTGCAGGATGATCCCGGCCATAAATCCGCTTATTCCAAATCTCGCCAAATACACCGCCGATTGCCGACGATTCTATGGCTAAAACCACAAAGAACCCCCACCACCCCAGTGGCATCAATCGCCCTCCCACGGGCAAATGCGCCGCATGCATGGAGATATAATAATCGAGCGCCATCACCGGAAGCGGTGGCACATAGGCTAAATATTTTCCTCCCAGGCCAAAAATCAGGGAAACAGCGACTCCTCCGGCAAATGGCAAGAGAAACAGAGCCACGAACCATGTAAAATTAAAATACTGAATGCCGGTGAAAATCTCGATGCGTACGCCCAGAAGCCGCAGACCAAAATGGTCAATCAGTGCAGCGGCGCCCAATGCCATGCTACCTTGAAGAATGCCCTCCCACGTCAACCATGGTGTGACCCGTAAGTTTTTCATATTCCTTTCTTTTAACCTCCTTGAGGTACCAATCTTTCACCTTGAGACTGGCGACATACCGCGCCAGTAAACGGCGATCATGTTCCGGTAACCCCGCATACGACGGCATCCTGTATTTTGGTTTCATCCGGGACGGAACCATAGCCTGAGGATTTTTGGCGCTGAAATATTGATACAGCCACGCCTCACTATGGAGGGAACCCATTCCATCCAGCGACGGCGATGGAACAGACTGCATAATGTTACGAACGGCCCATATGGTATGGCAATCACGACAATTCTTACGTTTGATAATATCCATCGCGGCGCGTTCAATATCATGGCTGGCCGTGGAATAGAATGGAATGCCCGGATCTTTACTCACGGGATGGCGCTGTAGCTCGATATAGTTATAAATACCAAAACCGATGACAACCACGCCAATCAGTGCATAAATACCCTTCTCTCCAGCGCGGAGCGCCATAAATCAGGCTCGCCTTTTCTCCCTTTCATGGCGTTCCTTCTCGAGAAATTCATCCCGCTCCTTCACTTGAGCGGCAAAAACCTCACGGCTCTTCTTGTACTCCTTGGGATCCATTTTATCCTTGTCATTTTCATCGAACACCAGATATTTAATGTCTTCATTAAACTGATCGTTCTTTGCAGCCCAGACAATCCCGATAATTGCAGCCACGACAATGCCAACGCCTGAAATCAGCCAGATATATATCGTCCAACCTTCACCAAGGTTATTCAAATATTGATCAATATGTTCCATTGCTACTCTCCTTGATATACCCATGTGGCGGTATGACACATAAGGCAAAAATTGGCGGCGCCATCATGATGCATGTCACAATAAGAACCCTTCGACGAATTGTATGAACGACACCACGAAACCCAGCAACACGCCGCCAAGAATGCACCATAGAAGTATATACTCGCCTTTCTTCACTTTACCATGTCCACGGCGCATGTAAAGGACAACAAAGAGAGCATACAAGGCCATTCCAAAAACAAGAAAGAGGAAGGTTCCAACGCGCCACTTATTGCCCACCATATCATCAATGCCGTAAGCAAACGCCGAACCCGGCATGGCAAACAACCATAAGATAAGCAGGGAGGACATGCGTAGGACCGTAGCAATGGATTGTTTAAATCGGTGAAACATCACGTGCTCCAGATTCATATATATTATATTCAAGATAGTGTTACCCTGACGGTGCTGAATTTATTGACGTGGTCAATGCGTCGCTTCCGGACATCAGTTGCGGCCGCATTGTACCCTGAGCCTCAATATTTACCACCCTCGAGTTTGGCTGGAAAAACCATTTGCTTTTATCTTCGCATCACGCTAGCGTTGCGCAACAAATGTTTCTCAAGGGAGGATCTTGTATGGATCTCAATTCACAGTTTGTCACCTTCTTAATTGGTGCAGTTATTTTCTATGCAGGCGTAGTTTTCACATATATGTTGGCTTCACCCGCCATTAGCCGCATGGAAGAGCTGGATAAACAATAATCTGTGCTTATCGGGTTGTCTCCCAAACCCACTACGTTAGTAGGTTGATTATCTGTTCCGAGGTGTGAACCTTGGTTATTGATGTACTTCAGTGAGACGACTTGCCGTTTCCACACTCGCTTCCGGAATTCCAGCGACTGTTCCCGGACGAAGCGGCATGCGTGATCTACCTTTTTTACTTTGACCTTCTAGGAGCCTGTCGGACTTAGCTGAAATCTACTGCCGGGCTGCGAGAGCGGTCCAAAAAGCTGCGTGTTTTCGTCACATAGTTACCACTATGCTCCTCAAATCCGCAGCTTTTTGACCTCACTTCCCCATCTGCCCGCTATGATTCTCCTAAGACCGAGGATCCTGCAAGCTGTCGATAAAAGTGTTGAAGTCAAGCCGCCTTATGCTGCACGGTGGCGCTCCGACCATTCCTTCAATGCTTCGTCTCGTCCCTGCCGCACCTACCCATAGAACGGAATGCGGCCCACCACGACAGGAGACAGTCGAATACTGATGGTCTGCTTCGGCGCCCTGGTTTTTGGCCTGCCTCGCCGTGCAGCCCGCTTAGGAGCCGTAAATAAATAACATGGTCTTTCTCCATCCAGCCTTTACGTCACCTTGATGTACTGCTCAATCACAAAAAACTCGATGTGGAACAACCACATTTCGTGTTTTGCTCAATCGCATCACATCAATTTAACGCAAATTCAGGCGTATAAAAGGCCATGTTATTTATTTACAGCTCCTTAAAGGCTACAGGCAAGTCGGAATTTTCCAATGTAGTCGCTTCCCGAAACATAATATCTGTCCATTCAGTGTTTTCCTTATCAGGCAGATCAGAAGTTGGTTTCTTGTTCATAGCGTTTCACCACTCGTTTGTATGTTTTGCGCAGGCTAATGACGCGTATAGCGTCATCGCGTGGCGTGAACACCAGCAGATGCAGACGACACCAATATGTCCAATGGTACAATACCGGTCTTCTCCACATTCTGTACGAATATCCTTCCAGATCAGCGCTGTGTCTCATTCAAAGCTGGGCGCAGCTTTGAATGAACTGCCGCGATGGCGGATATTATTTCACTCAGACTCAATGAAAAACTTCGTCTAAAGCAGCAGCAGGTATTACTGGTCTAATGATTCTCATATCGCAGCGAGCTGCGGGGAATTATACCCGTAGTAATTAAACTGGACAGCGGATAAAAAAACACGACATCATCGTGATGCCGTGTTTAATGATGAATCGAGGCCTATTGTTTTTATACAAAGACCGTCCAGGCGCTACTAAAAAGAACGCCGCCTTGGGTCCGGCGCATCCTTCTTATACTTGTCCAGAAAGAATGCATACA
>Ga0114931_10009754_pt1 | contig 11475 bp, 11 predicted proteins | sample 2SBtaG_FD_89579 | JGI IMG/M metagenome (GOLD analysis project Ga0114931, IMG submission 89579) | Deep subsurface microbial communities from Kolumbo volcano to uncover new lineages of life (NeLLi) - 2SBTROV14_V59a metaG | ecosystem: Environmental > Aquatic > Marine > Volcanic | place: Kolumbo...
CCAGCGCCGCCGCCGGGACCCAGACAACCGGCTCGATTGCACCCAGGTGTTCAACTTCCACCCAGGCGCCATCACGCCGTGCGAGTGCCGGGTTTGCCGCCTCGAAGCGCAGCAACCACAGCCCGGTGGACGTGTCATAACGCGGCGCTGTGTCAAGCGGGGTCAACTCCACGAGCTTCGAGTCGGCATGCCAGCGGCTCTCACCGTTTTGCCAACGGGTAATCTCTGTTTCCGGCACGCCCACTTCCAGGTACACCCGGTTCACGGTATCCAGTTCCAGCACCGGGTCACCCGCGGCCAGCTGCTGGCCCAGGACAGCAAGGCGTGAGACCACCACACCGGTAAAGGGGGCACGCAAAATGCCCAGATTTTGCGCCACGATCTGCAGGTCCTGTTTTTCTATCTGTCGGGCAAGGGCCCCGGCCTCCACCGGTGTATGCAGAAAATCCAGGTCGGCGGCCAGCGTCTCCCAGGCAAGTCGTGATTGACCCTTCGCCCGGGACAAGGCCTGTTCCCCCGCTACGAGATCCCGCCGGGTGATGGTGTGTTCCTGCTTGCCTTCGCGCAGCACCTGCAGGCGTTTTCGCGCCAGGGCGACTTCCTGGCGACTCTGGTCCCAGGCTGCCAGGTGTTGTCTGAGCAGCGGCGCATCAAAGCGCGCCAATTCGTCACCTGCCGTTACCCGCGCCCCCGGCTCTGCGTCCAGGGCAACAATGTGTGCGGCAAAAGGCAGACTGAGTACTGTCTCCTGGCGGGCGCTGACACGGGCAAAAGCCACGGCACGGGGCTGCCAGGTACCGGCGACCGCCGTTGCCGTTGGCGGTGTATCAGCCAGCAGCGGCAACACCGGCCACATCAGTAACAGCACGAACAAACAAGGATACTTCATACGTGTTTCAGACACGGATCATTCCTCCGTCACGGGCCAGGCCAGCAGGGTATCGAGGGCAATGCGGACTTCCTGCAGGGTTTGCTCCTGGCCAATCAATTCCAGGCGCTTGTCGAGCAAGGTTGTATCGAGATTAAGCAGATCGAGTGAGTGGAGATCACCCCGATCATAGGCCTTGTGTGCCGCCTGGTTCAGTATCGTCAACGCCGGTAGTTGCTGTTGCAGAAAATCCCGTTGCCGTAGCAACAGTCTTTGTTGATCCAGCAGGCGCGCAACCTCGCCCCGGGTCAGGTCCAGTCGTGACTGGTATTCCGCGCGTAAGCGCTCGCGGGTGGCGCGTTCAACGGCAATCACCCCACGATTGCCGGAAAACAGCGGTAAGTTGAGTGTGACACCGAAAGCCACGGCATCAATATTGTCGGTATCCCGGGTACGGGTAATGCCGGCATCGAGTACCGGGAACTGTTCCAGGATTGCCTTGCGTACTTGCTGTTCCTGGCTCCGGTAGCCCGCCTGCAAGGCAAGCAAATCCGGGCGCCGGCGCGGCAATTGTGAGAGTGCCTTGTTGACAACGGCTGGCTCCATTAATACCGGCGCCATCGTTCCCGCAAGTGGTAATGTGACTGCTGAATCCAGGCCAAGCAAGCTGTGCAGCTCGTGTGAAAGTCGAGAGTAATTCTGTTGCGCACGGTTGAAGCGGGTTGTGGTGTCCAGCCATGCGCTGAAATCCGAACCGGCGGCATCCAGCGTTTGTTGCCCTTGCTCCATCAGGCGTTGCGCCCGCTGATAACGTGCCCGATAACGCGATCGGGCGGTGTCGAGGCGCTGCAGGCGGCGGGATTCACCCAACATTTTTACAGTGAGCAGTCGTGCCTGCTGTATAGTTTGCCATTCCTGCCAGAGTAGCTCCAGATCGATCCGGGTTTGCCTGGCGCGACTGGCTTCCAGCCCGGCGCCGCGGGTTACCAGCGCCAGCAGGTTGTACTTCAGTCCCAGACCAAAACCATTGACCGTATCCGAACCGCCACTGATGGGGTGAGAAATATCGGCAACCAGCTGAGGATCAGGCAACAGACCGGCCGCATATACCTGGGCGGCCGCCGCCCTCCGGGTGGTACGCTGCGCCTTCAGATCCGGGTTATTGGCCACCGCCAGCATCGAGACCTCGATCCAGTCCAGGCCATCTGCCGGGTTGAAGGGATGGCTTTGCAACGCCGCAATCGGGAACGTTGTTTCCTCTACCTGCACTGCTGTTATGTCATTGACCAGATCGGACTGTTCGGGTAATGGCCGGGATTGATAGCTGGTACAAGCGCCAAGCAAAGACACGAAAACAACCGGCAGCAAGTGCGCCCCGCCTGTCAGACTGCGCCGTACCGCTACGCCACCGGTATCCGGGCGAGACCATGTCACAACAAGACTTCCGGGCAGGGAGATATCCTGTTCACCACGCGATCGCCGCATAAATTACAAACGGGAGCAACCAGGGGAAGAGTCTGTTCCAGAACCGGTCAGGGATTACCCTGAACCGCAACCCAGAACGGAAATTTACCGACAGCTATTTTTTTCTCAACCTTCAGCGTAGCAGTATTGATCACTGCAACAGCATTTTCTTTCGTAAGAGTCACATAAATCCAGTGACTATCCCTGCTTGCGCGAATGCCGTGTGGCCCATCACCGACTTCGATATTTGTCACCTGAAAGGTTTCGGGATCAATCAGTGAAACGATATGGTCTCCTATTGCCGCTGTTGCAACATAACGGCCATCGGGCAACACGTCGATCCCGCCATGTCCATTGCCGACGGTGATGACCTTCCTGACTTTCCCGCTGTTCAGATCAAGCACGGCTACATGGTGTACAAAGTCGCGCACATAAGCCGTCTTTTCATCGGCAGAAAGATCAAGGTTATGCGGGCCGGTGATCCCCGGCACAGGAATAACCCGAACCATTTTGCGTTTCAGGGTATCAATAACGCCGATGCCGGCCCCTCCCTGCAAGGTAACATACGCCAGACTGCCGTCTTTGGTAAAACGTACGTTGTGCGGCCCTTCCGCCACCTTTATTGAATCCACCACAGCCAGTTTATCGAGGTCGATCACGCTGACATCCGCCGACCCCTGATTGCTGACATAGGCATAGTGACCATTCGGCATCACCTTTACCCCTTTGGGTGCCTTGCCCACCGGAATGACGGCCAGTTGCTTGCCGGTTCCTGCATCCAGTATATAAACCCTATTATCGGAGGGGCTGGTCGCCAGCACCCTCTTCCCGTCCGGCGTGACCGCGTCATACAGCATATCTGGACCACCCTGCCAGACAACCTGACCCGGAAATGTCTCTACCGTAGCGCTGCCCTTCATGGTGATGAACGTGGTTTCCGGAAATTCCGTTTTTGTCGCCCGGCCGCTTGCAACGGCCTGCGCAACGGGCGGCACATCACCGGAACGTGTCAACCCGGAAAAATAGGCCGCCAGATTCTCAATGTCGCTATCGCTGAGTGTACCCGCCATGACTTTCATGATGGGATTAACGCGTGTACCACTTTTAAAGGCCTTTAACTGCTTAACCAGGTAGGCCTCCTTTTGACCCGCCAGGTTGGGATACTCCGAACTGAGTCCTATGCCATTGGCGCCATGACAACCCGCACAGGTAGCAGACTTTTCCTTGCCTTGCTCGCTATCGCCTGCATGGGCGGATATGCTGAACGCTGCAAGTAACAGTGACAGCAGGCCATAGACAAATACCGACTTTTCTTTCATGGAGTGTCCCTGGATATACATCAGAAGAAAGTGCGAATACAGTAACAGAATTCCCCATGGAACTGACAGGGCATTATCTGTACTTGTCCGGTTACCACGGATAACGGACACATTCCCATGGGTACAGCCCGGCTGCCAGAAAAAACCCGCTTACCCGGGCGTTCATAAGGTTTCCTTAAGTTTCGCTGACTACCATTGTCGTTACTTATCACCACAATGGAAACCGGAATGTCATCAATATCCGATCAACCTGTTGTAATTACTGAAGAATCTGTGCCCCGCCCGTGTCTATCGGATGCCGGCGGGATGCCACTGGATCTGGCACTGATCGATCTGGCCCATCCGGAGCGGGCCGGTGCCGAGGCATTCGTCCGCAGCGTGTACGCGCAGACCTACGGTGCCCGTCTGGACAACTTTTATCCCGTGCTATTGCGCATTACCCGGCCCGATGGAAGCTACATCGCCGTTGCCGGTATTCGCCCGGCCGGCGGGCAGGTTTTGTTCTCGGAACATTATCTTGACCAGCCAATTGAAACGCTGCTGGGCAAGGAACGCTGCCGGATTGTCGAAGTGGGTAACCTGGCGCCGGCCAGTGCCGGTCAGGCGCGCTGGCTGATCGGGGCGGTGACGGCTTTCCTGGCGGGTGGCGGATTTTCCAATGTGGTGTTCACCGCCGTACCACGGCTGAAAAATGCCTTTTCCCGCATGGGACCGCCGCTGATGCGGCTTGCCGATGCCCGTCCCGACCAGTTGCCGGATGGCCAGGCACAAGACTGGGGGTCCTATTACGAGCATGATCCTGCGGTCTTTAGTGGTGATATTCAGCACGGGTTTCACGCCTTCACCCGGTTTATGACAACCCGGCCGGAACTGCGCAATATTCTGCAGCAGGCGCATACAGCCGGTGCTGTATTTGCCAATTGTTGTGCATCCCCTGCGCCCACAGAGGCATGAATACGATCATCCATGCACTTGAGCAGCAGGCTTCGACCCACCCGGAAAAAACAGCCATCAGCGGCAACAGCCGCCTGACCTGGCAACAGTTACGCACGGCAACAGCGGGGCTTACAACGACCCTGTCCGGCTGCCGGACAATGGGTCTGCACCTGGAAAATTCGCCGGCCTGGATCGTGGCCGATCTTGCCGCCATGACGGCAGGTATCATGAATGTGCCGCTACCCGCTTTTTTCAATGCAACACAACTGCGGCACGCTATTCAGGATGCCCAGATCGACACCATTATCACGGACAGTCCACAGTACATCGCCGCATTGGTCGAAATCGGCAGCGAGGTGGAAATCGATATTGCCGGCAAATTGTACACCCAGCTGTTTCTTTACCGGAACAACGGCTGTTCGCGCAATGGCCATACCACCAAGTTGACCTATACATCGGGCACCACCGGCACACCGCGGGGTGTTCGCCTGGGGTTACGCACTATTGAACACGTCACGGCGGCCCTGGCCAGGGCCGCCGGTGCATGTGCAGACGATCGCGCACTGGTGGTACTGCCACTGTCGATCCTGCTGGAGAACATCGGCTCGGTCTATGTACCAATCATCGCCGGTGCGGAAATCATCGTACCGGATGCCGCGGAAATCGGTATCAGCGGCTCAAGCCGGGTCGATACGGAACAGTTTGCCGGGGCACTGAACCGGTTCCGGCCAACGACCATGATTGTACCCCCGGCCTTGCTGAAACAGCTGGTTGTACTCGGGCAACGGCAACAACTTCCCGACTCATTTCGTTTTATCGCCGTCGGCGGAGCACCCACGGGAACCGGCTTGCTGAATGCGGCAAATGACCTGGGGCTACCCGTCTTCCAGGGCTATGGTCTCTCCGAGGCCGGTTCGGTCATCGCAGTCAACACGCCGGCGCACAACCGCCCCGGCTCGGTTGGCAAACCACTGCCCCACACCCGCGTGCACGTGGCCGCTGACCACCGTATCTACCTTGGCGGAATCACGGCTGACGGCTATCTTGATGGTGCAGACTTCGGCGCGGATACGGAACTGGATACCGGGGATCTCGGTTACCTGGACAATGACGGTTATCTCTATGTCACCGGCCGTCATCGCAATCTGATCGTTACCGGCTATGGCCGCAATATCTCGCCCGAATGGGTTGAATCGGAGCTGCTTTCCTATTCCTGCATCGACCAGGCCGCCGTATTCGGTGAGGATGAAGCCGGAATCGCGGCCGTCATCGTTCCGGCCGACCCGGCCATGTCCGCCCGGATAGAAACAGCGGTACAGAAGGTCAACGCAACACTGCCAGACTATGCACGTATCGGCAGGTATGTGATTGCGGAATCGCCCTTCCATACCGACACCGGCGAACTTACCCCGAACGGCGTACCCGCTCGCGAGATTATAGGAAAGAAATATGCGCAATCTGTCGGCAGCTCCTGAACAAAACCCGGTCAGTCCGTTCTTTGAATGCCTGCAACAGGAAACACAGAGTGCGCGCACCACTTTTCTGCAAATCGAACAGCTGGTACGCGGCGCCCGTGGCGACATATCACCGCGCACCTACATGGCCTTCCTCGGTGAAGCGTATCACCATGTCAGACACACGGTGCCACTGCTCATGGCCTGCGGCAGCCGTCTGGATGCAGAAAAGGAATGGTTGCGCACAGCAGTTGCTGAATACATTGAAGAAGAGACTGGACACCAGCAATGGATTCTGAATGACCTCCATGCCTGCGGTGGCGACCCGCAAGCCTACCGCGATCGAACCCCCAACCCGGAGACCGAGCTCATGGTGGCCTATGCCTACGACACCATTCACCGCGGGAACCCGGTCGGTTTCTTCGGCATGGTCCTGGTCCTTGAAGGTACCTCGATCCGGCTGGCAACCCACGCAGCTGCCACGATCCAGGCCTCACTCGGACTGCCTGACGCGGCCTTCAGCTACCTGAACTCGCATGGATCCCTGGATATCGACCATATTAAATTTCTTGAATCCCTGATGAATCGCATCGATGACCCGAACGATCAGCAGGCGATTGTCCACATGGCGAACATGATGTACCGCTTGTACGGTGATGTATTTCGCAGTCTTCCACTCGACCCTTAACGAGGTATGCAACGATGAACCTGAAATTACTGATCCTGCTGGGCGTGCTGCTGGCCACCGGCAACACGGCCTTTGCCGGTCTCAACGAGGATATTCTCTCCATCCAGCATCAGTGGGCCAGGGCCAGCTACGAAACACCGGCCGACGCCCAGGAACAGGCCTTCAAGGATCTGACCGCCGCCGGGCGCAAACTGGTTGAACGCTACCCGGACCGGGCCGAACCCAAAGTCTGGCTCGCCATCACGCTGAGTAGTGATGCCGGCGTAAACGGTGGATTCAGCGCGCTTGGAAAGGTCAAGGAGGCCCGCCGGCTGCTGGATGCTGCAGAAAAGATGGATCCGAACGTGCTGAACGGCTCCGTCTACACCTCGCTGGGTTCACTGTACTACCAGGTCCCGGGCTGGCCAATCGGCTTCGGTAACGATGACAAGGCCGAGGCCTACCTTAAAAAGGCGCTGGCCATTAACCCGAAAGGTATCGATCCGAACTATTTCTACGGGGACTTCCTGCTGGAGTCGGGAGACTATGCACAGGCAATCACCTACCTGACCCGTGCACGCCAGGCACCGGGACGTCCCGGACGGCCGCTGGCCGACGCGGGCCGTCGTACCCAGATCGAGAAGAAACTCAACCAGGCGCGCAGTAAACTCTAGATCAGCTATCGTGAATGCTAAACGAATTATTCTGACCGGAGCTGCCGGCGGCATTGCCAGTCAGCTGGCGCAGAGACTGGATGCCGCTGGCGCCAGACTGTGCCTGACTGATATCAATGGTGAAGCCCTGCAGTCGGTTGCGAGCTCACTCCCGAGTGGCACGGTACAGACGGTCGTTGCCGATATCGGCAAGGCGGAAGACCGCACCCGTATTGTCCAGCAGACACTGGAACAGTTTGGCGGCATTGACCTGCTGATCAATGCCGCCGGCATCAATCCCTTTGGTGTGTATGCAGATCAGGAGGACGCGCTCATCCAGAAGACCGTGGAAATCAACACCCTGGGTCCGATGCTCTTGACACGGGCGGTACTGCCCACGATGCTGGCACAGGACAGCGGACAAATCGTCAATATCGGCTCGACTTTTGGTAGTATTGGCTTTGCTTGGTTTGCGGCTTATTCCGCCAGCAAGTTTGCCCTGCGGGGATTCTCCCAGGCCTTGCGCAGGGAACTCAGGGAAACAGGTATTGAAGTTACCTATATCGCACCGCGGGCGGTTCGCACCGCCATCAACTCACCCGCGGTCTACAACATGGCCAGGGCCATCAAGATGACGATGGATGAACCGGACGCAGTGGCGCAACGGATTATTACCACCATCCGTAAACGCAACAAGGAACGCTATCTCGGTTTCCCGGAGTCGCTGTTCGTGCGCATCAATGCCCTGGTCCCGGGGGTCGTGGACCGGGCGACCCGCAAGAAAAACAGCAAGGCACGAAAATACGCCGAACAGGTTAATGCGAATACTCCTGGTTGAAGACGATGTTTCTCTGGCTGACGGCCTGAGAACCGCATTCCGGCGAGAGGGCTTTACCACCAACCATGTCATCTCAGGGAATGCGGCGCTGGAAGCCATCAGAATCGATACGCCGGAGCTGGTAATACTGGATCTCGGCCTTCCCGATATGGATGGGCTGGAAGTACTCCGGCAACTGCACAGACACAGAAACCCGCCCCTGGTGATGGTTCTGACAGCGCGTGATACCACCGAGGATAAAGTCACCGGACTGGATTACGGCGCCGATGATTACCTCGCAAAGCCCTTCGATATGACCGAGCTGCTTGCCCGCCTGCGGGCGCTCGACCGGCGCACCGGCAGCGCGCAAATGACGGATATCACCACCGGCCCGGTGGTCCTGGATACGTCGACACACGACGTCAGAGTCAATGACACAGGCATCGAGTTAACGCGGCGGGAATTCATGCTGCTGAAGGCCCTGATGCAGACACCCGGGCGTATCCTGTCCCGGGAGCAGCTGGAATCCAGGCTCTACGGCTGGGGTGAGGAGCTGGCCAGCAACTCCATCGAAGTACATATCCATAATTTGCGCAAGAAACTACCCGCTGATTTCATCAAGACCGTCCGTGGCGTCGGTTACACGGTGCGGGAAACGTGAAATCGATCCGGGGTTTTCTGGTCGCGGCATTGCTCGCCACCATGACCCTGACCGTTTTTCTGGCCGCACTGCACGGCTACCGTTCCAGCATGGTGGAGGTACAGGCACTGCTCGATACCGAGCTGACCGGGCATGCCCGCCTGTTAAGCGCCAGTGTCAACGGCCGGACACATCACGAAACCGTGGCCGGTTCCAACGGACAGCGTGCTTTTCAGGTATTCCGCGACGGCGCCCTGCTATGGCGCTCTGACAATGCACCGGATACTCCCATCACGAACCGCGCCGGTTTTCAGGATCTCAACTTCGGCAACCATCGGTGGCGCACCTACACGTGGGCCGGTGAAAACGGGAGGGTTCTTGCAACTGCTGCCGAACGCATCGATGTCCGCAATGCCCTGGCCGAAAATATTATTATAGAGTCGGTATTGCCGGTCATTATGGCATTGCCACTGGCCGGCCTGCTGATCTGGCTCATCGTCGGTTACGGCCTGTCGCCCCTGCGCCAGCTTGCGAAGCAACTGCGCCGGCGGCGCGCTGATGATCTCGGCCCCATACCGACCGGGCGACAACCGGTGGAATTGATGCAACTCGTCAATTCCACCAACGGGTTGCTGCACCGGCTGGAGGCATCATTTGAGCGTGAACGCCGCTTCGCCTCGGACGCGGCCCATGAGCTCAGAACGCCGATCGCCGCATTGAAGGTGCACCTGCACAACATCACCTGCATGCTGCCCGACGGAAACCCCGAACTGGCCAGTCTGGTAGCCGCTGTTGACCGTATGGGCCTGTCGGTCGAACAGATACTGGCCCTGTACCGCACCTCCCCCGATCACTACTTTGCGCAGCTTGCCAGGCTCGATCTGCAGCAACTGGCGCGGGAGTCCATTGCTGCAATGTATCCCGCCTTTGAGCGCCGCAATATCCAGCTGGAACTCACCGGCAGCACGGCCTTCATCCCGGGTGACAGGCCGGCGCTGGAAACACTGATCAAGAACCTGCTCGACAACGCCTGCAAATACACGCCTCCCGGTGGCAGAGTCCATGTGACGGTCAGCGATCAGCCACAGGGCGTTACGCTGCGGACCGAGGACTCCGGGCCGGGTATACCGGAAGACCAGTACCAGCGGATCTTCGACCGCTTCTATCGGCTGGGCGGAGATCAGCACGAATCCGGCATTATCGGCTGTGGTCTGGGACTGGCTATTGTTCAGCATATCGCTGACCTGCATGGCGCCTCGATAGCCGTCGGTAAATCCTCATTCGAATCAGGCCTCGCAATGACGATCACGTTTCCCCGTCACCTGAAGCGCCGCAGTGATTCTGCAGGACGAAGTAATGCATAATCGTGCCGGGAACACGGTGCTGTGGATGTGGCGGCTCACGCTGACTGTCCTTGGCATTATCAGCGCCGTACCGCTACAGGCAGGCAAGCCGGAATTGGTACTCGAAATCCGCAACCACCTGTTCTTGCCGGCGGAGATCATCCTACCGGCAAACACGAAGGTCAAACTGGTAGTCTATAACCGCGACCCGACACCGGAGGAATTCGAGAGTTATGAACTGAACCGCGAGAAGGTCATCATGGGCAAACGCAAAGCCGTAATTTTCATCGGCCCGTTGGCACCGGGCAATTATCCGTTCTTTGGCGAATTTCATCCCGATACCGCCCTTGGCAGAATTATAGTGAAATAGACACCGCTATGCTGCCAACATCCGTCATCATCGTTCTGCGCGAAGTCCTCGAAGCCGCATTGCTGGTCAGTATGTTCGCTGCGGTGTCGTACACGCTGGGCCTGTCACGCCGCTGGATAGGCCCTGGCGCAGGACTCGGGCTGTGCGGTGCAATCATCTACAGTCTCTCCATTGACACCGTGTCGGAATGGTTCGAGGGTGTCGGTCAGGAAGTTGTCAGTGCCACCATGCAGGTGCTGATCTACCTGCTGCTGGTGAGTATTGCATTTCTGGTACTGCGCCGTTCACGCCGTCCGGATGGCTGGATCAGGCTGATTCCGGTCTTGATGGTGCTGGCCGTGGCGCTGGCTGTTACCCGGGAAGGATTCGAAATAGTGATTTACCTGGACGGGTTCTCCAGTGTCCTTTCACAACTGGTTACCATGAGCATGGGCGCCATCATCGGTGCAGGCATCGGCATCAGCATGGGTGTGTTGTTGTATTACTTGCTGTGTCACCCGGCGATCCAGCGTGCGCCTGTCATCGGCTTCGGCTTACTCGCTTTATTTGGCGCGGGCTTATTGTCACAGGCGGCCCTGTTACTGATCCAGGCAGACTGGCTGCCGTCACAACTGCCGTTGTGGGATACCTCGGCCTGGCTGCCGGAGAACTCGGTTATCGGGCAGCTTCTTTATGTGCTGATCGGCTACGAAGCGACACCTGCTGCGATCCAGGTCGCCGTTCATGCCGGGGGCCTGTTGGTGCTACTGGCAATGGCAATACGCATTGACCGTTCCGGCGTTTTCCCTGTCGACCACGATTACTCATCATGACCGCCATCGCCCGGGCCTGCTGCCTGACCTTGTTTGCTGCTGGGTTAATGACGCTATCCCGCACCGCGCTATCCAACTGGTCCCGTATCGACAAGATCTATCACACCTACGTACAACCACTGGAACGTGAAC
>Ga0114931_10009755_pt1 | contig 11474 bp, 12 predicted proteins | sample 2SBtaG_FD_89579 | JGI IMG/M metagenome (GOLD analysis project Ga0114931, IMG submission 89579) | Deep subsurface microbial communities from Kolumbo volcano to uncover new lineages of life (NeLLi) - 2SBTROV14_V59a metaG | ecosystem: Environmental > Aquatic > Marine > Volcanic | place: Kolumbo...
CTGCCAGTGACAATGAGTATATCGCGCCGGACCGGCGCTGATGAGGGCCAGGCACCAGGCAAATGACCATGAATACGGATGTACAGACGCCACTTGCACCGGGGCCGCGCGCAGATGCCGCCGACCGATTGAAAATCAGGCTGCTGATGGGGCTGCTGCTGGTGTTTGCGCCCATGGCGCTGTATGTGAGCGGTGCCATTGTGATCCTGCTGTTTGCGCTGCTGGCGGCTGGTTTGTGGGCGGTGACGGATCGGCTCGGATTATTTGCAATTCCATCCAACGGCCACGGCTGGTTACTGGCCTTGCTGGTCTATGCTCTGTTGAGTGTCGGCTGGGCCAGGGACAGTCGGGAGGCCTTTTATGACTGGTGGCGGATTGCCCTGATCATCGGCAGTGGCTGGTTGCTGGCCGGGGTGGTTGCGCGCTTGCCGGCAGCGCTCTGTCGATATCTGTTACGGGGGGTGTTGTGGGGTGTGGTCCTGCTGGTGGCCATGCTGCTGGTGGAATGGCTGAGTGGTGGTGTGCCGGCCTCCTGGGTCAAGCAGCACGATACTTCAAGTCTGCTGTTTACCTCCCGTGCCAGTGCGCTGCTGGCGGTCCTGCTTTGGCCCACGGTGGTTTTTTGCTGGTATCGCCAGGGCAGAAGACTGGCACTGGCGGTGCTGGTGCTCGGCCTGATTGAAATTTCCGCGTTGCCTCTACTGGCGGCAGTTGTTGCCGTACTGGTGGCTGCCCTGGTGTTTGCGTTGCACTATGCCTGGCCGCGCATGACGCCCCGGATCCTGGGGGTCGTCTTTCTTGCCGTGGTACTGGCCGCGCCCTGGGCGGGCTTGCAGATCGCAGGCTTGGCGCAGTCCACGACACGGATCGCCGCGGTTGAACAGTTGCCCTCCAGCTGGCGGCACCGCCTGGTGATCTGGGAGTTTTTTGCCCGGCGTATCCAGGCTTCACCCTGGTTGGGGCATGGTCTGGGCACCGCCCATGGTCTCGGACAGGTAGCGAGCGCGCTGCAAGACTATCAGCGCGTTGCCAGGCTGCTGGGCACGGCCAAAATAGTTTCCTCTCCTCCCTTGCATCCCCACAATGCTGCATTGCAATTATGGCATGATCTGGGTTTGGTCGGGGTGCTGGTGTTGTGTGTCTGGGTGATCCTGGCAGTCCGCGGCCTGTTGCGGCGCAGCTTGCCGCGAAGTACCGTTGCCGCCAGCTTGGCCTGCTTTACGTCCTGGCTGGTCATCGCGGGTTTGAGTTTCGGGCTGTGGCAGAAATGGTGGCTGGCAAGCGGCGCGATATCGATCATGATATGCCTGCTGTTGGTACGCGGGCTGAACGCCCCAGGAGATCCAGTGGATGCGTAGTGTGCACATCATCGGCAGCCGGCTTCCAGGGGGCGCTGAACGCTTTTATCTGCGCTTGACCGACGCCCTGGCCAAACGCGGCGAAGAGGTCCTGTGCATCACCCAGCCCAACAGTGAACTGAATCCGCAACTGAGTGATGAGGTCCGCACCAGAACTGTAAAAATGCGCAGCATTATCGATCCGATTGCACGGGCCCGGATCGGATCTGCGGTCAAGGGCTATGGAGCCCAGATCGTGCAAACCTACATGGGCCGGGCAACCCGTTTGACCCATTTGAAACAACAACGCAAGGGACCTGTGCACATCGCCCGACTGGGTGGTTATTACTCCCCCAAAGGCTATCGCCATGCGCATGCCTGGGTCGCCAACACCCGTGGTATCCGGGACTACCTTGTCGCTCAGGGCTTCGCCTCTGAACGGGTGTTTCACATCGGTAACTTCGTAGACCCGCCCCGCCCCGTGGATCCCCCTGAACTGGAGCGCCTGCGCCTGAAACTGGAACTTGAGCCTGACGCCTGGGTCATCGTCTGCCTGGGACGCCTGCACAACAACAAAGCGTTTGATGTCATGCTGGATGCCGTGGCCGGTTTGCCTGAATACATTCAGTCGCGTCCCTTGCGCCTGTTGCTGGTCGGTGACGGACCCGAACGCGAGGCCTTGTACGAACAGGCAAAACAAAAGGGAATAGCCGGGCGCCTGCGTTGGCCGGGTTGGCAGCAGCAGCCGGAGCCGTACCTGCAGTTGGCCGATGTCTTTGTCTGTCCATCACGGCACGAACCTTTGGGCAATGTGATTCTGGAGGCCTGGAATCAGCAGATTCCGGTGCTGGCCACGGACACCGGAGGCCCGGCAGAGTTGATTCAGCCGGGGGTCAATGGTGTGCTGGTGGCGGTGGAAGATGCGGACGACCTGGCGGCGGGGCTGCAGCGCCTGCTGGAAGCCGAACCCGGCTATCGCAAGGCTCTGGCAGCCGGGGGCCGGCGCTGCCTGGAGACGGAACACACCCGGGAAGTCGTGGTCACCGCGTATCTGGATCTTTATGCACGTCTACATGGTGATCGTTAATGTGCGGTATTGCCGGCTTGTTTCCGGTACCCGGCGAGACCGATCTCAAACTTCTGGAGCGTATTGCACGGACGCTTGAGCATCGCGGCCCCGATGACCATGGAATTTACCAGGCTCCCGGGATCGGTTTGCTGCAAACCCGTTTATCAATCATTGATTTGGAAACCGGGCATCAACCGCTGATCAGCGAAGGCGGTGATCTGGTGCTGGTCGCCAATGGAGAAATCTACAACCACCTCGAGCTCAGACAGGAGCTGGAATCTCGCGGGCACCGTTTTCACACCCGTTGCGACTGTGAATGCATCCTCCAGGCCTATCGGGAATTTGGCACGCGGGTGTTGGAAAAACTGGAAGGCATGTTTGCTTTTGCGCTCTATGATGTACGCCGCCAGCAGTTATTCCTGGCCCGGGATCGACTGGGTATCAAGCCCCTGTTCTACCGGCGCCAGGGCGCTTGCCTGTACTTCGCATCCGAAATCAAGGCCTTGCTGGCCGCCACTGGCGACGCGCCCACCATGGATGCGGGTGCTCTCAGCCAGTGCCTGCAGAGCCATTTCAGCAGTGGCCGCCAGACTCCGTTCATGGGTGTGTGGCGATTGCAGGCCGGAGAGGCCCTGTTAGTGGATGGGCAGGGCAAGGAACAACGCTGGCAGTACTGGCGTGCCGGCGAGCAACCACGCAAAATTCTGCGCCTGGAAGAGGCCATGGAGACGTTCGATGACCTGATGCCCCGGGTTATCGATCATCATTTACGCAGTGATGTGCCCATCGGGTTGTTTCTGTCCGGCGGGACGGACTCTTCGTTGCTGCTGGCCCTGATGCACGACCATGGCTATGGATCTGTACATACTTTCAGTCTGGGATTTCCCGGTACCGGGGTGCGTAATGAGCTGGCCGCGGCCGCGGCCACCGCACAATCCCTGCAAGCTGTCCACAGCAGTTTCGAAGTGCAGCGCGAAGCCATGTTCTCGCGCCTGCCCCTGGCCCTGTGGGCGGCCGATGAGTTTATGCTCGATCATGCCTGTCTGCCCACCCTGTTGCTGGCGGAGCAGGCGGCGCAGCATTTGAAAGTAGTATTTACCGGTGAGGGTGGTGATGAAGTGTTCGCCGGTTACGGGCGTTATCGCAGCGGTTTTCTCAAACGCTTGTTCAACACGCTTCGCGGCCGGCCCCTGGGTGGGTTCAGAGCCTCGGGCAATTTCAGCCCCGCCTGGGCGGCCCGAATTTTCAACCCGCAACTGCTGGAGCAGGACTGGCGGGCCAGCACCCTGGCCGCCTGGCGCGAGGCCCCGCCGGGAGCTTCGCGACTCGCACGCATGCAGTGGGTGGATATACAGACCTGGCTGGCGGACGATCTACTGGTCAAGGCGGACCGGATGTTAATGGCCCATGGGCTGGAAGGGCGGGTCCCGTGGCTGGACACCCGGGTGGTGGAGTTCGGTCTGTCACTGGCCGATTCGCTGAAGGTTCAGGGCCGTACCGGTAAATGGTTTTTGCGCCAGTGGGCCGGGCGCTGGCTTGCGGAATCCCTGCTCAGCGCTCCGAAGTCCGGCTTCAGTGTCCCGGTACGCGACTGGCTGGATGCTGAATTGACCAGCCGGCTCGAAGATCTGTTACCTCGCCAGCCGATCATCGCGCACTGGTTCAAACTCCAGGGGGTGCGCGCGCTGCTGCGCCGCCAGGGGAGCCATGGCGATGTCAGCCGGGGGGTTTGGGCGCTGCTGTGTCTGGCCTTGTGGCAACGCATCGCCGACAGCGGCTTCATCCGTCCGCAAATCGACACCGATCCCCTGCAGTTGCTGGCCGATTCCTGATCCAGGAACTGCTGCCGCCACCAACTGGTAACTCCGTACCGCGTGCGCCACGGCAGCCTTCTAAAACGCCCCCAGCACGCTCTCCAGCCGGTGCCCATAGGTGTGCTCGTCCAACACCCGCTGGCGGGCCCTGGTGCGCAACCGCCGGCGCAGATCCGCATCCCCCAGCAGGCGCTCCAGGCCCGCTTGCAGCTCATCCTGGTCATTGAATACCAAGATTTCCTCTCCGGGCACGAACAACGACTCGATTCCCGGGCGATACTGCACCAGTTGCGCGATTTCGCAAGCCGCGCATTCAAAGCTGCGAATGTTGGTGCCGGCGCGCACCACCTGCGCGTGGATGTTTACACTGAGGCGGTGGCGGGCATAGATCCGCGCCAGGGAACGGTTGGCGATACCAGGGCGAATGGCCATGGGGTGGCGCCAGAACAACCGGTGGTGGAGGAAATAGTTGCCATAGACATGGGTACTGCAGCCACTCGCCAGGAGGTATCCGAGATAGGCATCGCGCCCGGGGTCCCGGTTGCCGACGAAACACACATCCGTACGGGGCCTGGCCGGATACGGAAAATGCATCGCCGGCAGGCAGGCGAACGGCAGGGTGCCGGCGAACTTCCGGGCCCCGGCAACCGCGGCCAGGTCGTCGGCATAACCGGGATCGCTGACATATATACGCGCAAAGGCCGCATACTGTTCGATTGTATAGTCCGGAGCATCCGTCAACCAAAGCACGTTACCGGGATGATAGTCCAGTTCCCCCGGGCGCGGCGGCAGGTTGACGAACAGGGCGACATCGCGCCGGGCGCGGTTGATCGCGCCGGTCACTCCCGCGCGCCAGTGGTGGCGGTTGACCCGGTAAGCGAGTTTTGCCCCCGGGGAGCGCGGATAGGTGGCCAGCCAGCGCGCCCGGGTGCCTTCGCGATCGCCCAGGGCCGCGTACAGATAACGGGCCAGGCCGCCGCCCCAGTCCTTGGCGACCAGCAGTACCTGCATCAACGGCCGCTGACCGGTGGGCACGGCATCGAATCGCTGAAGGGCGCGCCAACAGCGCTGAAATCGATGCCGGGAAAATACCCGGTGAGAACATCCAGGCGGGCGCGCTGGGCGGCATTGAGGGCCTGGCGGCCGCGGCCGCCGACGCCGACGCCGACATTGCGGCGGGTGGACTCACCCCGGCTCTGGGTGCGCTCGACGCCCGCACGCAATTTTTCAGCATTCAGGGGCAGGCCATGAAAACCCATGATCTGCCCGATGCAGGCGCCGGGATCGATGATCAGGCCGGGGCAATCGATCCACAACAGTTCCAGGCCCCGGGCCTCGGCACGGCGCCAGCCACTGTAAAAATCCAGATACCAGGGCGCCGCCAGATCCACCAGGGCATCGAATTGGCGTTCCGGAGGCCAGTCCGGGAAGCCCGGTGGGGCGTTGAAGGTCGGGGTCAGGAGGGATTCCCGGCACAGATGATCCTTGAGGTTGACCAGGCAGTCCGCCAGGTTGCGGGTCAGAATCACCGGGCAAATCCGGAAGCGGTGCATCAGTTCGAGGTTGGGTTCGGTGGCGTGGGTGTGCTGGTGGGAGGCCACCGGCATGGCCCAGGCATCGACCAGGCGCGGGAAATACAGATCCTGCTCGGAACGAAAATCCTGGCCCAGGTAATAACGCGGATAGCCGCTGGACTGGACCAGCGCCTCGACCAGAAAGGTCGAACCGCTCTTGGGAAAAGCGCTGACGAACAGGCAGGACGCGCGGGTTCGCAGCTGGGCGCGGCAGTAAGTGCCAGGCGCAGGCTGCGCGAGGGCAGGACGTTCCAGGCGTTGAATCAGCCGGCTCATGCGCAGGGGTGCAGTTGTCTGGTGATCGGGGAGTGAATGGCTTACATTGTCGGCACCGCAACGGTCCGCGGTAGTACCTGCTGCCATGCCGGCGACGATACGTTCAAACCATGATACTTGCAACGCCGCCGCCCTGAACGGCCATGCTGTTTAACTCCTGAATCTATATTTTTCTGTTCCTGCCGCCGGTGGTGGTGTACTTCCTCCTCAACTGCTGGCGCTGGGGGCCCCTTGCACACCGCGCCTTATCTGAACGCCTGGACCTTCATCGCCTGTGCCCTGGCGCTGCTGGCGGTCACCGCCACCCCCAACAGCATGCAACTGAAGCAGCGCATGCTCAAAGGCGAACTCAAACCCACCTGGAGCCGCCTGGCGCTGGCCGCCGGGGTCACCGCCTTCAGCCTGTCGCTGCTGTTCACCAGCAGCAGCCAGGTGTTCCTGAATTTCAATTTTTAACCACGCGCTACTGATCGACCACGAACCCATCCAGGTGGGGACGCATGGCCACGGGTTTAGTCAGCGGCGGGCGGATTTTTTGTGCATCCGGCAACAGCTCGATGCCGATCCCCGGGGCTGTGGGGATGGTGACGAAACCTTCCTCGACCTTCGGAACATGATCGACGATGTCGTGGCCAAGGTGCAGGGGTTTCGATTCCATGACACCGGCCTCGAAGCCGGTGGTGTATTCCTGGATCGCGAAGTTGGCGATGGCGCCGTCGAGCTGCAGGCAGGCCGCCAGCCCCACCGGTGACAGGGGGTTGTGCGGCACCATGTTGACCTGGAAGCCCTCGGCCATGGCCGCGATCTTGCGTGCGCCGGTAATGCCGCCGCACAGGCACAAATCCGCGCGGGCATAGTCCAGGCCGCCGCGCACCAGCAGGGCCTGGAACTCATAGATCGTTGCGAAGCGTTCGCCGGTGGCAATGGGGATATGGATCTTGGCGCCGACCCGGGCCATGGCGTCCGGGCCCTCGGGGCGGATCGGATCCTCGATGAACATCGGGTGGTATTGCTCGATGCCGCGGGCAAACACCACGGCCTCGGCCGGGGTCAGACGCCGGTGCAGTTCGATATTCAGATCGACCTCATCGCCGACGGCTTCACGCATGCGCCGCACGTTGTCAATGGCCTCGCGCATTTTCTTCACATGCGGCTTGAAATACACCTGGTCCTCGCCCTCGTCGAGGAAGGGGTTGAGATGGCCCAGGGCCGTGAAGCCGGCGTCCTTCTTGGCGCGGCATTCCTCCAGCACCCGCTCGATGGTCTTGCCGTAGACATGGGCATAGACCCGCGCGCGGGTACGCGCAGGCCCCCCGAGCAGCGCGTGCACGGGCTGGCCCAGGGCCTTGCCCTTGATATCCCACAGGGCGATATCAATAGCCGAAATCCCCGCGTTGATGGCCAGCCCCTGGAAATAACTGTAGCGGTGCATCACATTCCAATGATGCTCGATGGGCCCGGGATGCTTGCCGACCAGGTACTCGCCGAAGCGGGCAATGGCGGTCCCAGAGGCTTCAATCTGCCCCCAGGCCCCGGCCTCACCGATGCCGTGCAGGCCCGCATCGGTGTCGATGCGCACGAACATGAACTGGCCGATATGCAGAGGTGTTACTTTGGTGATTTTCATGTGTGATCAGGACTCACCTTTGTAAAGGGTATATAAAACAGAATCATATAGGGCTGTGAAAACAGGTATTTTAAATGACCCCCGCAGGTTCAGCACCGTGATGGCGGATGCCCCGCAGAACGGGCGCGCGATCACAAGACCGAGCAGCAGCCCGATAAAACAGAAAACCGCATACCACAGAACCAGGAAGACTATCAGCATGATCGCCGCAAACAGGGAAGGCTGGGCGTCGAGATCAATGCCCATGAAGACCAGAACCTCAATGCTCGAAAGGTAAGCTGAATAGGGGCCTAAACCAAAAGTGCAGCCCAGTGTGATAATCAGTAATAGCGCTTTTTTATAATTCATGGAGATCTCTGCCATCTCGTATCTGGTGCAGTGTGTACGGTAGCCCGGTGGCCGCCGGGTTGTGTGCCAGGGTCCATACGCTGCCAGCCAGGATCACATTGCCCAGCAGACGTTTGCGCTCGAGGATCCCGCGCTCGAAATCGATGAGAGTGCCGATGACATCGAAGCTCAGGGTGTTGAACTCGCTGAATTTGGCAGTGCCCATGGTTTGCCTGATTCGGCTATTCGAGAAAAAAATCGACCTCGCCGTCATCAAGACTGTATCGGGCGCCGACGATCCGCAGCTTGCCCGCGTGTTGGAGATCCGCAAACAGTGGCTCGTCATCCCGAAGCCGTTCGACGGTCAGGCGCACGTTCTCGGTAATGGCGGCCTCCAGCAGGGCCTCGCCCGAGTGCCGCGCGTCGCTTCTGGCCCGCAGCACTGCCGGGATGATCGGTTCGATCATCTGGCCGATGCTGCCGGGAAATTCCGCGTTCTCTCGCACCGCCGCGAGGGCCGCCGTGACCGCCCCGCAGCGCTGGTGCCCCAGGATTACGATCAGTGGGACTCCCAGAACCAACACCCCATACTGGATGCTGCCCAGGGCCACCGTGTCGATGGTGTTGCCGGCATTGCGCACAATGAACAGCTCTCCCAGTCCAGCCCCGAACAGAAGTTCCGGTGGCACCCGGCTGTCCGAGCAACCGACCAGTATGGCGAAGGGTGTCTGATCAATGGCGATCTGCAGGCGCCGGAAATGGTCCACCGGTAACGACCTGGGTCGATCCGCGAGGAAGTCCGCGTTGCCCTGGCGGAGCCTGGCCAGAGCCTGATCGGGGCCAAGGGTCGTGCGCCTGCGCTGCTGTGCTGCCGCCGGATTCAAGATCACAGGCCCTCCACGCTCATGTCCATCCCGTCAGTGTACGAAACTGTGCGCGCATCTTGCTCCGAACAACCCAGCCGATAGTGTCAAGCATTTTTCGCACATTTTGTTTGGGGAGATCCCAGTCCCCCATCACGCTGTCGAATGAATGGCCACGTTGTGCATCTCTTCGGGCGACCTGATATTCATGAACATACGGGTGTCGTGCCGTGGGGACCGAACCTTCCTGTTCATGGCCATGCTGGTATCGATTCAACACAATCCGGTTATCCAGGTGAGCTATCAAAGACTCGTAGCAAACGGAAAACATAAAAATTCACACTAACGGCCTGCACACGCAAGATGATTACCATCCGCATTTGCTTGTTCCCGCAACAAACTTACACCCGAACTACAGCTTGTTCCAAGCGGACCTGCTTTCAGGGCCGCGGATTTGAAGCGACACACGCGTGATAGTCTCATTGAGCGCGCCCGCGGCGTAGTCAACGGGGTTATCACGCCAGCGGTCTCGGGACTTCCAACCAGGGGCGTGCCCAACCCGGGTTTGCCTTTATAATCTGCGCTCCACTTTGCTCCCGGATTGCCGTTGTTACCTGCTTTCTCAATGAGTGACTGCCCATCTCATGCCCCGGCGCTTTCTGCACATGGCTAGCCGCCACCGTGGCATGCGAGCCTACCGCAAGGGCATTATCGTCTGGTGCCTGATGTCGGCACTGTTGTTTGCGGCGTTGCCGGCTGTCAACTGGATCTTTTCCGGGGGGACGATTCCGCTGGCGGATACAGGCAGGTTGTTCAGCCTGGATCTGGCCCACAGTTACATCAACCGTTTTCTCTACCGCCAGGGGATCTCGGGGAATTCCCGGCGGGTGGTGGTGGGCCGCCAGGGCTGGTTGTTTCTGGGTAATCACTATGACCAGGTGATGGACAAGACCCGGGGAATTGAAGTTGCTGACACCGCGCCAGCGCGGATGGCCGCCAGTGTCAGGGAACTGAAACAGCGCCAGGACTGGCTGACCGGCAAGGGCATCATGTCGCTGTTTGTGATTGCGCCGAACAAGCACACGACCTATAGCGAATTCCTGCCATGGGACGACCCGCCCCCGGTGCGCAATTTCACCGATGAGTTCATCGCCCGGGCGCGGTCTGTGGATCTCAACCTGCTGGATTTGCGCCCGATCATGCTAAAGGCCAGGAGTGGCTCCGAGCCCCTGTATTTCGAGACCGACAGTCACTGGAATGCCTATGGCGCCTATCTGGGGTATCGCGCCACACTGGCGGCGGTGAATGAACTCTACGGCGCGCAGATTCAGGCGCTAACCGTGACGACCCAGCGGTGGGTTGCCCGGGGTGCAGGCGATCTGGCGCGTTTGCTGAAGTTCGACACCTTGCTGGACAAGGATGTGGACCGGGATGTTCACTTGTCCTACCAGGGTTCCGATGCAATCCTCTGTATCCAAAAACTGGATATCGCCAGGCTGGCACCCCGGGGCCGTTGCCAAAAGTCCCGGAATCGAATTCTGGCGGTCCATGCCCATCCCCAGGCGAGCTTCAATCAACAGGCCTTGAACCGGATGAACGTGCTCTGGCTGCGGGACTCCTTTGGCAATGGCAATAGCAAGTTCTACCAGCAGACTTTCTCCAGGATATGGGAAGTGGATTACAAGCATTTCGCGAACCTGCGCTGGCGCGAGGTGATCGGGAAGCTGCACCCGGATCTGGTGATCTATCAGGTGGCGGAGCGGGAGATCCATGGGCCGGCATTTCGTCCGGCAGCCGCTGAACCGAACTGATCCACTCAATCGTGAAGTTTCGCGCCTTTGAATATTTTATCGACTGTTTTTCGTTCCGCGCGGATTCCAATACCGACCAGCGGCAAAGCCGGCGTCTCATAGCGGGCGACTGTCGCGCGATTTGCGGCATCGTGGGCGCTTTCAAACATATCCTCGATGTAGATCGCGGCAGGGACACCACGGCTGTGTGCACGCTGCAGATAAGTCGCCAGGCGCTCTCGTGTGGATTTCAATATGACGGCCGGTTGTCTGCACAACGGAGAATAACCACAGCCTGAGGCATCCCGGTATTCCTCGCCGATGAGGCCTGCGTCCTCGCCGATGATGCCCGAGGTCAAAAATGCAATGACGTTGAGTTTTTGCCAGACAACCAGATCCTCCGCCACGACGATTGCCAGTTTTGTAGAAAATTTCATGATGTTTATCGAGCTCGAATGAGAGTTAGTGTGAATACGCGCCCTGCTCTGTGCACCCTCATGGTATTTTCCGGGCTGCGAGTTGCTGGTAGACAGAGAGGGTCTGGGATTGCATCTGCACGAGTGTAAAGGCGTCGCTTCGGGTGACCGGCTGGGGTTGGTCGAGGAGTTGTAAGGCGTTATCAATCAACGCCTGGCGATCTGCCACGGGGCTCAGGCCGGCGGGATACAGGTGGGTGAGAATTTCCTCCACCCCGCCGTGGGAGTAACCGAGGACCGGGCGGCCAAGGCTCAGGGCCTCAAGGGTGGTGCGGCCGAAGGACTCCGGTTGGGTCGACAGGGACAGCACCAGATCGCTGA
>Ga0114931_10009756_pt1 | contig 11474 bp, 8 predicted proteins | sample 2SBtaG_FD_89579 | JGI IMG/M metagenome (GOLD analysis project Ga0114931, IMG submission 89579) | Deep subsurface microbial communities from Kolumbo volcano to uncover new lineages of life (NeLLi) - 2SBTROV14_V59a metaG | ecosystem: Environmental > Aquatic > Marine > Volcanic | place: Kolumbo...
AAATTCTGTGCTATTAATTTAGGGAACCTGAACAGCCGTCAATCAATCGGACAAGTGATATGGTTACCCGTAGACAAAATCCTGGCGATCGCATACTCGACAAAGCGCTGGAGCTGGGTGAGGCAAGCGCCTGGGAAGCCGTGCGGTTGCATGCTGTCGCCGACGCGCTGGATATTTCGCTCGACGAGGTACGGGCGCACTACCCACAAAAGGATGATCTGGTAGAGGCCTGGTTCGACCGGGCGGACAAGGCAATACTGCGCGAACGGGTCTCGGAAGAGTTTCTTGCACTCACCCGCCATGAACGGTTGCATGCCGTGATCATGGCCTGGCTGGATGCGCTTGCACCTCACAGGCGCCTGACTCGGCAGATGCTGGCCTACAAGCTGGAGTTCGGACATGTCCATTTACAGGTGCTCGGGATATTACGGGTCAGCCGTACCGTGCAATGGTTTCGCGAGGCCGCTTACGAAGATGCCACCGATTTGCAACGTATCCTGGAAGAATCAACCCTGTCTGCGATCTACCTCATGACATTTACGCGCTGGTTATTCGATGATTCTACAGACACTAAACGCACTGGACAGTTTTTGGATCGCGCACTAGACCGATGGGATTTTCTGGGACAAAGCTGCAATGCATTCCTGAACCGCAAATGGTGTTGCAGTAGACCTGCAGGAGATCAGGAATCGAGCGCAATAGCATCCAGGCATAAAAAACAACCCTCGCCATCCGCCAGCTGAATGGACACCATTACCCATAGTCTACTGGGTGCACTGGTAGTGCGCTCAGCATTCCCGGCAAGTGGATCAAAACGCCCTCTGACCAACCGGCAACGCCTGCTGACCGGCGCTATTGCGGGCGCCTTCCCGGATGTGGATTATGTAGCATCCTTTGTCGACCCCATGGTGTATCTAACCCTCTGGCACCGCAGCATCACACACTCTTTTGTCATGCTACCTCTATGGGCGCTACTCGTGGGTGTCTTGCTGTCATTTGCATTCCGACAACGTGGCCAATGGTGTTTTCTTACATTACTGGCCGGTATTTCGGTTATCTCCCATATCCTCAGCGATCTCATCACCGTGTACGGGACACAAATCTTCTCACCTCTGTCGGGCTGGCGCGCCAGTATTGGAACCACTTTTATTATCGATCCGTGGTTCACTATGATTGTACTGATAGGTTTTATCGCCGGGCTTAAGGAGAATGTACGGCTTTTGCCTCAAATCAGCCTGGCAATACTGGTAGCCTATGTAACCTTCCAGGGTGTACTGAAGTACCAGGCTCTGTCCGTGGCGTATGCTCATGTTAATAATGAAGCTATGAAGCCGGACCTCGTTGAGGCATTCCCTCAACCGTTTTCGCCGTACAACTGGAAGCTGCTCATCAAAGCAGGTGACCGCTACGATACGGCCTATATAAACCTGAACAATGGCTATACGGTAGTGGATAGTGACACGGGGTTCTGGGCCGATGTAAAGAAAACCTACCGCGCCAGCCATGATCTATCATGGAAACGGTATCATAAGTTCGGCGACAATCCACATAGAGCCAAACGAATTCGCGCGCTTTGGAAGAACCCTAAACTTGATTATTTCCGTAAATTTGCAGCATTCCCAATGTTATATCGAATGGACACTACCGCGGACAACACCTGCGTGTGGTTCACGGACTTGCGCTATGTCCTACCCTATATGACACCACCCTTTCGTTATGGATTGTGCCAGTCTGCGGGTAAATCGGACTGGCGCCTGAATCGGCTGCGGCGATTCGTGCGAAAGGTGCCTTGGTTTCATCGCGACCCTGCGACCGAAGTGCCATGACTACCTGCCGGCGGCATCCATGTCCTTATCCCGGGCCTTTCAGCTGCTGGTCATTATACGGGCGGTGAGCGCGAAGCTCCTCTTTTCGAACCAGCCCGACATAAAAAAACGGGGTCCGGCACACCTGGCCCGAACCCCGTCTTGACAGGTTCCCGCACTGCCCTGTCGCAGCACCTGAACAGGCGCCCGGCTTACTTCAGATCAAAGCGATCGGCCCGCATCACCTTGGTCCATGCCGCGACGAAGTCATTGACAAACTTGTCATGCGCATCATCGGCTGCATAAACTTCTGCAACGGCACGCAACTCCGAGTTTGAACCGAACACCAAGTCGACCGGTGTTGCCGTCCACATCACCTTGCCGCTGGCACGATCCTTACCGACATACAGACCCTCAGCCTTGGAGGACTTCTCCCAGGTTGTGGACATATCGAGCAGATTGACAAAGAAGTCGTTGGACAGCGTACCCGGATGTGTAGTGAATATACCGTTACTGGAATCATCCGTGTTGGCACCCAGCGCGCGCATACCACCCACCAGCACGGTCATTTCCGGCACCGTCAGGTTCAACACATCGGCACGGTCGACCAGCGCATCGGCCGGCGAGAGCCTGACACCCTTGCTGTAGTAGTTGCGGAAGCCATCTGCCTTCGGCTCCAGCAGGGCGAACGACTGAACATCGGTCTGAGCTTGCGTGGCATCCGTGCGCCCCGGCTCGAACGGAACCGTAACACGGTACCCGGCATCGCTGGCGGCCTTCTCGATGGCGGCAGCACCACCCAGCACGATCATGTCGGCTAGAGATACCTGCTTGCCACCCGCGTGAGCCTTGTTGAAGTCCGCCTGGATCTTCTCAAGTTGCTTCAGGACCTTGGCCACCGTCTTTGGATCGTTGACCGCCCAGTCTTTCTCCGGAGCCAGACGCAGACGGCCACCATTGGCACCACCGCGCATGTCGGTCCCGCGGAAGGAAGCGGCAGCTGCCCAGGCCGTTCGGACCAGATCAGACACGGACAGCCCGGAATCCAGTACATTCTTTTTCAGGCTGGCCACATCGCTGGCGTCGATCCGTTTGTAATGTGCTGCCGGCACCGGGTCTTGCCAGATCATCGCCTCGCTCGGGGCCTCCACACCGACGTAGCGGGCACTCGGACCCATATCGCGGTGCGTCAGCTTGAACCAGGCGCGGGCAAAGGCGTCATTGAACGCATTCGGATCGTTGGCGAACCGCTCGGAGATCTTGCGATAGGCCGGGTCTTCCCGCAGTGACAGGTCGGTGGTCAACATCACCACCGGATTGCGCTTGCCGGCAATGTGGGCGTCCGGCGTCAATTGGCGCAGGGATTCATCTTTCGGAATCCACTGGATCGCACCGGCCGGACTCTTCGTCTGTACCCATTCAAAGGCCAGCAGGTTCTTCAGGAACACGGTTGTCCACTCCGTAGGCGTCGGGGTCCAGGCGCCTTCGAGACCACTGGTGATCGTGTCTTCGGCGTTGCCCTTGCCACACTTGTTAGTCCAACCCAGGTCCTGCTGCTCCATCGGGGCAGCGGCCGGCTCGGGACCGATGCAGTCAGCGGGATTGTGGGCGCCGTGGGTCTTGCCCAGGGTATGACCACCGGCGATCAGCGCGACGGTCTCCTCGTCGTTCATGCCCATGCGGCCAAAGGTGTCGCGTATGTCATGCGCGGCGGCCAGTGGATCCCCTTTGTGCCCAGTCGGACCTTCCGGATTTACGTAGATCAGACCCATCTGCACAGCGGCCAGCGGATTTTCGAGATCGCGCTTGCCACTGTAACGCGCGTCGTCAGCCAGCCATTTTTTCTCAGTACCCCAGTACACATGGTCCGCTTCCCAGTCGTCGACGCGGCCACCGGCGAAGCCGAAGGTCTTGAAACCGGACTTCTCCAGCGCAACATTCCCTGCAAGCACCATCAGATCACCCCACGACACGTTGCGACCATATTTCTTCTTGACCGGCCAAAGCAGGCGGCGAGCCTTGTCGAGGTTGGCGTTGTCCGGCCAGCTGTTCAGCGGCTCGAAGCGCTGCTGACCGCCATCGGCGCCGCCACGGCCGTCCTGGCTACGGTAGGTGCCGGCACCGTGCCAGGCCATGCGGATAAATAAACCGGCATAAGTACCCCAGTCAGCCGGCCACCAGACCTGTGACGTGGTCATCTCCTTCGAAATGTCAGCTTTCAACGCCTTGATATCGACGCGGGCGAAGGCCTTGGCGTAATCAAACCCATCGCCCATCGGGTTGGATTCACCGGCATGCGCGCGCAGCGGGCTCAGATCCAGCCGGTTCGGCCACCAGAAATCGTTGGTTGTTGCTTCCATCCCGGCGTGTACCGGGCTCATGAACAGCATGGGAGTGGTTGCGACTGCAAATGCCGCAAGCAATGCTACCGATTTTCCTATTTTCATATGCATCTCCATGTATTGTAAGAGGCGATTACACATCGCATTTTTTGCAAATGAGTATCACAAATCACCGAACAGGTTATGCATTATGCCACACTTTAGAATCATTCTAAACTGTAAATTAATTGATATTTTCAACACGTAAAATTAGCTCGAAGACCATTGATCGAAGCCAAGTTCCGGAAGGACTCATTACAGTACGTTCCTGACCTGCAAAGAAAAAGTCCCTATGTCTGGGTTGGGGTCGTCTCTAGTCATATCAGCATTTTCCGATCCACAGAAAAACGAGTCTGACACCGATTTCCTTCTGCTCACACCACCTTCCTACCACTATTCGGCACACCCCAACTGGTATTCGGTCGTTTGAATTTTCCACGATTAAATCGGTTTATCCAGGGTTTCTGCAAAAATCGCCACAGCGGGCCGGATACACCCACACCGCGCAGCAAGCGTTGAGTACTCGGGAGTATCGGGGGTTCCAGTCCGGGTAACACCCAATTAGCGGCCTCGTAGGCCTGGCGGCGTAAATAGTCGGGCAAAAAGTCGCGCACCGCTGGGTCGATGTAAAATGTCGGTAGCAAACCCACGTCCTCCGGACTGACTTGTCCCGCTTCGATCAGGGTGTTGGTTAGTGGCGTACCGGGGTACAGGCGTACGCCTGTCATGGCCACCACGGCGGTCGGTGCCATGCGCCGCAGTGCCTGGCAGGTTGCGCGCACACTGGTCTCGGTTTCGCCGGGCGCACCGAATATCACCGTCTGGCAAACCCGCATACCGGCTTCCAGACAATAACGGTTGGCCTCGGCGACGCGCTCGGCGTCAAATGACTTACCCAGACGCTTGAGTTGGCCGTCGTCGACCGCGTCGCTACCCAGCTCGATGGCATCGCAGCCTGCCCTGGCCATCAATGTTGCCTGCGCTCTGTCCAGTTTGACCGGCGTGGCGTAACAACTCCAGCGTACCTTTAAACCGCGGCGCAATATTTCTTCGCATAGTCCTTCGACGTGGCCGCGCGGAAAGTTAAGTATGGAATCGACAAAGAACAGGGGATGCGTGCCGTAGTTGCGCTGCAAGGCCTCGATTTCGTCGACCACATCGACCGCTTCTCGGCAGCGGAATTGTTTCCCTTCCAACAGCGGGTAGGTGCAGTAACTGCACTTGAAAACACAGCCGCGCTTGGTCTGTACGTTGCCCATGCCACCACGCCGGATGTAACGCGGGTAACGAAACAGATCTCTCGCCGGCCGCAGACCGGCGCCCCAGTTTCGCCGACGCTCGGGTTCAGCACAGTTTGGCCATACCGACTCGCTATTGGCTGCCGATGTTAACAAGCCGTTGATAGCAACAGGGTTGCGCTTATCCTGCAGGGCGCCGAGTAGTTCGATAAACGCTTTTTCACCTTCGCCGGCAATCCCCCAATCACCATTGAGTGCCTGCATGTAGGCCTGTGGCATGATGGAAAATGCGGAACCGCCCAGCACGACCGGTGCATCGCTGATGGCCTTAAGGTAGTCGACGACCTCGCGGTGCAAAGACAGGTAGTCCACCGTTAACGGGTAAGCGGCATTATCCACATTACGTAACGATAAACCGATGACATCGGGCTGAAATTCACAAACTCGTGCACCCAGTGCTTGCAGCGGCCGGCGCCCAAAACAAAGATCGGCCACGCTGACTTCGTGACCGGCATTGCGCGTTGCGGCGGCAATATAGGCCAGTCCCAGCGGAAAGATCGGGTCCGGTATCCTTTCACGATTGGCGGATACCAGCAAAACACGCACGACGGCAGACGCCTATTCTGTCGGGACGACGACGAACTTGCCCTGCATACCACGATCACGATGACTTTTCATAAAGGGCAGTTTTTTGTTGCAATAAAAGGGATAGGTACCGGGTAGTGTTGGTGTCACTGTCACCTGTTTGGTACTGCCTGCCGACACGTTGACGTCGACATCCAGCCCGGCGGCGGCATCCTTCAGGGTAAAATTGTGCGGCGTCAGAGCGTCGATATTTTGAAGTTTCAGCACCAATGGTTTTCCAGTGCCTGCGCTGATCGTCGCCGGGTTGAACTGGTAGTCACCGAGGGTCACGTGTATGAGCGATGGTGGACTATTCGCCGCGACAGCCACGCCGAGTGCCGTCACCATGTACAGTCCCAGCCATTTTGCAGTCTTGGGCATAGGAACTCCTTTGATCGGAAATCAGTATTGCACCTGTGATCAGTATAGACCAAGGCTAACTGCAACTTGAGTTACCTAATTAGGGCGCTCTGCACTTGAAGCGGCTACAGCGATCCAATTGAACGGTGATTTAACACCGTGATTTTTACTTGCGATGATCCGTGAACCGCCTGGCCTTAAGATCGAATCGAGGTAGTGTCCCAAAAGGCACATCGCTTACCTGAACACGCAGACCAAGTGCATTGCGGATTTCATTGGCCACCGCAGTGACAACTGATTCCGGCTCCCCCTCTCTGACCTCGATTCGAACATCCATTTCATCCAGATCACCCTTGCGAACAACATCCACAGCGAACTCGTCGACTTCGGAAAACCGGCGCACAATATTTTCGATAGCGCTCGGGAATACGTTAATACCACGCACAATAAGCACATCGTCTACGCGCCCGATCACCCCCCCGTCGAGCCGTATAAAGGTACGTCCACATTGGCAGGGGGTTTTCTCCAGCCAAACCCGATCACCTGTCCGATATCGAATCAGGGGCATACCGGTTCTACCCAGGTTTGTCATCACCAGCTCGCCCTGCTCGGCATGCTCGCCGGTTGAGGGGTCGATGATTTCGGCTATAAATTCTCCTTCATTGACGTGCAGGCCTGACTGCGACTGGCATTCATATCCCCATGCGCCAACCTCTGTCGCTCCGGCGTGGTCATAACATTTGGCGCCCCATACTTTTTCGATTCGCCGCTTGGTAGCCGGCAGACTGGCGCCCGGTTCACCCGCCAGGATCACCGTACTAACCGCTGAATTCACCAGATCGATGCCCTCCTGTTCGGCCACCTCGGCAAGATGCAGCGAGTAGGTCGGCGTACAAACCAAGACGGTGACCTCGTGATCCAGTATCGCTTTGGCGCGCTGAAAAGATGACATGCCACCACCCGGAATCGCCAGGGCTCCGATTCGTTGCGCGCCCTGATGCGCACTCCAGAATCCGATAAATGGGCCGAATGAGAAGGCAAAGAAAATACGGTCGCTGGAATCGACGCCAGCGGCTGTGTAAACAGCCGCCCAACAGCGTCCCCACCACTCCCAGCTCTCCGATGTATCCAGCCAACGCAACGGGGCGCCTGTGGTACCGGAGGTCTGGTGGATGCGGGTATAGCATTCCCGCGGATAGGTCAGATTCGTCCCGTAAGGGGGGTTGGCCGCTTGATCCGCCGACAACTCCTGCTTAGTGGTAAAAGGCAGTCGCTTGAATAGCCCCATATCATCCAGGGTGCGGATGACGCTGGGATTGTCCAGTCCGGCTTCTTTGAGCTTGCGCCCATAAAACGCATTACTCTCCAGTACCGGCTCCAGCATCAGTTGCAATTTTTTGATCTGGATCTGGGTTAATGCAGTTCTACCTAATGTTTCTATGAATGGATCTAAGTAGCTCGTTTGCATGATACTCCTCATACCGCTATTTTCCTTGCTTTGGTATTACGAACCCGACAACATCTGATGTAGCACGGCCACCTGCACCAGCATGCGATTGCGCGCCTCGGCAATCACTACGCTGCGTGGCCCGTCGAGTACGCGATCAGCGACGACGACGCCGCGGCGGGCCGGTAAACAGTGCATAAAACGGCAGTCGTCAGCTGCATGTTCGAACCAGGGCTCATCGACGCACCAGTCCCGCAACTCGAGCTTGAACGCCTCTTCTTCACGCTTATTGCCGTAGTGACGTGGGGACGCCCAGGAATTGACGTAGATAACCTGAGCGCCCCGCATTGCATCGGAGCGATCGTTGGTCTCTATCACTGATCCACCACTAATTTCTGCTGCCCGGCGCGCCTTATCCATGACAACATCCGGCAGCTCGAAGCCTTCAGGTCTGAGTACCGTTACATCCATGCCTCGCATAGCAGCCATATGTACCGTTGCGGCAGGCACTGCCAACGGCAGTGGCCTTGGGTGCCAGGTCCAGGACAGTACGAACTTGCCACTATTGCCGGGAATGTCCAGATCGTCCATGGTCTTCCAGTCGGTAAGACTTTGGCAGGGGTGGTTAATCGCTGACTCCATATTGATGTATGGCGTGTGGACAAGCGATGTCAGCTCGCGGAATTCGCGATCCGAAAGATCATCGTCAAGATTCTCTCTTTTCGCAAACGCGCGGATACCGATCGCATCGCCGTAGGATGCAATCACAGGAACGGCCTCACGAATATGTTCAGCCGCAACGCCGTCCATAACGATACCCGAGCGGGACTCGAGGCCATGAATCGACATATCCGGCGAAATAACGAAAGTTCCACCCCCCATACGCACCATCGCTGCCTGGAAAGAGGCTAATGTGCGTAAAGATGGGCTTAGGAACAACAGTGATAACACCTTACCTTCAAGCGCCCTCGGCTCGGGTTTCTCTTCCAGTCTGCGGGCAAGCGTGATCAGTTCATCAATTTCAGCGGCGCTAAAATCCGCCAGGTCATTAAAACAGTCCATACCCAGTTCCGACTCTCGATCAATGCACCAGCGAATTGCTGCGCGCTTCTTTCGAGATTTGCTCTCCTTTTACTGACACCGGAGCCTGCCCAGACTCTATACCAATTCGACGCCTTAGATATCCGGTTACTCCACCCTTGATCGACCCATTTTAGCTGCAACTTGCCATTTGGTTTAGCCCCCATTTCGTCTTTTGGAGGGCCGGAATGACGCTAACCAAATTCGTCAGCGCTATTCACCACGCAGGCTTGTGAGGCACTGCGTATTCCTTGGCAATAAAATATTAACGGCATGCATAAGCCAGTCGTGTGCATTATAAATGTTTCGTTAAGATATAGTTAATAATTCGATAAATACTACCATTTTCAATAGCCCAGGATGAAGGCCAAATTTACTAACCACATGCTAGCATTTATAATTTATTGCTACGAATTTTGCGGCTATCGCCATGCGCGACTGAGCCCGCCCGAATTTTTAACAAACCAGAGAGACTATTACTATGGCACTTGATCAATCCAGCCGTTATTCCGACTTAAGCCTGAACGAAGCAGAGCTGGTCGCCGGCGGTCAGCACATTCTTGTGGCTTACAAAATGAAGCCCAAGGCGGGGCACGAATACCTGGCCACCGCCGCACATTTTGCCGCCGAGTCCTCCACCGGTACCAACGTCGAAGTCTGCACGACGGATGACTTCACCAAGGGTGTAGATGCACTGGTTTATCACATCGATGAAGCCAGCGAGGACATGCGTATTGCCTACCCGATTGATCTGTTCGATCGCAATATGACCGATGGCCGCATGATGATCGTCTCTTTCCTGACCATGGCGATCGGTAATAACCAGGGCATGGGTGACGTTGAGTACGGCCAGATGATCGACTTTTACGTCCCGCCGCGTGTCATTCAATTGTTCGATGGTCCGTCCAAGGACATCTCCGATCTGTGGCGTATTCTCGGCCGCCCGGTTAAGGATGGCGGCTACATCTCCGGCACCATCATCAAGCCCAAGCTCGGCCTGCGCCCGGCACCGTTTGCCGAAGCCGCTTACCAGTTCTGGCTGGGCGGTGACTTCATCAAGAACGACGAACCGCAGGGTAACCAGGTATTCTCGCCGCTGAAGCAAACCATTCCGCTGGTGGCCGATGCCATGCGCCGCGCCCAGGACGAAACCGGCGAAGCCAAACTGTTTTCCGCCAATATTACGGCCGACGATCACTTTGAGATGTGCGCCCACGCCGACTACATTCTTGAAACCTTCGCCGACAACGCCGACCATGTGGCGTTCCTGGTCGACGGCTTTGTCGGTGGCCCGGGTATGATCACAACCGCCCGCCGCCAGTACACCAACCAATACCTGCACTATCACCGCGCCGGTCACGGCATGATCACGTCGCCGTCGGCCAGCCGCGGTTACACGGCGTTCGTGCTGGCCAAGATCGCGCGCCTGCAGGGCGCTTCGGGTATCCATGTCGGCACCATGGGCTACGGCAAGATGGAAGGCGGCGCCGATGACCGCATTATTGCTTACATGATCGAGCGCGACAGCGCCGACGTCCCGGTCTTCCACCAGGAATGGCACGGCATGAAACCGACCACGCCGATCATCTCCGGTGGCATGAACGCCCTGCGCCTGCCCGGTTTCTTCGAAAATCTCGGCCATGGCAATCTCATCAATACCGCCGGTGGTGGTTCTTACGGCCACATCGACAGCCCGGCGGCCGGCGCTATCTCGCTGCGCCAAGCTTACGAGTGCTGGAAGGCCGGCGCCGACCCGGTCGAATGGGCCAAGGATCACCGCGAGTTTGCCCGTGCGTTTGAATCCTTCCCGCAGGACGCCGACTTGCTGTATCCGGAATGGCGCAGCAAACTGGGGATCGCTGCCGCCTAAGGAAGCTATTCAGCCGATGCGCTTTTAACGCATCTACCAACAACCCCGTCGCGACGCTATCTATCTGCTTACTCGCGGCGGGGTTTTTTCTTGGCTGTCGGTAGTACCTCGTTCGGGCTTGCGGTTGCCATTGTTACTCAAACACCCCTTGCAGATACCAGTCGCGCTCGCCGGTAAGCTCGCGGTAAATCCAGTAGCTGGAGCCGGCGGGATTTGTGGCAATGTAGTAGTCGCGCGCCAGGTCCTGTTCGTCCCACCAGCCGGACTCGATGCGCTCGCAACCGGACTGTAGTTGCAACGGGCCTTGCAGTTGCGGATGACCTTGTCGGGTTTGCAGTTTGCGGGGCACCGGCAGTAACCACAACGGTCGCTGCGGGTTGTTGCTGTTTGCTGTGCTGCCATCGAGCGCCGTATGCCCCAGCGTGGAAGGTGAAGAATGAGGCCTTCCGAGAAGCGCCTGTGGGGGACTTTCTCTATAACGCCAAGCATATTCGGGACGATGTTCAGCGACGCTGCTGAGCCCGGTGACCGCACTGTCACCCAGCCGGGCGCGCAGGTGATCGAGCAGGTCGGCCCGCCCGGCATGGTCGCTGCGATCGAACAGGTCTCCCGGGCGGGCATCGTGTCTAACGGCTTCGCCGGCGCGCAACTCAACGCTGCACACCGGCG
>Ga0114931_10009757_pt1 | contig 11472 bp, 6 predicted proteins | sample 2SBtaG_FD_89579 | JGI IMG/M metagenome (GOLD analysis project Ga0114931, IMG submission 89579) | Deep subsurface microbial communities from Kolumbo volcano to uncover new lineages of life (NeLLi) - 2SBTROV14_V59a metaG | ecosystem: Environmental > Aquatic > Marine > Volcanic | place: Kolumbo...
GATGCGGATTTTGCCGAATTAAAAGTGACCGTGCAAAACCCGAGTGGTTTCTGTCCGGGCATGGGTGTCTTCATTTATGACACCAGGGCAAAAGATTGCTGGGAATATACCACAGCCGTTATTACCGCAATTTCGGATAATGTACTTTACATTGATAATTACCTTGTGCGCGATTATCGCGCTGACAGGGACGGAATTATTACAAATGCTTGTTCAATTATTGCAGCAATGGAGGCGGAGAACGTTCATATCTCAAATTTGACTGTCGACGGTAATAAGGAAAATAATGACTATATCAATGGATGCCGTGGTGGAGGTATATACTTTTTCAAGACGCGAAATGCCACAGTTGAAAATGTGGTGGTTAAAGATTTTAATGGAGATGGCATCAGTTGGCAGGTAACTGAGGACATCACAGTTCGCAATAACGAAATCTATGGATGTACGAATTTTGGCATGCATCCGGGTACCGGTTCACCCAATTCACTTATTGAAGGGAATAACAGTCACGATAATGGCAGCGACGGCCTGTTCATCTGCTGGCGCGTGCAACATGGTTTGGTGAAAAACAATCAATTTCATCACAACGGCCGGTTTGGTATTTGTACCGGGCACAAGGATACGGACATGCGCTTTGAAGAGAATCATATTTATGAGAATGCGAGTGATGGCATTAACTTTCGGCGCGAGCGAGCGGCTAATGCGCCGCATCGCAGCATTTTTATTCGAAATGTTGTAGAGAATAATGGGACCAAAGAGGGCGGGTACGGTTTTTCTTTTAACAGCCCTGCAAAAGATGTAGTTTTGAAGGACAACATCATTCGCGATACAAAAAACGGGTCGCAAAAAGTCGGTATTTATTATTATAAAAATAGTCTTCCTGTCAAGCTGGAGAATAACGTCATTGAAGGACACCCGAAAGGAAAAGTGAAATAAGTGTCAGAATGTGAATTTTATCAGATCGTTATTCCTGATTATCCTGTCAGTAATTATTCTGAGATTTATTTTTTCATTACTTCATCGCGTACTGGCTGGTCGGTGCCCATTCGATTTGACATAGAATAAAATATTAATTCGTAATTATTTTGTCTTATTTTGTCATCATAGTGTGCAGCTAAACAAAACTTAATTTATACTTGACCAAAAATTATTGGGCAATGATTGGCTAAAATCTTCGCTAGCCCGGATTTCACCTTTGTTCAATCCTGGCTTGCGTGGTTTTAAAGATTGAGCAATAGGTACAATTCGAGCTAACTTTGTTTTCTTCATGGAATATCGTTTGATCATTAATTGTTTCAACGTCAACAAAATATTAGCAATGGACGCAGACGATGGAAATTGAAAAAGAAATCAAACAAGACAAATTCAAGAGTGAATACCACAAGTTGATTTTGAACATCTTGGTGACCAATAATTGGTTGAACGAAAAAATAATTGCTCGGCTAAAAGCGTTTAACTTGACGCCGAAACAGTTTAATGTTTTAAGAATTCTGCGAGGTCAGCAGTCGGAACCTATTAAAGTTAATGAGATTCGGCAAAGAATGATAGACAAAATGTCAGATGTATCACGGATTGTTGAAAGGTTGCGCCTCAAGGGATTGGTCAAGCGAGAAACTTGCGAAAACAACAGGCGCGCTGTGGATGTTGTGATCACCAGGAGAGGTTTATCACTTTTGAAAAAAATCGACGCATTGGATGAAGAGTGGGAGAGGAATTTCTCGAATCTATCCAAGCAACAAGCTGCGCAACTCAACCATCTTTTAAATACGCTTCGCAGCTAGTATTGCAATTTTGATTTATAAATCCGCCTTTTCGGGGATCGTTGCAGCCATCAGTATCAACACGAAGAATAGGGTAAACTCCCCCTAAAAAGTTTTACTTGACATTCTATCAGAATTCGTCTATTTTTGTTTTTCCAAATAAATCGACACAAAATATTCAAAAAATTATTTCCGGCACAACCGTAGCGATTGTGCCTTTTTCATAATAATTAACTGCGAGTCAGGGTTATAAAAGAGAATCATTCTAAATCCGGCAAAAGCGGCATCGCGCTCATTGGGAGTGTTATAGTGGATGAATTGGTCCCGCTCCTGGAATTGGGGCAATTAACCTATGTTGATGCGGCTGAATTTGTAAGCGAGCAGGAGCTAAAAGGAGAGCACCTCACTTTTAGTGTGGGAGGGATGGCGCTCAATGTTGCTGTGGATTTGGCTAAAATTGGCAACAGTTATCCCGTCTCTGTCTATGGCAAGGTGGGTGTGGATCATCGTGCCGATTTGATCCGCACTGTACTGCGTTCTCATCATGTTGAACACCGCGGACTTGTTGTGGATCCAAAGCATGAGACTTCCCGGACTGAAGTCTTGCACATTCGCATGGCCGACGGCTCGATTGACCGCATTTTTCGACATGTCCTTGGTGCCATGGGTTCCTTTAATGAAAATGACATTCAGCTTTCGGATTTATCCGGTTACAAGATAGCTATGTTTGGCTACGGTCTTTTACTACCGCAGCTCGATTTAGTTGATGACGAATACGGCACGATCCTCGGCAAAATACTGGCCGGCGTTCAAAGCATGGGCGTAATGACAGCCCTGGATTTTGTATCTCCCAGCCGGGAAAACATGTTTAAATTTTTGCGTTACAAAAAAAGTCTTGCATTTGTCGATATATGCTGTATAAATGAAGATCAAGCGTGTGCCTTGACGGAGAAGGATGATCCTGGCGAGGCGTGCATATCTTTGGTCGATGATTTTGGTGTAAAAATATCGGCTGTGCATTGTGGATCCCGGGGACCGAATTATACTTATTCGAAAAAAGTTGGATTGATCTCCCAGTCGAATTTTATCGTTCCGGAGAATGAATATAAAGGTAATGCCGGCGCCGGCGATGCGTTTTCCGCAGGATTTCTTCACGGCATACACCAGCAGTGGTCGATTAAAAAAGCAGCCAGGTTTGCAGCAGCCGCCGCAGCTATTAGCCTGGGAGATGCATCCTGCACGGGAGCGATGCGCGATGAAAAATATATTCTGGAATATATGGAAAATAGAGAAATGAGGTCATAGGAGAAAGATGGTCAAGGTCCTAAAAATTGGCGGGAGTTCCTGGGCAGCAAGCGGAGAGTCCGCAACGTTGCTGATATTATCGCTAACTCATGGAGCGAAGGTTCTACTTTGGCGGTTGTCGTTTCCGCTATTGGCGGCATAACCGATCAATTGTTGGATTGTGCTCATACGGCGGAAATTAACGGCGAGTTGGCAAAGGCAAAAATTGACAAAATTCGCCATAAACATTTTGATGTTTATGCAGAGGAATTGAAAGACAAAGTGACGCTTGAGCGGGTTAATATCCTTCTTGATGAATTGAAAGATTTACTCAAAGGTGTAAGCCTTGTCCGGGAATGTTCCCCACGAACTTTGGACCTGGTACTCAGTTTCGGAGAGCGTCTTTCTGCTTTTTTAATGACGGCATTGCTTCGTCACAGAGGTTTGAATGCTGAATATGTTGATGCGCGTGATCTTGTTATCACGAATAGTAACCACGGGAATGCACGCGTTTTAAAAGATGAAACGTATAATTGGATTCAGTACAAAATCAACAAGCCGCGAATTTATGTTATTACCGGATTTATTGGTTCAAACAAAGATGGTATTACGACAACAATCGGCAGAGGAGGTTCCGATTATACGGCTGCGCTGTTTGCCGCTGCGCTGGACTCCGAATCCATCGAAATCTGGACGGATGTGGATGGGTTCATGAGTGCTGACCCGCGCATGGTCAAAGAAGCCTTTGTGCTGCCCCAGGTAAGTTACGAAGAAGCCATGGAAATGTCGTTCTTTGGCGCAAAAGTCATCCATCCGCAGACGTTGGTACCGGCAATTGCAAAGAATATCCCGGTTTATATCAAAAACAGTTTTTCTCCAAAATTGCCGGGAACACTTATTTCTCCTGAAAAAGGAGATTTCGAACATCCGGTCAAAGGAATCGCTTCATTTGAAGGCATTTCTCTCATCAATGTACAAGGCAGCGGCATGGTAGGAGTGCCGGGCATTGCCGGCCGGTTGTTTGGTGCTCTGGCGCGGAAGAATATTAATATAGTCATGATCACCCAGGCTTCTTCCGAGCACAGCATCAGCTTTGTCGTGCAGTCGCGTGAAGCGCCGGCGGCGAAAAATGTTCTGGAGATTGAGTTTGAAAACGAAATTTTCGCGGGCAAAATTGATAAAATAGAATCGTCCGATAATTTGTCCATCATTGCTGCTGTGGGCGACAACATGGCCGGTACACCGGGCATTTCGGGGAAGCTTTTTGGTGCGCTGGGGCGGAATTCTATTAACGTCATCGCTATTGCTCAGGGATCCTCGGAACGCAATGTCTCGCTCGTTGTTGAAAAAGAGGACACAGTAAAAGCCGTCAACGTGATTCATTCGGCTTTTTATCTTTCTCACCGGATTTCGAATTTATTTATTATTGGTACCGGTTCTGTGGGTTCACAGCTTCTCGAACAAATTCGGGAAAGACAAAAGGAGTTAGCCGAGCGTTCAGGTTTGGTCATCAATATTTGCGGACTGGCAAACAGCAAAACCATGGTCATTGATGAAAACGGCATTGATCTTAATTCATGGCGAAAGCGTCTTTCCTCTTCCAAAACACCGCTCACTCTTGACAAACTCTTGCACACAATTCTCAAGCTGCGGCTGGTCAACAGTGTTCTTGTTGACGTGACGGCCAGTGAGCAAGTCGCTGCTCGTTACAATGATTTTCTTTCTGCTGGCATACACATCGTAACACCGAACAAAAAAGCAAACACCATGTCGCAAAGTTTTTATAATAAACTGAAAAAACTTTCCGCCGGACACCGTTTGCATTACTATTACGAAGCGACGGTGGGCGCCGGTTTGCCGATTATCAACACGATTCAAAATTTGAAAAACAGCGGCGATGAAGTGATAAAAATTCAGGGTATTCTTTCGGGAACAATCAGCTATTTATTCAATAATCTCACTGCGGAAAGAAAATTCAGTCAGGTGGTAAAAGAGGCGTATGACAAGGGTTACACAGAACCGGATCCGCGCGACGATCTTTCAGGCATGGATGTGGCGCGCAAGCTGCTCATTCTTTCACGCGAAATCGGTTTGAACATGGAACTGCCCGAAGTTGAAGTCGAGTCTTTGCTTCCCCCCGGATTGGAAGACGAGGATTTGGATGTCTTTTGGCAAAGACTGCCCGAGTTTGATGAGACCATCGAGAAACGGCGTGCGAAGGCCGAGGCTGCGGGGATGGCGCTGCGTTACCTCGGCTCCCTGGAAAACAACAAATGCAAGGTATCCATTAAAGAGATTCCGGCCACCCACGCCATCGCCCAATCCGGTGCTACGGACAATATTATTCAAATCACGACAAAGCGTTATTACGATTCACCGCTCACCATTCAGGGCCCAGGTGCCGGACTGGAAGTTACCGCCGGCGGTGTTTTTGCGGATATTATCAGTCTGGGCTTTCATTTGTCCTAGGCAGCGCCCATATATGGAGTAGAATTTATCAACATAATTGGCTATGTAAAAAAAGTATCATGAATGCTGTCATTCCCTCATGTTTTTAGAGGAAATCCATTAAATCAGGAGTTCGATAAATACCCGATAAAAGCATTCGGGAATGAAACTAAAGTGAAAATATAGTAAACTCTAACCTCGTCAAATAAATCTATGGCTTGAAGAAGTATTTCGCGCTCATCAATTTCTATTACATTTGAGGCGACAATTGAATTTAAAATTTCGCTAATTTATTCCTTTGCATTATGCTCCCCAATATCTTTTATCACTTGTTGTCTGATTTTATTAAAATCTTGTTCTTTAGTAACCGGAACAGCACCGCGCAAGGATAAAATATCTCGCACAGGCTTCATGATGATTTGGCCTTCTCGCATTACAAAAATTATTTTATGGTTGGGCTTGAGATTTAGCTTTTGTCTTATTTTCTTTGGAATTGTTATTTGACCTTTTTGAGTCAGCGTCGCTGTAGCCATAATTCTTACCCTTTCAAAGTTGTATTACATTATATATAATGTAATGCATTGTTTAGCAATTGTTAACTAAAAAGGTAAGCTAATTAGTAACATTCCATCCACTTGCTTTTAATTCCAACCAATCCAATTGCACATCTTTTAAAAAGCGCACAGTAACTTCCTTTGTTTCATCGGGTAGTAGATTGATATAATTATCATCCCAAAAAACGGGCAGAACCGTGTTACTATTTCGTTTATCCACAATTTTTAATTCAATGAAAAAGGCAATGCTGTTGCTCGGATTCCGCACTTTAACAATCGCTTCCCGGTTGTTGCGAAAATTGTGCTTAATTTTTAATTCAACGCGGGGCAACGTGTTTAGCTCTGTGAAATCGGCGTACCCTTTGCTCGGCGTATAGAAACTCCAATCCTCGACTTTTGCCTCATAATCCAGGACGTCTTTTTGGGTCGACAGCCAGTAAAAATTATTGTCTGTCTCAGCACCATGTGCATCATAAAGCCGCAGGTCGAGGAAATACGTAGCGCTGATATTTTTTATTTCCGGCAGGTGGAAAATCAGTGTCGAAGATTCCGGCTGGACATTGACATCGATAATTTCATTCAACAGCTTTTCAGAGTGAATGTTAAAAATGCGAATCTGCGCTTTAAAATCGGTAATCGGCGTAAATTTATCGTTAATCATATAGATGCAATTGTCGCCATAATTGTAAGCAATGTGCACCGGCCGGCAGGCTTTCCGTGTGCCGTAGAATGCGCCGTTTGGCAGCAGAAAAGAATCGTACAATTGCCAGTACATTTCCGGCCACGGCGAGTTGAGCATCCACTGAATGATACCGGTGGCAACCTTTTTGTTGACCTGAAAGGCTTCGAACATGGGACGCATCAACTCATAGTTCAACACCTGTGCTTTTTTGGCAAAATCCTCAACATCTTTTGCCTGGCCATAACGCTTTTCAATCGCCTTTTGATAACGATCCAGGGTATTGAAAACATTCCGTCCGCAATGATATTGCCAGACCTCGTCAATCGGCCAGAGATGATCTTGCGGAATCATTTTTCTGATACTTTCCAGAGGCGGCACATTTGCGCCGGGGCTCGTTTCGGTGTTGAATCCGTACGCCCCGCCAAGTTTTTTATCCGTGAACCAATAAACCGGAGGCGTGTACGCATACGGGCCAAGCATCTTAACGCCTGATGAACCGCTGATGTCGCTGCGCACAGGTTCCTCGCCGATGATGTTCTGTTCGCTACCGACACCGCCGGTGGAATTCAGGTAGGGCCGCGTCGGATCGTATTGCCGGAATGTTTCAATATATTTTTTTTCAAGTTCGGGATGCGGTACCTTGTCGCTGCCCACCGACCAGACGAAAATGCTGGGATGATTGCGCAGCCAGATCACCTGATCCTGCCAGGATGTGCTGATCAAATCAATATCCTCTGTGCTGACGATGCCGCCGTAGCGGCTGTCGACAGGTTTGCCGAGATACTCCTCGTGCTCCCAGTGGCAGCTCCAGCCGACCATCATCAGAATGCCGTACCGGTCGCACAGATCGTACAGTGTGTGGTCTTTGCCCCAGATTCCTTCTAAGCGGATGCAGTTGAGATGCAAATGCCTAACATATTTTATCTGCGCTTCGAGCGTTTCCGCTGTATCGCGCAAAAAAAGCTCGTCGACCCAGCCGCCGCCTTTGATCAATACTTTTTTACCGTTGACCATGAAGCCGCGATGTTCGCCTTGCCAATAATCTTTGATTTCTCTGATTCCAAAGGTTGTGGCAGTGCGATCGAGGATTTCATTTTCCCGGCGGAATGTCAGTTCGAGTTCATATAGTTCCGGATTGCCCAGGCCATTCGGCCACCATAGCCTGGGATTTTCGATGTCCACCTTTTCGAATTCGATCTGCTTTTGCTCGCCGGCAGCAAGGGTGACGAATTTTTCCAATGTCAGGTTTTCAACTTTTCCGTACAAGATGCCGGATATGCTCTTATCCGTATGATTGATTATTTCCGCCGAAATTGTCAGAGTTGCCTTTGCCCGTGTTTCAATATCGATTTGCGTCTGTACAAATGGATTCCTGATCTCCACGCCGCCGTTGAGTTTTAAAGTAATAGGACGAAAAATGCCCATGTTTTGGTCCGGCGGCGCGGGATTCCAGTCCACGTAGCCGATGGTGTAATCTCCGGGCTGAGGAGGGAAAACTTGCACGGCGAGAACGTTCTTTCCTGTTTTGATGATGCTGGAAACATCGAAAGAAAAGCGGCGGAAAGCGCCATACACTGTTTCGGCGTCCGCAATTTTTTCGCCATTAAGCCAGATTTCTCCTTTGTAATTTATGCCGTCAAAATTTAAAATAGCAGTTTGGGTCTTAACAATTTGAAATTCTGTTCGATACCACCACGGTTTTTGAAAAGGCTCGCGCTTAATTTTTTGCAGGTTTAAACCCACGAAGGGATTTTGATATAAACCGTTTTCCGTCAAAGCAGCCAAAACCGTCGAGGGGACGTTCGTCGCATACCATTCATTCGCATCGTATCCCGTCAAGGAAATATCTTTCCCACCTTGTTTTGCTTTTTCAGCAGATTGAATTTTCCAGCCCTTTTCAAGAGGAATTTTAAACCCGGATTTGTTGGATTGATGTTTTATTGCTGATGGCATAAATTTCCTTTCTTTATTTTCTGTGAACAAAAGTCAGTATTCAAACATTTTATTGCGGCCGGAGTGCATCGCCTTTATGCGATGCATTTAATAGAGCAGCCTTACAAACGAGGTTATTATTTTACCATGGAACGTTCAGTCCCAATTTATCCGCAGATACGGGGATATAATAGAGATCGAATTTTACACTTCCCGTGCCGCCCGGTTGATCAAAAAGATATATTTTAACCGTGTAATTATTTCTATTATTTGGCTGCTCGAGTATGAAAGGATGAATCGGCCGCGACTCGATATCGTCCACCAGCACTGTTACAGTTTGTTGCGGCAAAGGATGATAAAATGTGCTGGCCGTACAAGAACCCGGATCCCAGCGCAAATGCTGCATTTTAAATTGATCGCCTTGAATCAGGAGAATGTCGCGTCCGTCGATTCTTCCTTCCCAGTGAAGGAATTTAACGGCCTGGCCGGAATACTTTTTCAGAACCTGTGCATATTTTGCCTGCTGCTCCGAGATCGTCTTTAAAATTTGTGCGGATGTCGGCGCTTCATTCAATGTTTCTTCTGCTGCCGACAAATCGGTAATAACCTGCTCCACATTTTTAATTAATTGGTCGATGCCGAAAACTTTATAAGTACATCCTGGTGTGGCCAGGAATACTTTTCTTGCTGATTTTAGCTCTGCATTCAATGCCGCGAGTTTTTTCTTTCCTGCCGGGTCAGGATTTTCTCTGTATGAAAAATAGGCCAGAAATGTTTTCACATACAGATTGTTTATTCTAATCAGTTGGTGAGTCAATCTGAGGGAATTTTCCACATCCAGAGCCAAAGGCTTGTCTTTGATGAGCGGTTTCGCTGATTGAAATTTTTCCGTCATTTTTGCAGAAATTTCCAACCCGTGATCGAGATAGAGAATCGTCTCCGACATCCAGGGCTTGCATTTTAAATACAAATCGTGCAAAAAATTTATGTGCTCTTTACCGTGATCAATGCCGGGGAATCCCTGGACCGGGAAGGTGGTAATTCTCAGTTGTAGAAGCTTATTAAAAACGTCGTAAGTAGCAGGCTCGATGTAGATTCCGTATTTATAAGCCGCGGCCGACAGCCAATAAATTTCAGCCATTTTATCCGCTGCTTCCCGGCCGAAATAAATCGAACAAAAGTCTTTGAGAATGGCGTGCAAATTTTCATTGTGATTCCACGCCAGCCTGGCGGCGGTGTAAGAGGTGAGATTCCAGGTGTTCCATTTGTCGTTTCCGGCAAAGGCAAAATGTGCGCCTTTGAGATTGCTGTTTTTGTCAGATAGAATCGTTTGCAAGGCCGCCTGAAAATACTGCCCAGGGAAAGTAGGGAAGACCTTGACACCCTGGGTAGCGTGGTAATCCATGGGCGCCAACAGCACCACCATATTGTGAGGTGTTTGATTAAAGGTCGGATTATACGCCGTGAAAAACCAGCGGTCGTCGGCATTTACATAGGGTGAAAGATACAGGTTTTTCGTCGGTACATCGTCGGTGAATATTTTGCGATAGACTTGTGCTTTGGAATGCTGCTCGTAATCGTTGGTCACCCAGGTGCGCTGGAAATAAATTTTGTCAAACTCGGCGACAACCACTTTGTGCATTTTTTTGACAAAAGTCCGGTATCTTTTTTCCATGCTCCAATCGCAACGATCTTTATTGCCGTGCATGACGTCATACGCTTTAAAGCTGCCTTTGACCTGGGTTAATTCCCCGGTACGAATCATGACGCCATCCAGTTCCGGCATGGCCTGAAACAGGCGACGGTATTTTTCCTGCATGGCTTGCCAAAAAGCAGGGTTATCGGGAGATAGCGTTGCATTAAATTCCCGGAGAAGCGAGGGCAGGTATGTGAATTCATCACCGTACATCAGATATTTCAAATGCAATGCGTGCGCATATTCGATTAATTTTTTGAAACGAATTCTGTTTTGATCATTTTCTGACTTTTCCGGCTCCGTGTCCCAGGGAACGACGTCATTGATCTCTCTGCCCGTTACCCAGGTGATGCCCCGCCTTAAAGCGTGCCGCATCTCTTTTTCATTATTTGCAGCAGCAACACGGATTTTTAATTCAGGAGTCCGAATGCTGTTAATGTCCGGGATTTTTTTGTGTACCCGGATTCTGTCCCATAACCAATAAATTCCGTTCACATCTCCGGCCACAGAACCACCGGCAATGATCATTACTGTTGCGCCGTTGATTTTTTTTGTGACTATCTCGAATCCTTGCTCGTCGCTTATTCCTTTGAGCGCAATCTTTTTCCTTCGCACCAGGTCAGCCGTTTTTCGGTTTCGCTTCGGCGCGCCGATAACGATGGATGGGCCGGCGGAAAAGTCAATATCTTTGGTCACCTGAAATTTGATCCCATACACTGCCCCTGTGGTTTCAAGATCGCTGACTGCAACTTTAATGGCTTCATCCTGTAGAGCGGTTTTGGAAATAATGATCTGCCAATTTTGCGCTGCCTCAGTATTGACATAGAATAAAGTGTAAATGAAGGCGAATAGAATTGCAAAAGATATGCGTGTTTTCATAATTTGTTCAGAGTTGTTTATAAATAAAAGGGCAAAACGACTAGTCCTTCACAAGAAGGATAAAGGATCAAATCGTTTTGCCCCAAATTGTTTTGCCTCCCTTGGGGATGTTACCTGAATTATTTTATAATTGGTCTCAAAACAATATTCCTGTAAAAAACCTTACCGTGATCACCCTGGAGATAAATCGGGCCCGGGGAAAATTCATCAGCGGTCAGTGCACCACCAGTGACGCCC
>Ga0114931_10009758_pt1 | contig 11472 bp, 15 predicted proteins | sample 2SBtaG_FD_89579 | JGI IMG/M metagenome (GOLD analysis project Ga0114931, IMG submission 89579) | Deep subsurface microbial communities from Kolumbo volcano to uncover new lineages of life (NeLLi) - 2SBTROV14_V59a metaG | ecosystem: Environmental > Aquatic > Marine > Volcanic | place: Kolumbo...
CTTTTTGAGAGAGGGTTTTTACCTAATTCAATTGTGATTAAAAAAAGTTTTTTTTCTTTATCAACATCACTTCCTGCCTTGTCTGGAGAAATATATTCTCAAGAAATAGCCTCTCAACTTCCTGTAAATTTAATTCCTAACTTAGATAGAGTTCAAAAAAGTGCTGTAAATAATTCTATAGATTTTAGTAAGTTTAAAGGAAAGATCAGAGTACTTGATATAGCAGCTTCTCCAGGTTCTAAAATTACTCAAATTGTAGATAAAATGTCATTTTTGGGTTTGAAATATGAAGTCGTTGCATTGGAACCAAATCCTAGAAGATTGAAGAAATTAATTAATAACATTCAAAAACAAGAGTATGAGGATATTAAAGTTTTTAATATTTCTGCTGAGAATTTTAACTCTAAAGACAAATTTGATATAGTTCTACTTGATGCACCATGTTCTGGCAATTTGATTCGTGATGTTGATTGGTTAAATAAACGAAGTTTGAAAGGTATTTTAGAAAAATCAAAGTTGCAAAAGAAATTATTACAAAAAGCATCCGAGTTACTCTCAAAAAAAGGATTGATTGTTTATTCTACTTGTTCTCTTGAACCTGAAGAGAATGAAGAGAATGTCATTTGGGCAACCAAAGAGTTAGGTTTAAAAGAAGTTGGGAGTGATTTTAATTTTCCTTTCAAAACAAAGCCAAGAGACATTTTTGTAGGAAAGTATAAAGAAAAATATAAAAATCTAGAATCAATAAGATTGCAACCCTATGAATCAAACACTCAAGGATTTTTTGTTAGTGTTATGGAGAAAAATACACATTTACAACTATAGAAAAATCAGTTTAAAATGTATTAAAGAACACAACAAAACCCCTAATATTTATAAATATCCCTATGCTCTCTTAATATACATAGTGAGTATGTTCAAGTGTCCCTGACTCGTTCGGGGAGGAAAGTCCACACACCACTTAATAAGACTCGGGACTGAAAAGGCCTAGTACAGAAAACTCCTTTGTATTCGTATCTGTGATATTACCTAACTAACTTGTTAGTTGGTGCCAATAATATCTTTGATATTGTTGAGTATTTGAGAGTTTGAAAAATACAAAAGTTGCAACGAAGAGTCTTGGTGCAAGGGTAAAACCCGCTTAGACGAATCTTGAAGACATCTATTGCATGTGATAAGACATGTGTTAAAAGGATGTACAAAATGTGGCTTATAGTATTTCTATGTGTTTTTTTAGTATTTTTAAGTAGTAAACAAAAGAAAAGGTTTATATAATTCTATTTCTTAGTCTAGTCTAAATGAAAATTGAAAATGAGTATGGTTCTATTTGTAGAAATGAAACTTGGATAACTTGTACTCACAACCCTCGTGGGTTTTCCTTTAAATATTTAAATAATGGTGAAACAAACTCAATAGAATCTAGAATTCCTCCTAATCCTTTTCAAATTTATGGTAACCCTTTACTTTTTAACAAAGGAAAAATAAGAAGTACTGAAGAACTTACTGAAATAGCTAGAGATATGAGAGGGGAAATGATATTTGTAGAAAATGCTTATGATTTAATTCAAACTGGTCATTATAATGAATTGATGTTCTTACAATTAATGCTCTCCAAACGAAATGTTCCAATAGGTGAGGTTTCTAGAAGTGGTGAATTGAGACTTCCCAGAGGGTATTTGCTAGATATAAATGGAATTGAACTAGAAGAAGATATCGATAAACTGCCTTCGTGGGTTAACGAAAGTGAATTATTAGTAAATAAAGCACTAAGAACAAAAACTAGTAATTTAACTTTAGATTTTCAATTAGGTTTATGTGAAATCCCCCAAATTAATTTTTGGGATCAAGAGAGAAAAAGCTCACAAAAAATTTCTATCCCAGTTTATGATGTACTCTTAATTAGAAATTTAGACTTATAAAACAAAAAATTGCCAAAAACACATTTATAAAGAAGACAAAATTTTTTATTTTATGACAAGAATAGAAGTAAAACCAAATAATACTTATTATTTAAAATTAGGGAAATATGAATTAAACGATAGTGGTTTTGGACCTTGTGTTGTATTAATGTATCTCTCAGATTCTATGCTAACATATCATCATTATTCTGAAGAACAAATAGATACAGAATTATTTCCTATAGTAAACTCTCTTAATGATGGATCCAAAATTATATTATTTGGTGGAAGGGGAAGTGAGAAAATAAACACAATAATATCTATAACAAGAAAAAAGAAAATTCAAATAATCAGTGATTATAATTTTAATTTGGTTCCAGTTACTTCTGTTGAAATTACAACCTCTGAATTTATAGTTAGAAATAATGAAAAAGAAAAAAGAACTAATTTAGGCGATTTACAAAGATTAATAAGCGAGAAAAAAACTAAATGAATCTCTCATAACAAGTCTAAATCACAATAATTTAGATACCTCATCAACAACACTCTCAACACTTTTTCCATCAACACAAACGCTCTTCTTTGTAAACTTCAAAAAGACACTCAAATCTTGGCCTTTTTTATATAATAATTCAACATTATCAATCTTAATTAATAATTTCTCAATTTCACTTAAATATTCTTCATTTTGATTTACAAGTAAACCTTCACCAGCACTAAACACAACATTGTTTTGTGATAATACAAATTTCAATATCTCTAACTCTAGTTCTTTTTTTCTCTCAAACTCTTCCCTACTATAACTTATTTTTCTAGGAAATTTTAAAACATCATGCAAATAGATGTCCGAATCAACCCATTTGTGTTTTATCTTTTGTGCAAGCAATGAACCAACAACGCTCTTTCCGACACCAGAATGTCCAATTAAAATTACAATTTCTTGTTTTTTCATAATTGTATTAAATCCGCTAAGTTTATATTTATTGCCTAACATAATACTTTAATGAATATAGAAAAACTTACCTCTGAAATAGAAAAAATCGATTACAAAATATCAGAATCTGCAATTGAAATTAAAAAAAACATATATCTTGAGTTTGATGATAAAAACTTAAAACATAGAGATCTAGATTTTGGAGGCAAAAAAAAAGGAGACTGGATAGAGAACATTGAAAACACATTTGAAATTCTTGAAAAAAAGACTCCTACTTCTTTTTCCAAAATTAAAGACTTCACCCACCTAATAGTTCCATACGGATATTTAAAAGGGATTCAGAAATCACTTAGCTACACAGACCAGCCCGGAGTAATATATGTTTCTTATCAAGACTCACAAATAACTCAAGCTGAAGCAATTATTCATGAAACCTGTCATACTATACTATTTTTATTCTCAAATTTTGATAAAGGAATGTTAAACGCTTATGAAGCACAGTATTACAGCGCAGTTCAAGACAAACCACGTGAGTTGCACAATTGTTTTTTGGCATTTCATGCATTTGTTCATGTAATAGGGTTCTACTTAGAGTTCATTAAAAATTCAAATTACACAAAAGAGATTCCACAAACTATATTTTCAACATACTTAAAATCAACCTCCTTATTTAATGTTATACAAAGATACGCAACTTTTACAATAGAAGGGAAAAAACTATTTCAACAATTAAAAAAATCATTAGAAAGTTCTGAAAAAAAAGTAGAAAAATTAGAAAAAAAATATAAAAAAGAATTTGAAATGGCACAAGAAGAGCAAATAGCACATTTTGAAAAAATTACTCAAGAATTCAAAAATATTAAATTCTAGTGAAAAATTGTTAAAGTCTCTGAAAAAAGTAGAATCTTTTATAAATTATTTTCTAAAGTGTGCAACACTTTCAACCCACGATATAAAAATTTATAAATGCATTAGAATAACGTATGTTTCTAATGGAAAATGTAGACACTAGCAACATTGTTTCAACAGACGAACCAAAAGATGATTTGGATAATTTCTTTGATGAATTTATAAGCTCAAAACCTATTTTTAAAGATAAAGCTGTATTGCAATCCAGTTATAATCCGGAAAATATTCAACACAGAGAAGAGTATTTAAAAGAGATTGCTAAAATTCTTGCTCCTTCTCTAAGAAAAGAGAGACCCTCAAACATATTTATATACGGAAAAACAGGGACAGGAAAAAGTCTTTGTGTGAATTATGTATTAAATAAGATGACAAACATTGCATCAGCAAAAGAAATCCCATTACAAATAATCTCTATTAATTGCAAATTAAAAAAAGTTGCAGATACCGAATATAGAATTCTTCTAGAGATATTAAAACAACTTGGAAAAGAAATGCCCTCAACTGGCATCTCGACAAATGAATTATATAAAGAGCTTTACAACCAGATTGAATTTAGAAAAAATGCAGTGATATTAGTACTTGATGAAATTGATTATTTAATAAAAAAAACAGGAGATAATATACTGTACAATTTAACAAGAATTAATCCAGAACTAAAAAAATCAGAGTTAAATATTGTTGGAATTACAAATGATTTAACTATTATGGATAGTGTTGATGCAAGAGTTAAATCCTCTCTTAATGAATAAGAAATAGTTTTTTTACCTTACAATGCAATACAAATCCAGGATATTCTCCAAGAAAGAGCTCTTTTTGGATTTAGAGAGAAAGTTCTTAATGAAGAGGTAATTCCAAGGTGTTCAGCATACGCAGCCCGAGAACATGGAGATGCAAGACGTGCATTAGAACTTTTACGATTCGCAGGGGAGCTTGCAGAGAGGGAAGGCTCAGAAATTGTTCTTCCTGAACATATTGACAAGGCTGATAAAAAAACAGAAAGAAATAGAATCATTGATATAATTAAATCACAACCCAAGCAATTTCAACTTGTAAATTATGCTATTATTAAAACTTCTATGAAAGAAAAACACAATCTCGTAACAAACAAAAAGACTCAAATAGTTGAACCAACTACAACGGGAGAGGTTTATGATTACTACAATAAAATTGCAAAAGAGCTTAGAATTCCCACAGTTTCACTTAGAAGAATTTCAGACATTATAAATGAACTTGAAGTTTTAGGTTTAATTAATTTTAAAATTGTCTCTAAAGGAAGATACGGGAGAACAAGATTCATTTCTATTGGTTTGCCTAAAAGTTTATATGGTGAAGTAATCAAAATTTTAAGTAAAGATCTGAGTACAGGTGCTTAATAAAACCCCAATTTTACAACAATATTTATAAACCAATTCAAATTAATTTTTCTTATGAAAAGAGTTGGAGGGTTTAGAAGAAAATCCAGACATAAAATGAGTAAGTCTCTCTCAGAGAGAGGAAAATTACATATAAAAAAATTTTTACAAGAATTTGATGTAGAGGATAAAGTTCTTTTAAAGGCATATCCTTCTCACCATAAAGGTCTCTTTGCACTTAGATTTTATGGCAAAATTGGAAATATTAAAGGCAAACAAGGAGAATGTTATAATGTTGAAATTAAAGATGGAAACAAGACTAAGAAGTGTGTTGTTCATCCTGTTCACTTAGTTAAAATAGAATCAGGGAGAAAGAAATAGAATGTCAAATTATGAAATAATTTCAAAAAGAGTAGTTTCAAATTTAGAAGTTCAAACTCTAATTAAAGAAAAAGCTAAAAAAGAAGAATCTGAATTAACATATAGAGAAGAAAAAATAAAGGATTTTTTGAAAAAAGCAGTTAAATTAAAGAAAACAGATTATGAAAAAGCTAAAAAAGAGATAGTTGAATTAGAAATTCCAAGACTTGAAGTTGAACAAATCATCAAAATTCTTGATAACCTTCCTAAAAATGGAACTGAATTAAGAGCCATAGTTTCAAACACAGGAACTGTTTTAGTTGATGAAAATCTAGAAAAAATTCTAAAAGTGCTTAAAAAGTACAAATAAGAAAATCCGCTAGGTTTTTAAACAAACTACTCCTTATTAAATAAAATGAATCAAAACATAAGAGAAAATAATGAACGACAAGCCAAAGAAGAATATGCAATTATTCTAGATGTTTTAATTAATAATCAGAGTTTTAAGGATTCAGAAGTTGCGCAAGCAATCGGTACAACAAGCTACACACTCCTAGAATTAGTTCCCAAAGCAGGGGTTATTTTAAAAACTGGACAGAGAGTATATATTGGAGAAGATAAAAGAGAAGAAATTCAATATATAAAAAGAGCCATAACTGAAGATAAATTGAGTGGCTCTGCAAGAACAGAATTATTATTTACTCTTACCGAGATTGTTCAGGGAAAAGAAGATTTTTTTGTGAACTTTATTAATACAGCAGGACCAATTACAATTAGAAAACATTCTCTTGAATCTATCCCTGGAATTGGAAAAAAACATCTAAGGGATTTGCTTGATGAGAGAGACTCAAAACCATTTGAAAATTTTGAAAATATTAAAGAAAGATGTCATTTTCTTGCAGATCCCGCAAAATCAATTGCACAGAAAATTCTAAATGAAATTGAAGGAACCGAAGAATTCAAAATATTTGTAAGAAGGTAATTATTTCTTTTGTTTGTTTTGTAGAACAAATATATAATGCAATGGATTTTTTATTTTTGGTTTGTAATTAAATACACTCTCATCTTTTTTGACCAAATCATCGGGCACACCAATTCCACTATAATAATTGTCATTATCAAAATTAGGAGGAGAAATCTTTTTATCTAATGCCTCAAACCAAGAGATTTGTGCACACCAATAATTTTTCTTAAGTGGCTTTTCTTGTTTATTGTTCCATTCTATAATTATTTGTTCTATTGACTCTTTTTCCCACTTTATTGAATACAAAAAACACAATAAAACAAATATCGCTCTTTTTCTTCCATCTTCAAATGAGGTTTTTAATATATAATTTATCGTTTGGGGAAAATCTTTAATTGCCACTTCCCCTTTGATTTCAAAAGCTTGTTCGATTTTCTTTTGAGGAATATGTTGGGCAACAATTTCAGTGTAATCATCCTCGTATGCCTTAATGAGCAATATGTCTGCATCTTTCTTGTACATTTCATTATATTTTAAAAATTCAAAATTTTTATTGAAATCTGGTTTTACCAAATTTGGTTTTCCCCAATGTCTTTGAAATTGCATAATTTTCTCTTTTGAAATTGGAACACTTACAAGCCCAGACTTTTCATTTAGAGAATATGGCATCCTAAAAAGATGTCTTGAAGAAATTAAAATTGTATCAATTTCTATTACTTTTAAATAATTAAAATGTTGAAGTCTCTCTTCTTTACAAATCAAATTTTTTTTTTCTAGATTATATTTTTTTGCAATATTGTCAATAGATTTGTCTCTTTGAAGAATTTCAGTTGATATTTTTGGTCCGAGTTCATGCATCAAGTAAGCTGAAATTCTTCTTGGTGCCTCTGGAAACAGGTTTTTTGTTTCTCCAATTCCAACTATTGATGAAGAAAATGCTTCAAAAGGAATTCCAATATGAAATCCTTTGTTCCCTGAGAATTTTATTGAGCAATTTTTTATATTTAGTTCATTAAAAAAATCAATAATTATTTTTCCGACAATTTTTGAATATTCAAAATCCACTCCATCTAAATCTAAAATCAAATCCCATCCTATTCTATTTTTATTTCCCTCTTCTTCTGTTTGTTTTTCATTTCCAAGCAATAGTGGGTTCGCCCATCTCTCCTCTGAAGCGTGAAATGAGAAAATTCCCTTATTAACCAAACCTTTTATGTCTGTTATATATTCTAACACATCAGGTCTTTTTCCAAAATAACCATTAAATCTTGTCCCAATTTCTCTGTTTTTTGCAAAATCAATTAGAGCTTTTTGTATTTCAGGTCTTGAATAAAACTTCTTTGGAACTATATCATACATATTAAAAATACTTTTTGTTATTTTATATAGTTAATTGAAGGAAAATTATAGAAAGATTAATAAATATGAAAATTGAAAAAGAAGTATATGAGTGATAGAGGACAAGCTGAACCTTATGAGGGAGTTCCACCAAAAGGAGATAAAAGATGGAATAAGATAAAACCTTCAAGAAGAAGTCTTTTAAAAAAATTGCTAGGTGTTGCAGGAATTGCTGCTACTGCTGCTACCACAGTACCTTTTTTAATGAATGAAGACAAAACTGACAAAGATAAACAACAACAAGAATATCTAACTAAAATAGAAGAATTAGATCTTGGAACTATAGATGGAGCTCTTAAGAAAATAAATCTTGGAATTAAATATAATATATATAAAGATCGTAATAAAGTGACATATTTTAGAGGTACTATCACAGGGATGGGAGAAGTAATAAGAACTCCATATGAAGATAATTCAAATGAAATGAGAAAGAAATTTGAAAAACTGTACACAGATATAAAAACAAATATAAATACTTTAAATGACGATGAAGCAAAAACAGATTTGTCCAGACTCTTAGAATTATACTATTATAAAATAATTCACTCTTAAATTCATTTGAGTTTTTATCCCAAACAAATATTTATAAATAAAATCTCTTCTTTTTATGTATGACAATAAATCCTTTTGATGAAGAGTATCATAAAACATTAAGGCATATTCTTGATAATGGAGTTATAAAAGATGATAGAACCGGAGTTGGGACAATTGGTGTTTTTGGCTACCAAGCAAGATTTGATTTATCAAAAGGTTTTCCTCTACTTACAACAAAAAAAGTTTTTTTGAAAGGAATAATACACGAACTCCTATGGTTTTTAAGAGGTGAGACTAATATTAAATATTTAGTTGATAATAATGTGCACATTTGGAATGATTGGCCGTATCAGGCTTATTTAAGAGAAAACAATCTTGAAGAAGAATATCCTAAATATTCAGATAAATGGAAAGAAAAAATGAAATGGTATGTTGAACAAATAAAATCTGATGAAGTGTTTGCTAAAAAATGGGGGGAATTAGGGCCTGTTTATGGGAGACAATGGAGAAATTTTAACGGTTTTGATCAAATTGCTGAAGCTCTAAATCAAATTAAAACCTCTCCTAATTCTAGAAGAATAATTGTTAGTGCTTGGAATCCTCCTGAAATTCCAACTATGTCTAAATCAGGACTTCCACCTTGTCATTGTCTTTTTCAATTTAATGTTATAAATGAAAAACTTAGTTGCCAATTATATCAACGTTCTTGTGATACTTTTTTGGGCGTTCCTTTTAACATCGCATCGTATGCTCTTCTTACAATGATATTTGCAAAACTAACAGGATACGAACCTGGGGAATTTATTCATACTTATGGAGATTTACATATCTACCTAAATCATCAAGAACAAGTTAAAGAACAATTAAGTCGAGAACCAAGAAACCCTCCTAAAATGATAATTCATGGAAATCAAAAAAATATAGAGGATTTTAAATTTGAGGATTTTGAATTAATTGATTATAACCCACACCCACCAATTAAAGCAACAATTGCCGTTTAAAATGAATAGAATAAAAAAACTTGAGGAATTTGAAAAACTTTATTTGAAAAAAATAAAGAAAATTTCTTTTGAAGATGCAAAAAAACAAATTTCAATAAGAGAATATTTTTTAAGTAGAGATATAGACTTTGAAGAAGAAGATTTTTTTACAATAGTTTGTTCACTTCTAAGAGAAGAGTTCAATCATCTTGCAGGTTATTTAATTAATTTAATTAATACTCCTGCAAACTACAATGAATTTTCAAGAATTGACTTTGAGTTTGTATCAAAAAGAAGAAAAGAAATCATAGAAAAATATACACAAACAATTTATCTTTTAAGAAAACTTGAAATCAAGTATTTAAAAAAAGAATGTGATTTCCTTGAAAAAGAATTTGAGGAATATTTCAAAGAATTAAAAGAATTAAAAAAATATACTGCCACTCTTTTAGAAGAAAATATAAAAAACCTAAAATCAGAGGTCAAACAAATAGATTCTAAGAAAACAGATTTTAACAAGAGCATGTATATTTAATATGAAAAAATATGGGAAAAAACAAGAATTAATAATAATTGCTGCGGTTGCAAAAAACAATGTAATTGGCAACAAAGGAAAAATTCCTTGGCACATTAGGGAAGAATTTGAACACTTTAAAAATACAACTCTAAATCACATTGTATTAATGGGTAAAAATACTTGGTTTTCTTTACCTTCAAAATATAGACCTTTGCCAAATAGAGAAAATATAGTTCTTAGCCAAGAACCACTCGTAGGAGATTGTAAAGTCTGTTCTTCACTAAATGAAGCATTGAAATATTGCAAAAAATTCCCAGAAAAAAAAATATTTATTTGTGGTGGTGCTTCAATTTATTTACAAACAATTGATTTAGCAGATAAAATGATTCTCTCGCAAATTAGTGAAGAGTTCCAAGGAGATACATATTTTCCACAATTTGATAAAAAAAAATGGAAATTAATTTCAGAAGAAAACAAAGAAAAATTTGTTATTAAGATATATCAAAAACTCAATCAGATTTGAAATATTTAGCTAACTTGGGACCAACTTGAAAATGATAGTGATTATCTCTTTCACCATATGAAAACTTAGGTTTTGATTTGTTTTCAAAAAATTCAATCATACAAATTGGTTGGCCATCATATATTGTTAAAGTTTCATGTGGTCTAATTTCTAAAACTCCTGCAACACCTTTAGGATATCCCCAGCCAGGGTCAAAAAAACCTGCATAATGTACCCTTAATTCCCCAACTAAATGTGAAAATGGAATCATCTCAACAGAATATTTAGTTGGAACAGATATTTTTTCTTTTGTTAATAAGATATAAAATTTATCTTTCTCAAGTGTGCATTTTCCGCTTTTCTTTATATTTATTTTTTTAAAAAAATGTCTCCAATCATGGCCTTCCTCATTGGACAAATCAATTATTTGATTAGTTTGTTTTGATACATACCCTATATGAGAGTTAGGTTCAACATCAAGACTTAATATCATTTTATTTTCATCTAAAATTCTTGTTTCAATCATTTCACCCTTCTTATTAAATAACATTTGAGGAACATTCCCTAAAATTGATTTATCTTCATCAAAAACTCTTAATTGACTAAGTGCCATTCCTGAATAGACTTTTACATTAAAAGAATGTGGTGAGATTTCAAGCCAAAGTTGTCCTTTTGAGCTAGGTAAAATTGTATCATATAAACCTAAATTATCAAAAACTGAACGAACTAATAAATCTATTCTGCCTATCGAGGATTTAGGTGAAACCTTAACAATTAAATTCTCAGGCAAATTAACATCAAGACATTGAACCAGATATGTTTGACCTTTAAAGAGTGTTGCTCCTTTTTTAAGTGATATCTCCTCTACACATAGATTGTTTATCATTGAAGAAACATCTTGTGAGAAGGGTAAAAATTTCTGTTTCACTAAATATGCCTTATCTCCTAAAGGTAAATCAATACTTGCTGGTTGTATGTAATCTATTAATTTATTTTTTGAATGAAAAATTTTTTTTTCAATTAATCTTTTTAAATCTAAATCGACTAAAGCTTTCATTTTAGATTAAATCCTCTTCTTTATTATCTTCTTTAATTTCTTTTAAATGTATGCAATTAACAGGACA
>Ga0114931_10009759_pt1 | contig 11472 bp, 13 predicted proteins | sample 2SBtaG_FD_89579 | JGI IMG/M metagenome (GOLD analysis project Ga0114931, IMG submission 89579) | Deep subsurface microbial communities from Kolumbo volcano to uncover new lineages of life (NeLLi) - 2SBTROV14_V59a metaG | ecosystem: Environmental > Aquatic > Marine > Volcanic | place: Kolumbo...
ATATTTATCACTCCGCTTCCCGACCATCCATATTGACTTGAGTAGGCTCCGGTCAGTGCTTGAACATGTTGTGTAAATCCGAGTGGTATCGGGAATTTCATTCCGCCGAGGAAATTCTCATTATTTCCCAGACCATCAATACTGTAATAGGTATACAGCGGGTTCGTACCGTTGATGCTGACAACGGGAGCTTCAGGGAAAAATCCGGTTGCCGGGGTGATATCAGGAAGGCGGTATAAAATATGTGACACATCTCGTCCCTGCACGGGTATGGTCGTGATTTGCCTGCGATCCAAATTGCCGGACAATTCGGCGTTCACCGTATTCAGACGAGTTGCCGGTGCCGATACGGTTATTTGGGGAAGCTGTTGATTCCGTCTGGTCAATACGATAATCACAGATGAGACATGATTTGATTCAAGGCGAATCCCATCGACCCTGACCGGCCTGTATATCGGGGTCTGCGGAATAACGATGCTGTATTCACCAGAAGTGGATAGTCCGTCAAAACGTATATTGCCCCGCGTATTGGAGAGGGTTGATTTTGAAAAACCGATTGCATCGTTCTGCAATTGAATAGCTATTCCGGGAATTGCCTCTTTCCCTGATTTTTCAAGAATAGTTATTTCGAGACTGCTTTGTGCCGACACGGGTTTTGTTATGCATAATAGCGACGGCATGAACCATAATAATACGAAAATTGCTTTTCGGGGTTTGTAAAATGAATCTACCGACACCGCCGTCACGTTGTTTATTTTAAATAACCAGCCACACCGTTGTTTAGCCGAAAAATGGCTTTATCCTGATGCCAGGACAACTAATCGTCCCAATAAACAGTGGATTTTGTAAACCTGTGTAATCAGAAGACGATTCAATAAGAGATAATCTTACGAATAAGCTATATTCTGCAAAGCTATACCGACATCACAATTAAAACGATACTATTGGCTTAAATACTGTAATGAGTACCCTTTCCTATATAAAGAATTTTCTGACAGATAAAAATGTAGCCTCCATCACTCCTTCTTCTGCGGCTTGCGTGAAACATGTCTGCAAGAAAATAGATTTCAGCAGGAGTGTGATCATTTTTGAATATGGACCGGGAACGGGGGTTTTCAGCCGGTACTTATTGGATCATATGACGAAGGAATCAAAACTGATTTTGATTGAATTGAATTCCAATTTTGTTGAGAAACTCCGGAAAATCGATGATCCGAGGGTCAGCGTGTTTGACGATTCGGCAGCAGAGGCGGGAGAGATAGCAAGAAATCTGGGGATTGAAAACGCTGATTACGTCATCTCGGGAATCCCTTTTTCATTTCTTGATGAACAGGATAAACTCAACGTGCTTCAACAAACATTTGATTTGCTGAGAGCAGGCGGAAAGCTTTTGGCTTATCAGACTTCTGGACATTTGAAGGACCCGATCCGGCAAATTTTTGGGATGGTGCATACAGAGCTGGAGCTTCTGAATATACCTCCCATGCTTATTTATGAAGCAATAAAAAATGAAGGATGACGACATATTTTTGTTTGTACGTCGTCATCTCTGACCTTTTAACAGCCAAACGGTCCACAACCATTATCAGATGGTCTCCAATAGAAAAATGTAATAGTATTACTATTGTTGTTGTGAAATCCATCTGCACCAACAACCTCAATATAATAGGATGCGGTATATCTTATGTAATTTGGATCGCCAGAGTGTGATTGGTTCAATGATAAACCGTCATAACTTGTTGAAGTAGTTTCATCCCAAAGGACATACCCTCCGCCAGTACCCGCTGCAGGTTCGTCACTGTGAAAATAGATTTGATACTTAGAGGAGTGTGCCACTGCATTCCAGTTTAGGTGCTCACGGTCATTTTGAACAGTGCCTGTTAAAGTTGGAGCGAGCACCCGACCGGAAGCTATTGCATCGGGTGTACCGTCGGGATCATTGGATACATGGCCGACAGTTGTAGGAGTTTGTCCGAGTGCAAGTAATAATCCGGCTAAGTGTGGGGCAGCCATGGAAGTTCCGCATTCCGTAGCCGTTCCCCCGCCTCTCCAAAGAGATAGTATTTCGTCTCCGGGTTCGGAATAATCAACAGGTGGATTCCCATAATTGGAACCATAGGCGGTGTTGCAGGTAAACGAAACGGCAAAATCATCACCCTGCTTAAATGCAGAAACCGTCCACACATTCGCATTATTAACACGTGCCGGCGACCAGTCATTTGCATCCGGACTTTGACCATATGTGTGATTAGCTGCAGCTATGGTAAAACGAAGTCCATTATTTGCATCATTGATTACAGCATTATCAACATCCGTATCTGCTGGATAAATCCCAATGCTCATATTAATTACATCGGCAGTACTTGCTTTTGTGGAACATAATCCAATGCGTTTAGTACGCTCTGAATTGTACAATTTCCATCTTTGTCACAAGCTTTAAGTGCAACCACAGTGGCACCAGCAGCCACACCTACAACATCAATCGAGTTGTCTTTTGCTGCAATAATGCCTGCCACATGAGTACCATGGCCATTTTGATCATCTACGCTTTCGCCTGACACGAAGGAGACGCTGTTGGCAGCATCTACATTCAGATCTGGATGATCCAGATCAACTCCAGTATCGATAATCCAGGCTTTCTTCCCCGTGCCATTGAAAGGTCCACCAACACGGTATATCCCCCATGGATCTGTTTGAGCAGAGGAAGTTGTCTTTATGACTTTAACTCCGGAGTTACTTATACCCTTGAACCGGTAATCCTGGCTTATATGATCCACAATGGGACTTTGTTGTAGCCTTTTTATCTGCTCAGAGGTCAAATGAACGGCAAAACCGTGCAGAGCATATTGATACTTCGAACGGACTGAGTTGTTTGATATCCCCACATTATTCAAAACAGAATCGATCTGCTGTCCTGCTGCCTGGGCAATGGTTGAATTCATTCTACCGCCAAATCTGTCCTTCAGAATCACGATATACTGATTCGGAATCAAATCGGAATCCGGAACAGCCGGTATCAATAATTCCGCGGAAGAAGATGCTTGATCTTTTATAAGGGGGGGGTATTTTGAACCAAGCCTTTATTGTTATCACAGCCCATTATAAAAAGGGCCAGTATCATACCTGAAAGAAATACGAGATGAAGAGGAATTCGTTTCATCACAGCCTCCTTTTTAAGATGAATGGTTTTTTGTGATGAAGCCTTTTGAGAACAGATAATCGAAAAAGATTTCGTCTTTATAAGAGACAAAAAAAGCCGATTTGTTACAAACCATTTGGCATTTTATAGCTATAGCTAATTTCAATGGAACTTATATGTGAGCCGTTTCTTCTAAACAAAAAATTTAAGCTATGAGATTGATTTTGTGTATCTGTTTTTTGTGGCTTTTGTCCGGTTGTGGGACCGGTCCCAAACATCGTTTAGTTAACCTCAAAGTTGAATGGACGGAAGCAGGATTGTCCGGCTACAGGATTATGAGGTTTCAACAAGATGGACCGGTTCTTTATGCCGGAACCAATAAGGGACTCTACAAAAAGGATTTTTCAAAGGAAAGCAGTAATTGGCAGGGTTTAGGACTCAGTAATGATACCATCAATGATATGGTGATCTTTGATTCCAATAAAATCTTGGTAGGTGTGGATGAACCCTATTTTAATAGCGGTCAAACTACACTTTATCTGACTATTGATGGGGGGGATACGTGGAAAGCTTATCTAAATGGTTTTGGAGGAACTAAAAAGGAGACGTGGTTGAAAAGGCTTGAACACGATCCTACGAATCCGGATATACTTTATGCCGCCGGCAGTGCTGTGGTTGCTAAATCAACCGATCAGGGATTAAGCTGGAAACCGGTGGTAGCCTCATGGGATGCCGTAGGTGGCGGAAATTTTGTGTTACGTACCGATCCCCAAAAACCGGGAAAAGTATGGGTAGGAGGTGGAAATGCTGTTTTTCAACCCATTTTATTTAAAAGCACAGACTATGGAGACACCTGGAGATCACTTCTGAAAAACGTATCTGCCGACGGAGAGGAAACCACGATTTATGATTTGGTCGTAAACCCCTCGAATTCAGATCGTTTGCTAATTGGAGAAGGTATTGGCATTAAGCGGTCTGTTGATGACGGAGAACATTGGTCAAAAGTTTTTAGTCAGACTCCAATTTATGCACTGGCTAATGATCCGGTAAAGCAAACATGGGTTTATGCATCTGGTGCGAATCAGGATACTACTCTTTTTTTTGCAGCTTCGCCGGATTTTGGTGATACCTGGCAAATGGTAACCGACACGACCGGGCCAAAGGGAATAACTATTAACGACTTGGTTGCCACGATAGTCAATGGCAAGAAAACGTTGTTCTTTAGTACTAACAAAGGGGTGTATATGTACGAATTTACGGAGTGAATTATAAATGAAGCTTTGGAATCATACAATAAATTGTTAGCTACTCTTCGATAGCTAACAATTAACTACTAAAAACTATTGTCTAACATTACACTTCAATCCCTGTTTCACTTTTACGGGCCAACCAGCGGTCGACACTGTAAGGTCCTGCACCGTAATGTGCCAGATATAGCATGCCTCCCATAATAGCGAGGTTTTTCAGGAAATGGATGAACTGGTTAGTGAATTGCATGCCATTGAATGCCCAGAAATTGTGCATTATCAAGCTCACGGGTAAGAGATAGAGAAAGAGAATCATACCCGTGTAGCGTATTTTGTAACCAAGCAGTATTGACAGCCCACCGAGTATCTCAACTAAAATAGCAACAAGCAAAACCAACGAATCGAATGGAATCAACTTGGTGCTGAGAACATTCATATAGGTGTGCCATGCAAGTATTTTTCCAATTCCGGCGATCAGAAAAATAAAACTGATGAATATTCGGCCTGAAACCGGCAGAAACGAAGGATTACCTGGCTGGTCCATAAATTAAATATTTTTAGTACTTTATTCTTTACGTCCGAGTTTCTTACACAGCCTGGATAAGTCTTCAAGTTCCTCAGGCTCTAATGAACTCATTTCAGTAACGATATTGGTAACGTGCTGAGGGAAAATAGATTCTATTAATTTTTTTCCCTCATCGGTAAGTTCGACTTTGACGTAACGGCGATCTGTTTTACTTCGTTTCCGTATTAATAATCCTCTTTTTTCCAGGTTATCAGCAACCATGGTGATATTGCCGCCACTCTTCAAAAGTTTTTGACTTAACTCGCTCAGGTTCATGGGTCCCAGATGAAGAAGTGCCTCAAGCGCACCAAATTGACTTACCGTGAGATTCCATTCGTTCAGAAGCGCTGCCAAACGGCTGTTCAATGATTCAGAAGCTCGATTTAACTTGATGAAGGCGTCAAGCGCACGGATTTCATCCGCTCTACCCTTATAATGTGTCCCCATTGGAATAAATATGTAAATATAGTTTGATATTAAACAACTGCAATTGCAACTACCCTATGATAGTAAATTTTGAGTACCGTGCAATTATCTTTTCCCAAACTTTAAGGACGGGGAGGACGAGGACAGGTGGAGCTATTTGCTTGAGAGCAAACGGCCAAACTTCCTTTTTCCTACTTTAATTACGCGATCAAAATTGTTGTCTATCGTAATTGTGTGATGGATATCATTAATAGTATCACCATCTAATGACACTCCACCTTGCTGGATCAATCGCTTAGCTTCACTGTTGCTTGTGGCGAAGTTAATATCACGAATGATTTGAATAAGGTTTAATTCGCTGCCAGGATCAAAAGTAAACTCAGGAATATCATCTGGTATTCCTTTATTGATAACTGTTTTTTCAAAATGCTCACGAGCCTGGCGAGCTGCATCTCCCCCGTGATACATTCTGGTGACGGTGAATGCCAATTCGTGTTTTGTGTTTCTTGGATCGTTTGCCGCCTTCTCTTTCATCTTAGGCAGTTCATCGAGAGAAACATCCGTAAGCAATTCAAAATATGGATAGATCAGGTTGTCAGGGATCGACAGCATTTTTCCGTACATATCACTGGGAGTTTCCGTTATGCCGATGTAATTGTCGTAAGACTTGGACATCTTCATGCTCCCGTCGGTACCGACAAGCAGTGGCATCATCAGACAAACTTGCGGTTCCTGACCTTCCTCACGCTGTAACTGGCGCCCCACTAATAAGTTGAATTTTTGATCGGACCCACCCAGTTCAATATCCGACTTGAGATGAACAGAATCCTGAGCCTGTGCGAGCGGGTACAAAAATTCGTGCAGTGAGATTGGTTCCTCATTCTGGTACCGCTTGGAGAAGTCATCACGTTCCAGCATCCGGGCAACGGTGGTTCTGGAAGCGAGACGAATGACATCTGCGAAACCCATTGGACCAAGCCAGTCTGCGTTGTACACGATGCGCGTTTTATCAGCATCGAGAATTTTGGAAGCCTGATCAAAGTAGGTAACCGCATTTTCCCGTATTTCATCAGCCGTTATTGCCGGACGCGTTTTGTTTTGTCCTGTGGGATCACCGATGAGAGCTGTAAAATCGCCAATGATCAGAATCGCTTCATGACCAAGATCCTGAAACTGGCGTAACTTTCGAAGAATAACTGAATGGCCAAGGTGGAGGTCAGGCCTGGTTGGATCACAACCAAGTTTAACACGTAATGGCCGGTTTTCTTTCCTTGATTGTTCCAGCTTCTGAACAAGTTCATCTTCCGGGATTATTTCGGTTGCTCCTCTTTTTATAATCGCGAGCTGCTCTTCAACGGGCGCAAATGTCATAAGATCAGTTTTGTTTGGGTATGTCAAATGTCGGTTTGTTGTTTGAAATCGTGTTCTGAATAGTCTTCTCAAAGTTTTTGATTCCCGGAAAAACCCAGGCAATAGCATCATAGGTAGCCGGAGCCAAAGCAATGACGTATGAATATAATAACGATTCCTTCTGATAATGCTCTGAGGGTTGGTCGAATCCCGCAAGAACCAGCAGAATGACGCTGACAATGACTCCGCCCTTTATCATGCTAAGAACTAAACCAAGTATCCTGTTGGGAAGACCAAGTGCAACTGCTTGTAACAACTTGGTTAAAAACACAATTACGAGTTCTACTACGATGAGAGTACCGAGAAACAGGACGATCGCGGAAAAGTAAGGAGTATATTTTGAGTCTACTGAAATATGATTACCCAGAAATTCTGAAAGCGGGCCCATGTAGTGGAAGGCAATAAAACAGGCAGCAATAATGCCAATGAGTCCCAGAGCTTCCTTTATAAATCCATTCTTAAAACCCCGGAATGCAAATAAAGCAAGTATAAGCAGGACGACGGCATCCAGGGCGTTCATAGGGCAGTGAGTCGTTCTTTCACAATCCGGTTAACGAGGGAGCCGTCTGCTTTACCCTTGACTTTGGGCATAATTGCTCCCATCACTTTACCCATATCCTGTGGTGAGCTCGCGCCGACCGCACTAATGATCTCATCAACTATGGATGCGATCTCATCCTCGTTCATCATTTTAGGCAGATATGATTCAATGACTTCGAGTTCTTCTTTTTCGGTATTGGCGAGATCCATTCGACCATGCTCCTCAAACTGTTCGATAGAATCACGTCGCTGTTTGGCAGCTTTCATAAATACCTGAACAACCTGATCTTCACTAAGCTTGGCCTCACCGCCAACACGCTCGCTGATCTCTTTTTCCAATAATGCAGCCTTCAATGAACGTAAGACCCGAACCCGGTCATTATCTTTAGCCAGCATTGCTTTTTTTAAGTCGGAAAGAAGGTTGTCGTAGATTCCCATAATTTGATGAACCTTAGTGGAAGGATGAACCGGTGTTAAAAGGAATTCAGATTTCTGACATGATAGTTGACAGAAAAGTTGGTTACTGTCCCTGAATTCTAAACAAAAAAAAGGTTTCACACCAACTGTGAAACCTTTTTTATAAAATTGTTTGTAGAGTTACTTGTTGTGCTTGATAAACTCTTGCACATTCTCGACATCGAGTGTAGACTCATGGAAACTGTAGGTGCCTTTCTCAGTCTTTTTGGAAATGATCACCTTGGCCATCTTACGACGTGCCATTTTTTGTTGAAGAGCCTGATCCCCAAATTTTTGTTTCTTAGCCATGGTGTGACTCCTTACTTAATTTCTTTATGAACCGTGTGTTTACGGAGTACCGGGTTGTATTTGCGCAATTCTATACGCTGAGTTGTGGTACGACGGTTCTTCGTTGTTACATAACGAGAGGTACCAGGTGCTTCAGTACACTCTAAAATAACTTGTATACGGTTTCCTTTGGACTTTGCCATTATCTTAAATCTTGTTTGTCAATGTCCCTTTAGCTTTGGCTTCTTTCAAAACGGCCTGAATACCCTTTTTGTTGATCGTACGCAGAGTTTTCGCCGTCACTTTCAAGGTTACCCAACGGTCTTCTTCAGGAATGTAAAACCTTCTTTTTTGAAGATTTAACTTGAAGACGTGCTTCGTCTTATTGTTTGATTTCGAGGAGCGGTATCCGTTCAGGGACTTTTTACCCGAGATATCGTCTTTGTATGCCATGATAATTTCTTCATTTCACTGAATTCCACAGAATCACAAATATAATATCAAAACAAATAAATAACAACGAATGGGTTAAGTAAAAAATGAACATATAAAAACGGCTATGCTTCCCCGTGTATCATATTCGTTTTAAACAACCATAATGATCCCTTTAATTTCGCTTCTCCGCTTAGATCGCCAGGGTAGGCAATAAATTTATCGCCTGACTTTGAAATTGTAAGTTTAAAGGGTATTTTTCAACGCCCTTAACTTTTAATAGCCAACCTTTAGGACGGACGATTGTATATGGCCAATAATAATCAGCCATCAAATTACAAAGCATCAAATATACAAATCTTGGAGGGATTGGAGGCTGTTCGAAAACGGCCTGCAATGTATATCGGCGATACCGGTTCACGTGGTCTTCATCACCTTATTAATGAGGTCGTTGATAACTCAATTGACGAAGCGCTTGCCGGGTATTGCGACTCCATTGAAGTGCGTATTTATGAAGATGGTTCTATTTCCATCAACGACAATGGTCGTGGTATCCCTGTCGATGAACATCCAAAATTAAAACTACCTGCATTGGAAGTTGTACTCACCAAGTTACACGCAGGAGGTAAGTTTGATAAGGACACTTATAAGGTGTCAGGTGGTTTACACGGTGTGGGTGTAAGTTGTGTCAACGCACTTTCAAAACATTTTTATGCAGAAGTTCATCGCGACGGTATCATTTATACGATGGAGTTTGAAAAGGGCAAAACAATCAGCCCGCTCAAGGAAATAGGTAAAACGGATAAAACCGGGACATTTATCAAGTTTTATCCTGATCCGGAGATTTTTACGCAGACCGTTGAATTCAAGTTCGACATTATATTGGAGCGGATGCGTGAACTTGCATTCCTTAATCCGGAAATCACAATCCATATAGTTGACGAGAGGGACGAAGACGAAGAAGGGAATGTATTGCGCGAGGACTTCCACTATGATGGCGGCGTAGTGGATTTTGTTCGTTATCTCGATGAGAACAGAGAATCGTTAATGCAAGATCCCATCTATATCAAAGGTGAGATGGAAAATGTTCCCGTTGAAGTCTCTATCCAATACAACAGGACGTATTCAGAAAATGTGCATTCTTACGTCAATAACATCAATACCCACGAAGGTGGAACCCACGTTTTCGGTTTTCGCAGGGCGCTCACCCGTTCATTAAAGAGTTATGCCGAACGGAATAACTTTCTTAAGGGTAAGATGTCGGTCAGTGGAGAGGATTTTAGAGAAGGATTAACGGCCGTTATTAGTATTAAGGTGCCGGAACCCCAGTTTGAGGGGCAGACCAAGACCAAGCTTGGCAACTCGGAAGTCCAGAGTGTGGTTGAAGTCATTTTGTATGATAAACTGAATGAATACCTTGAGCAGAATCCAAAGACTGCTAAAATGATTCTGGAAAAAGTCATTCTTGCTGCCGAAGCACGCGAAGCCGCCCGGAAGGCGAAGCAGCTTGTTCAGCGAAAAAGTGCTCTTGCCGGAGAAGGACTTCCAGGTAAACTTGCAGATTGCTCAATCAATGATCCTGAACATTGCGAAATTTATCTTGTAGAGGGTGACTCGGCTGGTGGATCTGCCAAAATGGGACGGAATCGCAGTTTTCAGGCTATTCTCCCGCTTAGAGGAAAAATTTTAAATGTCGAGAAATCACGGGTAAACAAGATTCTCGAAAACAAAGAAATCAGGGCGATTATCACGGCTCTTGGAGTTGGCTTCGGATATGAGGATGAATTCGATATCACCAAGCTTCGGTATCACAAGATTATCATCATGACCGATGCTGATGTAGACGGATCTCACATTCGTACTCTTCTGCTCACATTCTTCTACCGGTACATGATGCCAATCATTGAAGAAGGACATGTTTACATCGCTACTCCACCCCTTTATCGCATTTCGTATGGTAAAAATGTAGAGTATGCCTGGGATGACGATACGCGTGATCGTATCCTGGTTCGCTTGAAAAAAGATACAAACAATAAGATAGATGTCTCACGATATAAAGGTCTTGGCGAGATGAATCCCGATCAGTTATGGGAAACAACGATGGATCCTGAGACACGAACCCTGCAACAGGTTTCTATCGAGAGTGCCGCTGCCGCTGATCGTCTGTTTTCTGTGTTGATGGGTGGTGCCGTTGAACCACGACGGGAGTTCATCGAACGAAATGCAAAATATGCCAACCTTGACGTATAATAATTAACCCCATTTATGGCTACAGAAAAAATTATAAAAGTTTCCATTGAAGATGAGATGCAGTCGTCGTACATCGATTATTCGATGTCGGTTATTGTATCTCGTGCACTTCCTGATGTAAGAGATGGTTTAAAGCCAGTTCACCGCCGGGCATTATACGGAATGAGTGAATTGGGTATGCTGCACAACCGACCTTACAAGAAGAGTGCGCGTATTGTCGGTGAAGTCCTTGGTAAATATCACCCACATGGTGACAGTGCCGTTTATGATACCATCGTTCGTATGGTGCAGGACTTCTCCCTTCGATATCCATTGGTTGATGGTCAGGGTAACTTTGGATCAGTCGACGGCGATTCTGCGGCGGCAATGCGTTATACTGAGGTACGCATGAACCGTATCGCCGAAGAGATGATGTCGGATATCAACAAAAATACCGTTGATTTTCAGGCAAACTTCGACGATTCCCTCACGGAGCCGACTGTTCTTCCGGGTAAACTTCCAAACCTGCTTCTCAACGGTTCATCCGGTATTGCCGTGGGCATGGCCACGAATATGGCGCCTCATAATCTTCGCGAGGTAGTCGATGGTATCATTGCCTATATCAATGACCCTGAGGTTGAAACGAAAGAGTTGATGAAACTTATCACCGCTCCTGATTTTCCGACGGGCGGTATCATCTATGGCTATGAAGGCGTTAAAGATGCATATGAAACCGGTCG
>Ga0114931_10009760_pt1 | contig 11472 bp, 9 predicted proteins | sample 2SBtaG_FD_89579 | JGI IMG/M metagenome (GOLD analysis project Ga0114931, IMG submission 89579) | Deep subsurface microbial communities from Kolumbo volcano to uncover new lineages of life (NeLLi) - 2SBTROV14_V59a metaG | ecosystem: Environmental > Aquatic > Marine > Volcanic | place: Kolumbo...
GGCGTTGGGTCGAAGCGGTGCATGGGTACCGCGCTGTTGCACCGATCTACGTGGGGGCCTACGAGGCTGTGCGCTCGCCCGGCGTTGAGGTCCAGTGGTGAGGGTATTTCTTCTTTCCGCCACGCGTTTTGGCTTGCGTTGTCTGGACGCGATTGAGGCCTGTGGGCAGGACGTTGTGGGCTGCGCGTGGACGCCTCGGCGGTTTTCGATCAGCTATGCACCGAAGGGAGTGGAGAATGTGAACTACGTGGATTACCGCGAGGTGGCGGAGGTGCGCGGGATACCGTGTATCCGCTACGAGCGAGGGAATCCGCTGGCGTTTCGGAAGGCGGTGGAAGGCTTGCGGCCCGATCTGCTTCTGGCAGCGGGTTGGTACTACCTATTGGACGCAAAGCTGCGTGGAATCGCGCCGGCGGGAGCGGTGGGGATCCACGGGAGTTGCCTGCCGCGATACCGTGGTGGCGCGCCACTGGTGTGGCAGATGATCCGCGGAGAACGCAGCGCGGGAGCATCGCTCTTCTACCTCGAGGATGGAGTGGACACGGGAGACGTGATTGGAATGCGCCAATTCCCGATCGAGGAGGCGGACACGATTGCCGACGTAATGGCGCGAATGGAGGAGGCCGCCGTAGGTCTCCTCAGGGAGTTTCTCCCGCAGCTGGCGGAGGGGACGGCGCCACGGCATCCGCAGCGGGAAGAGGACGCCAGTATCTTCCCGCAGCGCTCACCGGAAGACGGGGAGATCGATTGGACGAGACCGGCGCCGGAGAACCGGAATTTCATCCGGGCACAGACGCGCCCCTACCCGGGTGCGTTTACGAGGATTGCCGGGAAGAAGGTCATCGTCTGGGACGCAGATATCGTGGACGAGGGTTCGCCGGGGGAGGTGCCGTGAGCGGGGGCAAGCTCCCGTTGACACGCCCCAGCTTTGATCGGGAGGAAAGGCGGGAGATCGACCTTGTCTTGTCCAGTAGCTGGGTTACGCAAGGGCCGGAAACGGCCCGATTCGAGGCGCTCGTGGCTGCGCGACAGGGGGTGCCGCATGCCATTGCGATGAACTCCTGCACATCGGCGCTACATCTGAGCATGCTCGCCCTGGGTATAGGACCGGGTGACGAGGTTGTGGTTCCGGCGTTCACGTGGGTGACATCGGCCTATAGTGCGGAATACGTGGGTGCACGTGCGGTCTTCGCCGACGTACGGAAGGAGACCTTCAACCTCGACCCCGAGGCGTTCGAGGCAGCCATCGGTCCGGCGACCGCTGCCGTGGTGGTGGTGCACCTCTTTGGACAATCCGCCGAGATGGAAGCGCTCCTGACCATCGCGCGCAAATACGGGCTCCGTGTAGTCGAGGATGCGGCCTGTGCAATCGGAAGTTCTCATGCGGATGTTCCGGTGGGCGGCATGGGAGATACCGGGTGTTTCTCGTTTCACCCGCGGAAGATCGTGACAACGGGCGAGGGTGGGGTTGTGACCACCCGTTCGTCGGAGCTCGCGCGGCGGATCCGCTCGCTGGGCAACCACGGAATGCGCGGCACGCCGGGCCCGCCCGCGAAGACGGCGCGTCCATACGAAATGGGGGAATGGGAGGAGTTGGGATTCAATCTCCGCATGTCGGATCTGCAGGCGGCACTTGGCGTCGTCCAGATGAAGAAGCTGGACGCACTTCTGGAGGAGCGGCTGCGCTGTGCGCGACGTTACGATGCCATGCTTGCAGAGGTGCCCGGCTTGCAGGCCCCCGAGGTGGCCCCCAACTGTGGACACACCTACCAATCGTACGTCATCCGGGTGGTCGATGGGGCGCGGACGCGCCGCAACGAAATCATGGAGTTCCTGGCGGCGGAGGGCATCCAGACGCGGCCGGGGACCCATGCCGTTCCGCGCCTGGCATATTTTGCACGGCGCGGCATTCGCCCGGAGGCGTTCCCCGCCGCCTGCGATGCCGAGGACCGATCGATCACGTTGCCGCTCTTTCCGGGGATGACGGAGGCCGACCAAGAGCGGGTGATCGGAGCACTGGTCCGCGCGATGGAGTCAAGCGGAGCCGGACGGGGATAGGCCGATGCCTTCGTTGATGCGGCGGAAGATTGCGCCAACGGAATCGAGGGAGTGGTGGCGTTCGACGTAGAGCCGGGATCGAAGCGCGAACTCCGCAAGCCGCTCGGGCTGGGTGGCGATTGACCGCAGGCGGTCGGGCAGTGCGTCGGCGTCGGCCCGGATGATGGGAAGCTCGTCGGGGGCCAGGATGCCAGCGTCGACGTAACGCTTCTCCAGGTCGGGGCGGATATAGCAAAGCACCGGGCGGCCGCTGGCCATGGCTTCGATGGCGAACATCGCATACCACCCGATGATGAATTGGTCCGCGACCAGGTGGACCTCTCGAATCGCCTCGCGAACGGCTTCATTGGATACACCCTCGAGGAGGCGAAGGTCTATGGGAATGCCCTGGCTGCGGAGCTGGTCGACTGCGGCAAGGAGGTAGGGGGTGCCCTTCACGGCGCGATGGTTGGGCGCGTGGAGAATGCGGAGGGGTTCTCCTGTCCGGTACGGCGGAGCCGGGAGGACGGACCACTGGCGGGTGTCGATGGAGAAGTGGCCGACCGTGAGCGTGTCCCAGCGGGGCGTGTAGTCCACCCAGTCGCAGCCGGAGATGATGTGGTGCGCGTGGCGTGTCCAGCGGTGGACCTGCGCGGCGATGGAACGGTGACGTCGCTCCTGCTGGGGATAGTCGATCGCCATTGCGGCGCGAAGGCGAGGATTCGGGCAACGGGTGAGGTCGTGGACGTCGCTTCCGTAGGGCATGACGACGACGCGGATTCCGGAGAGGTGATAGAGCCAGGGCTCGACGCGGCGGAGGAGGGGAGTGTCGCCGAGGGAGCCGCCATCGAAATAGTGGTAGAGGGCCCGGTATTGCTTCAATACGCGGACGAAGAGAGCGATTCGGGCAAGGTAGGAGAAGGGACGGGGCCATACGCGGCGGACGTCGAATTCAGAGGTGATGTGAAAGAGATGGTGTACGAAGGTCTCCGCGGAATAGCCTTGGAGCAGCAGGGCCCGCTTGTGATGGATATTGTTGACGAGGGGCAGGGGGCCAAGTCCCACGTCGATGGGTCGGGGGTGGCGCCGTGAAAGGAGCGCGAGGAGCGCCAGGGGAACGACGAGGAGAATGTCGGCGGCGAGGTAGGCGAGACGAGCGACCGAGCGCAGCATGGATCAGGGACCGCCTCTGAAGGTCGGTGGTTGGTTGACACGTCGGTAGGCGGGATTCAGAATCCTAGCCGGAGAAAGCGCGGACGGGAAGATGGTCCTCGGGAGAGGACGGGGGTGGAGGTGCGGATGCCGAGGTCGCTCGAAAATAAAAGGGTTCTCGTGATCGGCGGATCGGGGTTGATCGGCTCCCACGTGGTGGAAGAGCTCCTGCTGGAGCCGGTGGGGGAGGTGGTGGTCTTCGACAATTTCAGCCGCGGGAGTGTCGATAACTTGGCCGGTGCGCTTCGCGACCACCGCTGCCGGGTGTTCGAGCTGGGTGGCGACATCTGCCAGCGGGACATTCTCGACGCGGCCTTGTCCGGAGCGGATGTGGTGGTGCACCTGGCAGCCCTTTGGCTGCTTCATTGCCACGAGTATCCGGAGTCGGCATTCGAGGTGAACATACGCGGTACGTTCAACGTGCTGCAGGGCTGTGTGGCGCACGGGATCGAGCGGTTGGTGTGGTCGAGTTCAGCGAGTGTCTATGGGGATGCCGTGGCGGAGCCGATGACGGAGGAACATCCGTACAACAATTGGACCTTTTACGGAGCGACGAAGATCGCGGGCGAGCAGATGTTGAAGGCCTACCACCGGCGGTACGGACTGGAGGGAATCGGGCTCCGATACATGAATGTGTACGGGCCCCGACAAGACTACAAGGGGGCGTACATCGCAGTGATGATGAAGATCCTCGATTCGATCGATCGAGGGGAAGAACCCACGGTCTACGGAGACGGCTCCCAGGCCTACGATTTCATCCACGTGCGGGACGTGGCGCGCGCGAATGTATGTGCCCTCAAGGCAGACGTCTCACATGGATTCTACAACGTCGGAACGGGCTCGAAGACGTCCATCAAGGAGCTCGCGGAACTCCTGCTGGAACTGACGGGGTCCGGCCTGAGCCCGCGCTACCTCCCCGCGGGTGAGACCTTTGTGACGAATCGTGTCGGCTGTCCCAAGGCGGCGGAATCGGACCTGGGATTCCGTGCAACGGTCGGCCTCCGTGAGGGTATGGCGAGCCTGATCGAGTGGCGTCGGTCTCACGCGGCCCGACTCGCCGAACTGCGTGCGAGACGCTGAGGGAGCAGGCGGGCCATGTGCGGCATTGCCGGCATCCTGCGTCGAGGGAGCCGACCCATCGATCCCTGGCGCCTGCGGCCCATGTGCGACCGGATCGCACATAGGGGTCCGGACGATGCCGGCTACGCGTTCTTTGCGCAGGGTGCGGGCGGAGCTGGGGCGGGTGGCTACTGGGTGGGTTTTGCAGACGCGGCCTTTCGCCATGCCAATGAGCATCTGCCCGTATTGCAAGGCGCCTATGCGCGAAGTGAGCTCCCGCGCTACGAGTTCGATCTGGCACTTGGGCATCGCCGCCTGGCGATTCTGGACCTCTCGCACTACGGCCATCAGCCCATGGCCAATTCCGATCGACGCCTCTGGATCTCGTTCAACGGGGAGGTCTACAACTTCCGTGAGCTCCGGGAGGAGCTGGAGGCGAGGGGCCACGTGTTCCGGACGCGCTGCGACACGGAGGTCCTTCTGCAACTCTGGGAGGCCTTCGGTGCAGCCGGCCTGGCGCGGGTAGACGGGATGTTTGCTCTTGCCCTGTTCGATCGGGTCGCGGGAAGGCTCTTCCTCGCAAGGGATCGCTTTGGCGTCAAGCCGCTCTACTTTGCCGAAACGCCGGACTTCCTCCTCTTCGGAAGCGAGCCGAAAGCGATCCTCGCCAGCGGTCTCCTCCCACCCGCAATCGATGAAGTGGCGTTGGTCGAGTACATGACCTTCCAGAACCTCTACCGGGAGGAGGTCCTGCTCAAGGGGATTCGCCTTCTTGGGGCAGGGGAGGTCCTGGAGATCGATACGGACCGCGGGCGGCGGGGCATGCGCCGCGGCCGTCTGCATGAAGGATTCCCGGGGGCCGGCGATCACAGGATCGACCCCGACGCAGCGGCGAAGAACGTATCGCGGGCGTTCCAGGCGGCCGTGGTCCGGCAGCTCGTGAGCGACGTTCCGATTGGCGCCTACCTGTCCGGGGGGATGGATTCCGGTTCGATCGTGGCGGTTGCCGGACGGTCGTTGCCCAGACTGACGACCTTCACGGGAGGCTTCGATCTGACGAACGTCAGTGGGATCGAACAGGGGTTCGATGAACGACCCGAGGCGGAGCGCCTCTCCCATCTCCTGCAGACGGAACACTACGCCGTCGTGCTGCACGCGGGGGATATGCCCGCTGCCATGGAAGCGGTGACATGGCACGTGGACGATCCCCGCCTCGGCATGTGCCATCAGAACTGGTACGTCGCCAAACTGGCGAGCCGCTTCGTGAAGGTCTGTCTCGCAGGGGCCGGAGGCGATGAACTCTTCGGCGGTTACCCATGGCGCTATCGACTCTGTGATGCAGCGACGAGCGTCGAAGAGTTCGACCGGAAATACTTCCGTTACTGGAATCGCCTGTTGGGAGTAGCGGAGTTGAAGGGGATTTTGTCCGCGGATCTAAGGGATGCTTCGGACGCCCCGGCGGAGAGTTTTCGGCGTGTGATGGCGGCGGCTCCCCTTCCCGACGAACGACTGAGTCTGCGGGAGAATCTCCTCCAACGGGCACTCTGCTTCGAGTTTCGGACATTCCTCCAGGGCTTCCTGGTCATCGAAGACCGGATCAGCATGGCCCACTCGATGGAGTCGCGGGTGCCCTTCCTGGACAATGCGCTTGCGGACGTGGCCTTTTCCCTTCCACCGCTGCTGAAGGTCGATCGGACGCTCTTCGAGAGCTCCGGCGAGGGCCATTTGCAATCTGCGGCGGGGAAGTGGGTACTGCGCCGAGCCATGGAGGACGTGCTCCCGAGAGAGTTCACGCGCATGAAGAAGCAGGGCTTCTCTCCCCCGGACGAAAACTGGTACCGCGGTCCTTCCATGAACTTCGTCCAGGAAATCCTCTTTGACGCGCGGACGGAGGCCAGGCCCTGGTTCGACACGAAGCAGGTGCGAGAGAGGTTGGCGGAGCACTTTTCCGGCAGGCGAAACCATCGGCTGCTCATCTGGTCGCTGTTGTCGCTCGAATTCTTGCAGCGGCACTTCGTGGATCACGGAGGATCCGGGAAAGCGGCCGACTAGGAGACGGACGGCGTGAGAGTCCTGCTCTTCGGTGCAGGTGGCTTCCTTGGGCGTTGGGTGGCTCGAGAGTGCGCAGGCTGCGGCGATGTCGTGACCGCGGTGGTGCGGCGGGCCGGCAGCGGCGCTCCGTGGGCGAAGCGCGAGATCAATGTGGACCTTCTCTCTCCCGTGGCCGCACCCGACGCGGGGCGGCAGGACGCGGCGGTCTTCCTTTCCCAGTCTCCGCGATACCGAGAGCACCCGGGAGGAAGTGAGGAAGTCGTTCGGGTGAATCTCGGGGGTCTTGTACAGGCGCTTGAGATGGCTCGTCGGTCGGGCGTCGATCGCTTCCTCTATGGATCGAGCGGCAGCGTCTACGGGGTGGGGAGGGAGGCCTTTCGCGAGGAAGACCCGCTGCTGGGAACGGGCGTGTACGCGATTACCAAGCGGTGCGGTGAGGAACTGGCGCGGGAATGGTCGCGCTGGTTTCCGGTCGTTTCGATGCGTTTCTTTGCGCTCTACGGGCCGGGCCAACGAGGTCGCATGGTCGCCGAAGTTGTCGAAGCCGTTCGGGCGGGACGGGCAGTTCCCGTACAGCCCCGGGAGTTCGGGGAGTTGGAACCGGCGGGCTTTGCGACCTCTCCGTGCCTGGTTGGGGACGCGGCCCGGGCGGTCCGCAGGCTGTGTGAGGGCGATCAGGAGGGGCCGGTCAACATAGCTGGGCCGGAGGCAGTGACCATCCGCGAGATCGCCGACTGCGTTGGCCGGCGCCTGGGTCGCAGCGTCAAGTACGAGGTGGGAGCGAAGCCGCGGCGCGGGGACCTGGTCGCTCGGATCGATCGCCTTCGCGACTGGACGGGTATCGAGCCGGTTCGGTTTGAGGTGGGGGTCGAGACACTGATCGGGAGCGGGAGTCGGGAGCGGCGGGGAGTCGTGGGGACGGTGGATGATGTGGCTGGAGAAGGCGGAACGGGTCAGCGCTGATTCCCATTTCGCGAGGGTGTGTCGAGGGGTTCACTGATCCCCATGCGCCGCCAAGGAAGGACGCTCCGGAGGAAGCGGCGGAGTACGTGCTGGTAGTGGGTGGGGAGGATGTGCTCCGTGAGAGTGCGCGCTCGGTCGATCCAGGGCGTGGGTCCGATCCGCGACGCCCAATGGCCATCCTCCCCTACGTCGAGGAGCCACACCGGACCGCGCAGGCTGGGGGGGCGGTTGCGCGGGACGACGGCGACGCGGTATCGGCCCGGCGCGAGGTGGGCGGTGAACCGTTCCTCCGGAATCGCGAGCGGTGCCCAATAGCGACACGGCCGGAGCGTCCCGGATTCGACGGGGAAAAAGGCGAGGAGGGGCCGCTCGAAGGTCGGACGGGCGCGGTGTTGGGCGGGGGCCGGAGGTACGGGTATCGGTACGGCCCCCGTGACGGTGTGGTGTTTCCGTTGGCCGAGATGCCAGGGAATCAGGGTCTCGAGCACCTCGATGTGGGAGCGAAACGAGGAAAAGGGTGATGCCGCGAGGACGGGGTCCTCTTGGAAAAGGCGGAGCGCGGCGTCGAGCACCGCTCGGCGGTGAGGGAAGTCGACGGCCGGATCGTGTATGGTGCTCAAGCTCTCGTCGATGGGGAAGACGTTGAGTGGGGAAAAGCCGATGGGCAGCCGGAGCTGTGACATCAGCCTCAACATGCCGGGCAGATCGTGGAAGTTGCTCCGCATGACGGTCATGCAGGCGGAAACATAGACGCGGCGGGCATCCGCGGTTCGGTCGCGGAGCTCGATGCATCGCCGGAGGTTCGAGTAGACATCGAGCCATTTCGATCGCAGACGGATCGCCTCGAAGAGTTCCGGCTGGGAGGCATCGAGTGAGAAGTTGAGGAGCAGGGATGGAAAGCGCTCGAGGCGCTGCAACATCTCGTGGTCCAGGAGCGACCCGTTGGTGGTGGTGGCGAAGGTGAGGAGCGGGTTCTGTGCAGGATCGAAGGTCTGGATCAGGTTGCGCCAGATCGGAAGGAGCAAGGGTTCGCCGCCGCCGGCGGTGAGTTGAAGGAGGGTGGGGACCAGATCGAGGAGTTCGGCATCGACTCGCTCGCGCGCAGCGAGATCGAGGGTCCGGTCATGGTCCTGGTAGCACATGGTGCAACGGAAGTTGCAGCGATAGCTGTTCGTATAGGAGATCAGCTGAGGGCGGGAATCCAGGACGAGTCTTCTCGCGGCAACCTCACGGCGCATGGTCTCGTAGTTCTGCAACGCATCCGAGTGGAGAGCGCTCGCTCCGAAGCGGTCGATCTGCAGATCTGGAGGTCGGACCGGCGTCTCCATGCTGCCCTGTTTCATGGCGAGGCATCCCGGGCAGCCATCGCGGCCCTGCTCCGACAGCATGAAGCGACGAAGGCGCCGATAGCCTCGTCCGTTCCACACCTGGAGGATGGTCTGTTCGTTCACATTGCCGATAGTCGGCAGATTGTTTCCGAATCCACCGTAGAAGGAGCACGGTGTGACGTTTCCGCTGGCGTCGATCACCATGGATTGCCAGGGAATCCAGCAGCGGGGCGGCCTCTGGGGTTGCTTCGCGCCGGAGGGATCGGAGCTCATGCTGCTCGGAGAAAGGCCACCAGCGTGTCGATCACGTGGTGGACCTGTTCGGGGCGGAGCTCCGGATAGATCGGCAGGGCCAGGGTGCTGGCGGCGGCGGCTTCGGTCTGGGGGAGGTCGCCGGTCTGGTAGCCGAGGGAGGCGAAGCACTCCTGCTCGTGGAGCCCCCGGGGGTAGTAGACCTCGTTGCCGATGCCCCGGGCGCTGAGGTGGGCCCGGAGGGGATCCCGGAGCTTCGGGGGGACCCGGACCACGTACTGGTTGTAGATGTGCCGCGCCGGGGGCGGAGCCGGGCAGGGGGTCGCCAGGGGAAGCGTGGCGGAGCCCTGGGGCTCTCCGCTGCGGTGGGCTCCGGCGGCGCCGAAGGCCTCATCGTATGCGGTGGCGTTGTGCTGTCGGGCCTCCGTCCAGGCGTCCAGGTGGGCCAGCTTGACGCGCAGGATGGCGGCCTGGAGGGAATCGAGGCGCGAGTTCAGGCCCACCCGCCGGTGGATGTACTTGGGCTTGGCGCCGTGGACCCGGAGCACCCGGAGCTGCTCGGCCAGCGAGGCATCGTCGGTGGTGAGCATGCCGGCGTCGCCGTAGGCGCCGAGGTTCTTGGAGGGGAAGAAGCTGAAGCAGCCCACGGTCGCGCGGGAGCCCACGCGGTGGCCCTGTGCGTCCTCGCTGCCGAGGGCCTGTGCGGCATCTTCCACGACGGGCACGCCCAGCTCCTCCCCGAGGCGGAGGAAGCCCGCCACGTCCGCCGCCTGGCCGAACAGGTGCACGGGCAGAAGGGCCTTCAGACGCCGGCAGCGGGCGGCCGCCTTGCGGGCGGCCTCCAGATCCAGGTTGTAGGTGGTGAGGTCGATGTCGGCAAACACGGGCCGCGCCCCGAGGCGGGCAATGGCGCCAGCGGTGGCGAAGAAGGTGTAGGCGGGGCACAGCACCTCGTCGTCCGGTCCCACCCCCAGGGCCAGCAGGGCCAGCAGCAGGGCGTCCGAGCCCGAAGCGCAGGCCACGGCGTGGCGGGCCCCGCAGTAGACGGCGATCTCCCGCTCCAGGGCCTCCACCTCCGGCCCCAGGATGAAGCGCTGGCTCTCGACCACCCGGCGGATGGCGGCGTCGATCTCCGGGCGCAGGCTCTCGTACTGGGCCCGGAGATCGAGGAGCGGAACCTTCGGATCCGAGCTCATGGCTCCTGGCTCTCCTTCAGCGGGGCCAGGGCTCCCGCCCGCTCGATATAACGGTTTCCACAGGCAGGGCAGAGCCGCTCCCCCGCTTCCTCGGGGAGTCGGACGCCACAGCGGCACATCCAGCCATCCCGGCGAGCGGGGGCTCCGAGCATGAGGGCATAGTCCGGCACCGCGTGCGTGACCACCGCCCCGGCTCCCACGAAGGCGTACCGTCCGATCTCCACGCCACACAGGATCGTGCAGTTGGCTCCCAGGGTGGCACCCCTCCGGACCCGCGTGGGGCGGAACTCGTGCTTGCGGGAGATCTCGCTGCGCGGGTTGATCACGTTGGTGAAGACCATGGAGGGGCCACAGAAGACGTCGTCCTCCAGGCAGACGCCTTCATAGAGGGAGACGTTGTTCTGGATCTTGACGTTGCTGCCCACCTGCACGCCGCGTGCCACCATCACGTTCTGTCCCAGGCGGCAGTTCCGGCCGATGCGGCTCTCCGCCATGATGTGGCAGAAGTGCCAGATCCGGGTGCCCCCACCGATCTCGCAGGGCTCGTCCACGCAGGCCGAGGGATGGATCTCGACCTCCGGGTGTTCAGAGGGCCGGGGATCGTGCATGGGCCGTTCCGCTCGCCCCGCTGGAGGCCGCCGGCGAAGCTCCGGCGCCGATACGATCGGCCCGCCCCTCCATCGGGGTCGCTGCCAGGGCCACGGGCATGCCGTTGGTCATCATCGAGCGTTGGGAGGCGTGCAGGAGCTCCAGCACGGCCAGCCCGCTGGCTCCGTCGGTTCGTGGCGTCCGTCGCCGGGCGACGCAGTCCAGGAAGTGGAGACACTCCTCGCGGAGGGGCTCGGCATCGCCGAAGGGCACCGGACGGCCGGGATGGCGCACGGGCACCGGCTGGCCTTCGCGCCAGTCCACCTCCAGATCCCAGCTCATCATCTGCTTGGTCACGTCGTCGAAGCTCAGCATGCGCTTCGAGCCGATCACGGTGAGCTTCTGCTCCTTGAAGGGATGGAGCCAGGAGACGAAGATGTGGGAGCGGACGCCATTGTCGAAGAGGAACTGGGTGACCGTCACATCTGCCACGTTGGGAGAGATGTAGGAGCCTCCGGTCGCCACGACCTCGAAGGGCATCGCTCCCACGAGGCCGAGGATGACGGCGATGTCGTGGGGGGCGAAGGACCATAGGGCATTCTCTTCCGTGCGGATCTTGCCGAGGTTGATCCGGTTGGAGATGACATAGCGAAGCCGGCCCAGCTCTCCTGCTGCCACAAGCCTGCGCAGCTCGCGGATCGCCGGGTGATACTCGAGTAGGTGACCCACCATGAGGATGCGATCGGTCCGCTGGGCCAGGCGGACGAGGTCGCGGGCGTCGGGGA
>Ga0114931_10009761_pt1:0-7500 | contig 11472 bp, 5 predicted proteins | sample 2SBtaG_FD_89579 | JGI IMG/M metagenome (GOLD analysis project Ga0114931, IMG submission 89579) | Deep subsurface microbial communities from Kolumbo volcano to uncover new lineages of life (NeLLi) - 2SBTROV14_V59a metaG | ecosystem: Environmental > Aquatic > Marine > Volcanic | place...
CCGACGTCTCGCCGAGCGCAGCGCCGAGGCCTACGAGGGCTTCTTCTACGTTCCGAGCCTCTCGAGCCGGACCATGGTCTACACGGGCCTGCTCATGTCCAGCCAGATCGAGGCCTTCTACCCGGATCTCGTGGACGCCTCGGCGGAGTCGGCCCTGGCCCTGGCCCACTCGCGCTACAGCACGAACACCCTCGGCGCCTGGGACCTCGCCCAGCCGTTCCGCTACATGGCCCACAACGGGGAGATCAACACCCTGCGCGGCAACCGCAATGCCATGCAGGCCCGGGTGGGCACTCTCCGCTCGACGGCCTTCGGCGAGGATCTCCAGAAGCTCTACCCGATCATGCGCGCCGACGGCTCGGACTCCGCGCAGTTCGACAACGTCCTCGAGTTCCTGTGCCTCTCGGGCCGGGAGCTGCCGGAAGTGATGTTGATGATGATCCCGGAGGCCTGGGAGAACTACGAGGAGATGGACCCGGCCCTGCGTGCCTACTACGAGTACCACTCGATGCTGATGGAGCCGTGGGACGGGCCGGCCAGCATCGCCTTCACCGACGGTCGAAGGATCGGCGCCGTCCTCGACCGGAACGGCCTGCGTCCGTCGCGCTACGTGGTGACCAAGAGCGGCCTCGTGGTCATGGCGTCCGAGGTGGGCGTCCTCGACATCCCGCCCGAGGACGTGGCGCTCAAGGAGCGACTGCATCCAGGCAAGATCTTCTGCGTCGATCTCGAAGAGGGGCGGATCCTGTCCGACGACGAGATCAAGGCCGAGTACCTCACCCGCCGACCGTACGCGGAGTGGGTCGGGAAGAACCGCGTCAAGCTCGTGGATCTGCCTCGCTCGGGCAGCGAGCCGGAGCCCATGGACGCCGAGCTCCGCTTCACCCTCGAGCAGGCCTTCGGGTACACCCTCGAAGACCTGAAGTTCCTGATCGCGCCGATGGTCCAGGACGGCAAGTGGGCGATCGGCTCCATGGGCGAGGACGCTGCGCTGGCGTGCCTCTCGGACCGCCCGCAGATGCTCTACCGCTACTTCAAGCAGCACTTCGCCCAGGTCTCGAACCCGCCCATGGATTCCATCAACGAGGGGCCCGTGATGTCCCTGTTCTCGACTCTGGGCGCGGAAGGCAACCTGCTCGACGAGACCGAGGCCCATGCTCGTCTGCTGCGCTGCGATCGGCCCATCCTAACCGACGAGGAGCTGGGACGGATCCGCGAGCTCGACCGACCGGGCTTCGACGCGAGGACGCTGGCGTGCCTGTTCAAGGCCGCCGACGGTGGGGGGCTGCGGGCGGCCCTCGGGCAACTGCGGCGCGAGGCGGCCGCTGCGGTGCGAGACGGCGCGACCCTCCTGATCCTCTCCGACCGTGGCGTCTCGCCCGACCTGGCGCCGATCCCCATGCTGCTCGCCACGGGCGCCGTCCACCACCACCTCGTCCGCGAGGGGCTGCGAAGCCAGTGCGGACTCGTCTGCGAGACCGGCGAGGCCCGCGACGTCGCGCATTTCGCGCTGTTGATCGGCTACGGCGCCGGCGCCATCAACCCGTACCTCGCCCTCGAGACGATCCGTCCCCTCGTCGAGGACGGCGTCTACGTCGATCCGGGCCTGTCGCTCGAGAAGGGCGTCGCCAACTACCTGAAGGCCACGGACAAGGGCCTGCTCAAGACCTTCGCAAAGATGGGGATCTCGACCCTCGCGAGCTACCGCGGCGCCCAGATCTTCGAGGCGGTCGGGCTCTCCGAGGAGGTCATCGAGGAGTGCTTCACCGGGACCGCCTCGCGCGTCTCGGGCGTCGGCTACGAGGTCCTGGCCCGGGAGGCGCGGATGCGCCACGAGCGAGCCTTCCCAGGCGACGCCTACGCCTATCCCGAGCTCGACCCCGGTGGTCTCTATCAGTGGCGCCTGCGAGGCGAGCCGCACAGCTTCAATCCGGACTCGGTCGCCAAGCTCCAGGACTCGGTCCGACGCGAGAGTTACGAGACCTTCAAGAAGTTCGCGCGAGCGGCCAACGACGACGCCTAGCGTCGCTGTACCCTGCGCGGACTGCTGCGCTTCCGGTATGCGCCCGAGCCGATCCCGATCGAGGAGGTGGAGCCGGCCAACCGGATCATGCGCCGCTTCTGCACGGGAGCCATGAGCTACGGCTCCATCTCCCTCGAGTCGCACCAGACCCTCGCGATTGCGATGAATCGGATCGGTGGGAAGTCGAACACCGGAGAGGGGGGCGAGGATCCGTCGCGCTTCACCCCCGAGCCGAACGGCGACCTGCGCCGCAGCGCGATCAAACAGGTCGCTTCCGGACGTTTCGGAGTCACCAGTTGGTATCTGGTCAATTCCGACGAGATGCAGATCAAGATGGCTCAGGGCGCGAAGCCCGGCGAGGGCGGAGAGCTGCCCGGCCACAAGGTGAACGAGACCATTGCGAGGACCCGCTACTCGACCCCCGGGGTCGGACTGATCTCGCCGCCTCCGCACCACGATATCTACTCGATCGAGGATCTGGCCCAGCTGATCTACGACCTCAAGAACGCGAACCGCCAGGGTCGCGTCTCCGTGAAGCTGGTCGCGGAATCGGGAGTGGGGACGATCGCCGCGGGTGTCTCCAAGGGGCGCGCCGACGGCGTCCTGATCTCCGGGCACGACGGGGGCACGGGCGCATCGCCCCAGGCCTCCATCAAGTATGCGGGCCTGCCCTGGGAGATCGGCCTGGCCGAGACCCAGCAGGTCCTGGTGCTGAACGATCTGCGGAGCCGCATCCGGGTGCAGACCGACGGGGGGCTCAAGACCGGTCGGGACGTCGCCGTGGCGGCGCTGCTCGGAGCGGACGAGTTCGGCTTCGCGACGGCGCCTCTGGTGGCCATGGGCTGCATCCTGATGCGTGTCTGCCACCTGAACACCTGCCCGGTGGGCATCGCGACCCAGGATCCGGTGCTGCGCGAGCGCTTCGCGGGGCTTCCCGAGCACGTCGTGCGCTACTTCCACTTCGTCGCCGAGGAGCTGCGCGAGATCATGGCGCAGCTCGGCTTCCGGACGATCGACGAGATGATCGGGCGAGTGGACCGGCTCGCGCCCCCCCGCGCCATCGACCACTGGAAGGCGCGCGGTCTCGACTTCTCCGCGCTGCTGCACCGGCCCGACGTGGATCACGCCATCCGGCAGTGCGTTGCCCAGGATTGGAGTCTGCTCGACGACGTGCTCGACAACCAGCTGCTCGAGCTCGCCGCGCCGGCGCTCGAGGGCGGCGAGCCGGTTCGCATCGATCTCCCGATCCGGAACACGGACCGGACCGTGGGTACGATCCTCGGCTCGGAGGTCTCTCGGAAGTACGGCGAGCAGGGCCTGCCCGAGGACACGATCCAGCTCAACTTCAAGGGTTCTGCCGGCCAGAGCCTCGGCGCATTCTGCACCGACGGCATCACCATCACGGTCGAGGGCGACACGAACGACTACTGCGGCAAGGGACTGTGCGGCGGCAAGATCGTCGTGAAGGTTCCCGCGGGCTCGGACTTCGATCCGGGCTCCAACATCATCACGGGCAACGTGGTGCTCTACGGCGCCACCGGAGGCGAAGCGTACTTCCAGGGTGTGGCCGGCGAGCGATTCGCGGTCCGCAACAGTGGAGCCGATACGGTCGTGGAGGGCGTCGGGGACCACGGCTGCGAGTACATGACCGGCGGCCGCGCAGTCATCCTGGGCCGGACGGGCCGCAACTTCGGCGCAGGCATGAGCGGCGGCTTCGCGTACGTGCTCGACGAAGATGGCCTCTTTCATGCTCGCATCAACCCCGAGCGCGTCGACCTCGATCCAGTCAGTGCCGAGGACGAGGAGATCATCCAGCGGCTGGTGCGGCGCCACTTCCAGTACACCCGCAGCAAGCGCGCGGACGAGGTCCTTCGGAAGTGGGAGGACTATGGTCCGAAGTTCGTGAAGGTCTTCCCCAAGGACCTGAAGGTGGCGCTGGAGTCGCGTCTGGAGGCGCACCTCGGCGATGGGTAAGGTGACCGGGTTCCTGGAGCACGGCCGGGAGGACACGCCCTACCGCCCCGTGGAGGAGCGGCTCCGCGACTGGAACGAGGTCCAGGCGGACCCGCCCGTCGAGGCCGTCCGGAGGCAGGCGGCACGCTGCATGGACTGTGGCATCCCGTTCTGCAACGACGGCTGCCCGCTCGGGAACGTGATCCCCGACTGGAACGACCTCGCGTTTCGCGACAAGTGGGAGGACGCGATCGTCCGTCTCCACTCCACGAACAACTTCCCGGAGTTCACCGGGCTCGTGTGTCCCGCGCCGTGCGAGGCGGCCTGCGTGCTCGGCATCAACCAGGATCCGGTGACGATCAAGCAGGTCGAATGGGAGATCGTCCGCCGGGCCTGGGAAGAGGGCTGGATCGAGCCCATGAAGCCCAGGAAGCGCAGCGGGCGCTCGGTGGCCGTGGTGGGTTCGGGCCCGGCGGGACTGGCCGCCGCCCAGCAGCTCACGCGGGCGGGTCACACGGTGACCGTCCTCGAGAAGCAGGACCGGATCGGTGGTCTCCTGCGCTACGGCATTCCCGACTTCAAGCTCGAAAAGTGGATCATCGACCGGCGCCTGGAGCAGATGCGCGCCGAGGGCGTCCAGTTCCAGGCCGGAGTCCACGTGGGCCGGGACCTGTCGGCGGCGGATCTGCGCAGGAGCTTCGATGCGGTCCTGCTCTGCATGGGCTCCGAACATCCGCGCGACCTTCCGGTGCCCGGCCGCGAGCTCGACGGCGTCCACTTCGCCATGGACTTCCTGCGTCAGTCGAACCGGCGCAACGCCGGTGACGAGATTCCCGACGACGAGGCGATCCTCGCCACGGGCAAGCACGTGATCGTGCTCGGGGGCGGCGATACGGGCTCGGACTGCGTGGGAACCTCGCATCGGCAGGGCGCGAAGTCGATGACCTCCATCGAGCTGCTCGAGCGCCCGCCCGACCGGCGGGCCGACTCGACCCCCTGGCCCCAGTGGCCGTTGATGCTGCGGACCTCGAGCTCGCATTCCGAGGGCGGCGAGCGCCTCTACGCCCGGCTCACGCGGAGCCTGGCGGGTGCGGACGGGCGCGTCGGCCGCCTCGAGGGCGTGGAGGTCCGTTTCGGCGCCCGCGACGCCAGCGGCCGGCCGATGATGGAGGACGTCCCGGGCAGCGAGTTCAGCCTACCGGCGGACCTGGTGCTGCTCGCCATGGGGTTCCTCCACCCCCGGCACGAGGGCCTGATCGAAGACCTCGGGCTCGCGTTGGACCCCCGCGGCAACGTGGAGGCCGACGCCGCCGAGTTCGCCAGCAGCGAGCCGGGCGTGTTCGCCGCCGGCGACTGCCGGCGGGGGCAGTCCCTGGTCGTCTGGGCCCTCTCGGAGGGGCGCGAGGCCGCTCGTGCCGTGGATCGCTACCTCGAGGGCCAAACGAGGTTGCAGTCCCGCGCCGCGGGCGCCTAGCCTTGGCTCGCTGCAAACCTCGTTTCTGCCGGAGGCGAGCGTTGACGCCGGGTCCCCTGCCGGTACGATGACGGGCGGGGGATCTCGCCATCTCTGCCCACGAGACCGTCGATCTCAGCGCCCTCGAAGACCGCGTTCGCGGCCTCGTGAAGAGGCATCGTCGCCTTCGCGGAGAGGCTGCAACGCTGCGCGGCGCTCTGGCCAAGCGCGACCGGAAGGTGCGCGAGCTCGAAGAGCAGATCCGGGAGCTGAACCAGCGGCGCCAGGACTCCGGGAAGCGCCTCGACGAGCTGATCGCACGGATCGGTCGCCTCGACGCGCAGCTCGAAGCCGGTCGCGCGGCTGCAGCCCGTCGGGGCGGGGCGAAGGCGTGAGCTCGAGCCGTCGCCCGCCGACCCCGACGCGCGAGGGTGCGAGCGCGACGCGCGCCGTGGCCGTGCGCATCCAGGGCCACGAGTACCGGATTCGAACCGACGCGGACGAAGGCACCATCGAGCGCGTGGCCGCGTACGTCGACGCGACCATGAGCCGTGTCCGGACCCGCACGCGGACCGTCGACAGCCGGGACGTGGCCGTGTTGGCCGCCTTGAACATCGCCAAGGAGCTGCTGGTGTTGTCCGAAGGCGGAGGCCCGGTCGGGCCGGGCTTCCTGCGCATCGAGTCGAGCCGGGTGCAAGCCCTGGTCGACCTGATCGATACCGCCGAGCAGGCCTGAACCTGTCCGATCTCGCCGAGGCGAAGCGGCGCCTGCGGGCTCGCATGGAGTCGCTGCGAGAGGCCGTTCCGCCCGGCGAAGCAAGCGTCGCTGGCCGAGAGGTGGCTCGCCGGCTGCTCGCCCTGCCGCAGCTCGCGAGCCCCGCCCGGGTGGCGATCTACGCGGCCCTGCCCGGCGAGCTTCCCACCCGCGCCCTGTTCGATCTCCTGCGCGGGCGGGGCCAGACCCCCCTGTTCCCGCGTTGCGTCGGAGATCGGCTCGAGTTCGCGCCGGCGAATCGCTTCGAAGAGCTCGCATCCGGGCGCTACGGTGTGCCCGAGCCGGTGGAGCCCGCGGTCGCGCTCGGGGCTCGTGACGGGGTCGTGGTGCCGGGTCTGGCGTTCGATGCCTCGGGCCGGCGGCTGGGGCGCGGCGGCGGCTTCTACGACCGGACCTTTCCACCGGGAGCAGGAGCGGGCCCGCTACTGGTCGGGGTCGGCTTCGACTGCCAGCGGGTGGAGCGGGTCCCCGTCGGCGACGAGGACCGGGTCATGGACGTCGTCGTGACCGAAGGCGGCATCCTGCGGGTGCCCTAGAGCATCCCGCGGGCACCCCGGGCGATGGGGAGACGGGCGTGAAGCACGAGGTCGAGCGTCAGCTCGAGATCATGGCGGAGGGCGCGGACCAGTTCCTGGGCCGGGAGGCGCTCGGCGTGCGGCTCGAGGCCGCCCTGCGAGAGAAGCGTCCGCTCCGGGTGAAGCTCGGCATGGATCCGTCGGCTCCGGATCTGCATCTCGGCCACAGCGTGGTGCTCGGCAAACTCGAGCGCTTCCAGTCGCTCGGGCACGTGCCGATCTTCCTGATCGGCGACTTCACGGCCCGCATCGGAGACCCGTCGGGCCGGAAGAAGACGCGACCCGCTCTCGACGAGGACGGCGTCCGGAGCAACGCCCAGACCTACGTCGACCAGGTCGCCCGCCTCCTCGACGTGGAGCGCGCCGAGATCCGCTTCAACTCGGAGTGGATGGAGGCCATGAAGCCGGCGGACTGGGTCCGTCTGTGCTCGCGTTCGACCGTCGCCCGCCTCCTCGAGCGCGACGACTTCGCCAAGCGGTATGCCGCCGGCGAGTCCATCGCCGTGCACGAGTTCCTGTATCCCTTCGTGCAGGCCTACGACTCGGTCGCGCTCGAGGCCGACGTCGAGCTCGGGGGCACCGACCAGACCTTCAACCTGCTGATGGCGCGCGAGATCCAGCGCAGCTACGGCCAGCCCCCCCAGGCCGTGATCACGCATCCGCTCCTGGTGGGCCTCGACGGTGCGGAGAAGATGTCGAAGAGCCTCGGCAACACCGTGGA